>Ga0233425_10009440_pt1 | contig 12361 bp, 13 predicted proteins | sample Watercolumn_Towu_2_FD_181712 | JGI IMG/M metagenome (GOLD analysis project Ga0233425, IMG submission 181712) | Freshwater microbial communities from Lake Towuti, South Sulawesi, Indonesia - Watercolumn_Towuti2014_140_MG | ecosystem: Environmental > Aquatic > Freshwater > Lake | place...
CCTTATCATATCATCTTCTTTTCCCTTGTTCAAAAGAACTTGGAACAATGTGGAGCTTCTTTCTCCATGAATTTACTTCATCTTCAAAGGGAAGTGGTTTTTTTCTTTTTCTTCTTTTGTTAATTCTCTTTTTTAACTTTCTAATTTTAGTTTTACTGCCTTTTCCCGAAGCAAGTAATTTTTCAAGTTGTTTTCTTGCTTTAGCTTTAGAAATATGTTTTATTTTGTTATTTATTTTAATTTTTCATCGTTTAATTTATTTAGTTTTTATTCCGCCTGTAAATCTCGGTGGTGGAATCCCGAGATATATTAAATTGTGGCTCATTCTTCTTTCTTATCTCGATTTCTTTAAGATTATATGATTGGATCGCTACTGGCAATGTTATCTTAGATTTAATATATCAAGTAAATACTGTTTTGATATTTGTACATTCATAACTACTTATTTCCACGTCTTCTAATTAATAAATAAGAAATCTCTCCATCAGAATTAAATCCAGCAGTTGCTGTATATTCGTGTGTAATGGATTTTACATTTGCCTGGGTATTTGAGTTATAGTTTTTTACTTCAAATAAGATTAATTGTCCAGGTAACTGTTTTTCATATTTAGTCAGAAAATTGTCGAATGTTTTTTCATCATCAGAGTAAATTGAATCTTTGTTCTGGCTCCAGATTTCTTTATCAATTACATTTAACTGAGATCCACTTCCTTTTATCATCGGCGTTAATGTTTTTTCAAATGGTTGTACTTGTGTAAAATGAAGTGAACGTTCTAATATTTCTTTTGATATTTCTTTGAATGTTATCATAGCAACATCTTCATCGCTTTTTCTTCCTAATTCAAGCTTGAAAAACCCTTTAGGAAATTCCCACATTATTTCGAAACAAAACTCAAGGGATCCTAATGTAGTCAGTACAATTTCACCTGATTCCATATTGAATTGGTAATAATTTTTAGGCTTTTCATCAAAAAAATATGCATCTATGTTCTTATCCTCAATCAATATTTTACTGTAGCGTTTATCATTTGAATAAATAGCTCTTATATATGGCGGCATCTTGATTTTTAAATTCCATTCTTCCAATTTTGTGGTTTCTTCAGTTCCGTTTAAATCTGTTTTAATTATTTTTTGCTCATTTGATTTCATTGTAATTTTCCTTTATTTTGATTTTAAAAAGTGGTTTATTGTTTTCTTTGGAATATTCTTTTCCTTTACATAAAAACCAGGTCCGAAATTCTTTCCGAGCAAAAAGCCTGTAATACACTGAAGCCTGTCTTCTTCATTAAAACCTGCCTGAAAAGTATATTCATCATCGCCATACCAAGTTGATATACCGATAATATTATTTTTTGATTTTGCTATTTCTACCTCGTAGCCTGAATAGCCTGAATCAAATTCATGTGTACCCACAGGACTGGCATCATTATACCCATTCGGATACAGGCCGGATTTTATGTTTTTCTCAATCGCTTTTAAACAGTCTTTGTCGAAAAATTCATAGCGTCCAGTATCTACTTCGATTGAATCGGGATATTTTTCCCTTTTAAAGTCTATATCTTTCCAGAAGAAAATATCTCCTCTTGGATTAAAGATTATGTTTATAAGGTGCTCTTTTTCATCCAGCAGCACTGGAAAAATGCCTGTTAGAACAGGAAGGTTCATTTCTTGATTTCTTGTTTTGTCATCTATGTAGCAGGGATCACAAACGCAAAGCTTGCCGGATGTAATAAGTAAATCACCCACCTTTTTAATATGATTTACATTTTTATTACCTTGTAAAAAATACGTACAGTGTACATATGAAGCGTCGAAGTTTAACATTTTTTGTTTTTTCCTTTCTTTTATTTTTTTTAATTTTTTAAAATGGCAGTACACTTAACATGTACTGCCATGTGTAACTAGATTAATGACACGGATCCCAGGCATCCCAGTCCCAACCTAAATCCTCGAGTTCCTCAATATAATCCTGGACTTTCTGTTCCCAGGTTAATTCGGGATCGTCGTTATATACATCATTATCGTTGCTATTCTCATTTTCATTATCTAATGAATAATACAAATCAGCTATATAATCTCTTGGTTCTTCCATAATAATTATTCCTTTCTTGTTTTGTTTAAAAAAATGTTAATTAAATTGTTTTTCATTTGCTAATAGGTTTTCCAATTAAATTTTTAAGTGAATCTTCCAATTTGTATAACCATTCCGTAAAAAAAATTAAAATCCCTTTCTTATCGGACTGTTTATCTTTACCGAACTGTGTAAAACTGTAATTCGTGTAATGTACAAGTATCTGAGTGGCGATGTAGGAAATAAGCTCTGTCGTAATGAGTTCGATACCAACCTGATTCGTATTTATTCTTTTTCTGAAATCAGGATGTTGTTTGTAGATAGTTACTGTATTACCGAAAAGCTCAGAACGCTTTTCTTTACCTTCGGAGTCTTTTATAGGGGCAGAAGAATCGTCTATTTTAAGCAACAGATTACGCTGGTTACCCCTAGGTGGAATAATAAATTCCCTAGTTTGTTCCATTTTAATCGTTACCCTTTCTGATTCTTCTGTCGTATCTTCTTTACTTTTCCTTTTTCTTTTCTTACCGTCCGGGAGAGCTTTGTATTCTGTTAGGTAAGTTCCACTTTTATAAGGAATCAAAACTTCAGTCAGCCGTGCACCGGAATCTGAAACCCTCACAAACTCTCCGGGTTTTAATTGTTCTTTGTCTTCTTCAGATACCTCAATCAGGCTTTTGAAATTAGAATTAAATTTGGATTCAATTTCAGAAAAGTCATTAGAAGCACTTAGTGAAGTAGCCACTTTAAATTTTTCCAAGATTTCAGATTCTGTTTCTAGTATTGCTGCTTTAATAAGTCTATAGGTTTTATCGTTTTTAAAATCGTTTCTGGCAAGTGTAGGAGTTAATAAATCATAAGTATTAACATATCCTTCGATACTCGGATGATTCCAGATTTCACGTTTTTTGTATGTGCGTAAAGATTTTATCTGGTGAAGTTCTATGACCCTTCTGTCTTTCGAAATTATTACCGGTGGTCTTTCAACTGAAACCTTCGGATTGAATTTCAAGAATATTTTAATTTCACTATTCTTAAATGATGGTGTGAATTTATTATCATCTTCAGAAATTGGAATTACTTTCTCAAATATTACACCAGAATGTAAATTGTAATCGTAAGGTTTACAAATTAATGTATTACTGTCATTGTCTTTAATTTTTATTTTAACTTTTGGATTATGTAACAATAATTCAAAATGGTTCTCGACTTCAGACTTTAATAATTTTGGGTCTATATCTAGCCAGGATTCTTTTGTGAATCCGGATAAAGTTACCTCAGTACCAGAGACAGGCATATGAGGTGGTACTCGTACTATCTCAAAATTAAGTTTACTCAGGTCGTCAATTAAAAAATCTTTCTTTGAAATTTTTATGTACTCAGAGTAGTCATTGTTGGCGTGTTTTGTTAAGATTTCAAACGCGTTACAAATGGCAAAAGAGCTATAAATGCCAAAGCCGAATTGTCCATTCAGCCATGATTGTGATTTCTTTTCAGAGTTACCAATACTTTCAACAACCCGACTTAATTTTTCTATTCCCGAGCAATTATCTGTTATTTTTACTTTACCTGTCCAATAAGTCTTTCCAGAAATCGTGACATTTATATCAATGTCATGTTCATATTCAGCTTCGTGACCTAAGGTAATTAATAGTGTATTTGCTCTTGGCATCGCATCCAGAGCGTTGTCGACAAATTCCATGAATACCCTGTTGGAATCGGAATACACAGATGAGATATTTACGAGTAATTTTGGAGAAATTCTACAGGTTACAAGCATAAAAAATAATATTAAAAGGGGAAGGCTAAAAAGCCTTCCCAGTTTTAGTTTGTCCATCCTACGACTTGGTGGTTTGATTCTCTGTAGCGGAATTGCCATCTGAGGCGACCTTTGCGGTAGTGGACTTAGATTGTCCCCGACGCTTCGCAAGGTCGACAATTTGGTCGATGAGGCCAAGTGTTTTCGCGTCTGTCATAGAAATGGTTGAACCTTGAGCAATTAGTTCTTTCACTTTGTCCACGGCATCTGATTTCGCACACTGAGAAATTCTTTCAATCAGTGCTATCCTATCTTGTCCGCTGACAGAAGTTGGGATTGTAAAGTCGATACTTCGATTTACAAATCCTACTCTTTTGAACCTTCTGCTTAACAATGAAGCTGAATACGGGCCTACATTCCCTTGTAAAAACAATTGAACGTTGGTACCGGATAAAAAGATTGCTTCGTCCAATGCTTCTAACTTTGTAGTATCAAATGAAGATACATTAGTTACAATGGCTTTTGCTACCTTTTTACCTTTTACGGATTTAGCCTCTTGTAATCCTTTTGCGAATTTTTCAAGGTCTCCAAAATTGCTAATGATTGTATCAATAGCATAATTTGTTTTTGACATTTTTTTAAAATTTAAGTTAATTAAAAAATGTAGCACTGACCCAGCCACACTGGTGTAGAGTTTCCTCGCTCTACAAGCGATTGAATACATTATATTATCTTTAATCCGAAAAAAATCATCTATGTTGACGCTTATACTTGATTGTTTCGTGGTAATTAATAATCCGTACCTCCTGTAAATATTTTTAAATAAATTTTTCATTTTTTTGTTCATTTTACTTTGTATATACTCAATACTTGTGCCAATGTGATTATGATTTATTTTCATCGTTTTTGAAAATTTGAATTGGAATTTTTCCAATTGAGAGTTGGATTTATTCCAATCACGTTTGGAATATTTCCAATAGAATTGTAAGTTTCTAAATATTTGTTCAGTGTCTTATAATCAATATTCAATTCTTTTGCAGCATAACTTTTTACACCATTAAAGTTTGACAACGTTGTTCCAACTTTTATCGCTATAAGTTCATCAATAGTAAAATCATTTATGGATAGTTGTTTTGTTTCTTGCTCAGAATTTTTTTCGTTTGCGATAGTGTTTGATTTCCAAACTTCTGATGAATTGTTTTTTCCGTTTACTAAATGTGCAATATCCCTAACATCAAGGAGATTGTTTTCCAAGACGTAAAATCTTTCAATTATATTTCTTACTTCTCTATAGTTTCCTTTAAATTCATAATTAAGTAAAAATTCGTAAGCGTGTTCGGTCAATCGAATTTCATCTTTACCAATACTTTTTGCTGTGTCAGAAATCAAAAAATCAATTGTTTCTTTTATTTCTGATATTGGTTTTTCTCTTAATGGTTCGAGATGAATTGGAAATCCACAAAGTCGGTTATATAAATCTTCTCTGAATTGTCTCGCTTCGATTTTCTCATGTAAATTTACATTTGTAGCAGCAATAACTCTTACATCAACAGTTTCTGGTTTGCTTACACCACCAGTTTTTATTTCTCCATAATCTAAAAATCTTAATAAAGCTACTTGAGCATCGAGAGGAATATCTCCGATTTCGTCAAGAAAAATTATACCAGTATTAGCTTCTTTAATTAATCCTTCATAATCGTTGATTGCACCTGTGAATGATCCCTTTTTGTACCCAAATAATTCTCCTTTTATCAGCTGTTCTGGGATTGCGGAAATATTTGCTATTACAAAAGGATTGTCAGCTCTATTTGAAATATGATGTATAAAATTAGCAAGAACTTCTTTTCCCGTACCTGTTTCACCTGTAATAAGAATATGTAAATTATCAAAGCCTGCTGCTTTCTTTGCTTGTTGAAAAATCGAACTGTTTTGATTTCTTTTTGCAATTGCACTTAATTTATATTTTCTAATATTTACTTTTTCCATCTTTTAAAATAATCTTGTTGTATATATGGCAGTTTCTATACCAAATCAAATTCCTCGTTTTTTAATTAAAAAAGATGTTTTTGAATTGACTTGTACAATATTATTTGTTATTATTACGTAATATTACGTATAAAACAAATTAATAAGTTATGAAAATTTTATATGAATTTTTATCACACTTGGATTTATCCTTGCTTTTTGTTGATAAAAGCCCGGAAGATCTTGGAATGAAAACAACTCTATTTGATAAGTATAAAGAAATGAAATTTGATAAGAATGTTGAAATTGTTTTCGGAAGAGATGTGAAATTAACAGAATCTGCCTCAGATGAAGATAAAGTAATATTGAATAATTATTTTAGCAAAATTCCTGATAATAATTTAAGTGTAAAGGAGTTAGTTGAAAAAGAATTCAATCAATTTAAAGAAGATAATATTGAAATTGTAGAATTTAATGATTTACTTGACTCCGAGCATTTTAATTCTTTTATAGAAGATATTGTTTTAAAAGAGCCTAATAATGCTGAAAAATATATACTATTTCAACCAGGAAATGCCTTTCCGATTTCTTTTTATGTGTTGCTATGTGATGTTTTTGAAAAATATGATATAAAACCTCATCCGATCATGGAGGATATTTTGTTAGAGGCTATGCAAAAAGATCCTGATTCTATGAAAAGGGTTTTCAATACTGGGACAAAAATGTATGAATATGAAACTAGTGAAAAAATTGATGACTCTTTTAATGAAATTTTTACCTCAGACAAAACATTTCGTAAGGTAAAAAATCTTGCAGTAGATGTGGCAAAAACAAATATTGAGGTATTATTATATGGTGAATCAGGAACCGGTAAAGAATTATTTGCACAGTTAATTCATAAAGCTAGCGGACGAAAAGGAAAATTCGTTCCAGTTAATTGTGCAGCATTTTTGGAAAATTTACTCGAGTCTGAACTCTTTGGACATATTAAAGGGGCATTTACCGATGCAAAAAAAGACCATAAGGGCATTTTCGAAGTTGCTGACAAAGGAACAGTTTTTTTGGATGAGGTCGCTGAGATGTCGATATCACTTCAAGCAAAACTTTTACGTGTACTTGAATCTAAAAAGATTAGAAAAGTAGGAAGTACTGATGAAAAAGATGTGGATGTTAGAATAATATGCGCAACAAATAAAGATTTACTGACTGAAGTAAGAAATGATACTTTTCGAGAAGATTTGTACTTTAGATTAAAAAAAATTGAGTTGAGTATACCACCACTAAGAAAAAGAGGTAAGAAGGATATCGCTTTTATTTTTATGAAGGTATGCAAGGATATGGACTATTCTCTCGTAGGAATTACAGATACTGCAACAAAACTATTATTAGAATATGATTTCCCCGGAAATGTAAGGGAACTAATATCTATAACCGAAAGTGCTATTGTGTTTGCTAAAAATGAACATAAAAATATTGATGAAGAAATTATCAGAAAAAGTATTGGATTGAGATTTTATCAAGAATTCGAAGAAAGAAAATATGGTATTAAACAAAATAACACAGAAACAAGTAAACAAGATGATTTTACTTACATAATGAGACAGTTTTTGGGTAAAGTAAATATTTACGATGGTTTCAAGCTACATGATTTCTTAAATAGTGTTGAAAAACATTATATTAAAGAATCACTGAAAATTTATAAAACGCAGAAAAAAGCAGGTACTGCTCTTGGATATACTCAACAAAATATTTCCACCAAAATAAAAAAATATAATATAGATAATCGACAAGTTTCGTAAAAAACTCATTTTACAAACGGGATTATTTCTAACCACTTTCTTACATTTGCTATCCACTTTGTCAAATCTTAACAAATATTAAACACTTGGCAGGGTAAACTACTCACAAAGGTTTAAATTAAATTCACATTTTCCAAGTGTGTTTAATTTTTAAAGACTAATGTTTTTTTATTTGCTATTTGCACTACGAAAAGTCAAACACTATTGAATAGTAACTGGACACTTTTCCAGGAAAACTTTAAAAACTTAAATAATATGTTAAAGAAAAAAATCCAACCCCTAGACCTCAGTAAGCTATCAGACAGCGAAATCGAACACAGACTTAAAAATGCTTTTGAAGACTTTATTACATTTTGGGAAAAACACGGTCCTATTATTCTTACCCGCGTTCCTTATAAAGAACTCAGTTACACTTACTCTTTTATTGTAGATGGTTTGAACTGGTTGGAAGGGAGCGATGTATAAATGCAATCAGTACACTTAAACAGTTTGCAACAAGTAATACTGAATGAAGCATTGTCAAGACGACTGGAAAAAAGAAAACGTGAGTTCAGTAAAAAGCTGAACTCGCACTTTCATAACCCACGTCTAAAAGCGATTTTCGAAAACTTGAACGTGGAATTCTCAGACAAGTTGTACGAAATGCCTTTTAAGTGTTATTTCAGTTTGTATCTGTACCTGATATTAAAAAGTAGAGTAAAGTATTTAGATTGGATTCCGGATATGCCCGAGTACTTTAAAATAGGTGTGTCTCAGGACCTCAATGTGATGCAACTCAGTAGAGAGTTCGGTATAAGCAGATCTTCAGTGAGAAAAGCATATAAAGAACTAGTGACGTACAAGCTAATAGAAGAATCCCCTGAAATAGCGCCCAGACATAAATCAACTAAAAGTATTATCGTATACAACGACTACTATGTGCACTCCTTTGACCCGGAAGCTGGACACGTTGTATACACCAGCGATATCCCGTTTAATTTTTATAACAAATAAAAGAAAGGACTTAATAATGGCTTACAATGATTCGAAAGACTATTTTATTAAAATTACCCCGGAATTCTTATTTGATGAATACGACGTGTTCATTAGTGAATACAGTCCCTGGGTATACTTGCTATTAAAATTTAAATTTAATTATTACTTAAAAAAAGCACCTGATAAGAAATTCAGAATTCCTACAGATGACATCGTTAGTTATTTTGGAGTTGACCGTTCAACGGTATCCAGGGCAGTAAAAGAACTTGCACAAAAAGGTTTTTTAGAAAAATGCGGAAAGCTGTTTAAAATCAAAGACGAATCCATCTACAAAGAAAAATTCAAATCTGAATCAGTAGCAACTAAAAAATATCTCGATTTCATTAAAGTGTACTACGAACATCTGGACAGAATGGAGTGGCGTTTTAAACAAAGAATACCTGATAAGTATAAATCAAAGAAATTCTTTTTAAAACTTTTGGAAACGAATTACTATTTAAAATCTAAAAACCGACATTGCCTGATAGATGAAAAAATGGTTGCTTCAGAAGAATGCGTAAATTCAATTTGTAAAGCCCTAAATTACGACAACAGAACCGCAAGGGATATCTTGAATGTACTAGAAGATGCAGGCTACATTAAATTAGGTACAGATACAAAAATTACCACGATTGATATTTATGCAAAGCAGGAAGAAAAGAAAATCGTTGAACCTTTCGTTTCAAATGAATCCGTGACAGATGTTTGGAAAGAAGAAAGTGAAAGGATTATCCAGAATCAAGCGGAACCCAAGGAAGAGTTTTACTACAAAACAAAACATGAATATGTACCTGAAATGAATGCATATAAAGAAGTTAAAATTAAAGTTAAAGGAAAAGCTCCTGCTAATTATAGACCAGGTGGGTTTATTTACGAAAATTACGATGATGAATTTTCAGAATATGATGAGCGTTTTAACTTTAACGACAAATATGATTTCTGTAATAATTAAATATTAAGTATTGGTGCACAGGTTTAGTATTAGTGCAAATTAATATTAGTACCTGTGCATTGATATTTAAGTACTTGTGCACAAGATATTAGTATCTATGCAAGTAAAATTAGTATTCATGCAACAATTAATTCTAAATAATCCGTTGAAACCCAATACAGACAAGCCTTTAGGAGTACTTGCGTCTTCCTAATAGATTTAATAGATATAAATATATTATAAATAGATATAATAATATACGGTTCTGGCGAACCGAGGTTTGTTAAAGTTTTTTTTTTGATTTCACCTGAATTTCCAATTGAACTGTTTAATTGGCGCACTCAGTACTTATTACAGCTGACTAGTTTAAAACAACGTGAGATTAGAGATTCACTGGGACCCGGATGCACAGCTCCTAACTTGTACAATTTTGTGTGTTTTACTTGTACATTTTTGTACACTGAAAAGAAAAAGGATGGGTTGCCCCAACCCTTTCACAGATGTTATACCACCATTTTTTATACTTTGAATTATTCTTACCAACTTACTAATTTCCATAAAAATAATCCCAAACAAAACCAAGGGGTTACTTTGCTCTTTACATAAAGATTTTTAGTAGTAACTACTATGTTCAACCGTTAAAACTGCCAATTTTAAAATCCAAGTCGAACAAGGTATATTGCTACGCTCCTATTGGAGCGGGCTTTATGCTATCCGACTTGGAGGTGCGGCAGTACCTAACGGGAGGAAGTATTTAGCTTTGCTCCATTTTTTTATATATAAATATTATATCATTAATTTGAATAAAATTTATACTTTTTTGTTGAACTAAAATATTTTAAATATGAGACAATTCCACGAATTTTTTAAATTATTATTTTTGTTTTATTTTTTTTCGTCTTTAATTTTCTGCGGAAAATCTGATAATACTGAAACAAAAAATTATAACAATAATGAAAATAAGACTAGTGAAAAAATTTATAGTGAAAATAAAATAACAGAAAATAATAATGATCTCGATAATTATTTTAAAAAAAAGGATATTAATTCTGGTTTAATCAATATTGAACTTCTGGATGTAGATCAAACCATAAATCGTAATTTAGGATATAAAGGTCCTGTTGTTTTTGAATTTAAAATAACGAATAATATTGGGGTCGATATCAAAGAACTTTCAATAAAAGCTTGGATTAATGGTAAAAATGATATGTTTATTAAAACAACTATTATAAAATTAAGTAATCTAAAAAAAGGTGATATTATAAAAAAAGAAAAATACTTTTACGACTTAGCTACGAGTAATGTATACAAAAGTGATATACCATGGATTAAAGATGTGGTCATGTCAACGGAAAAATTAGTTATTGATAATACTGATTTCAAAGAAAATACAAAATATTTATTTCGGTATTTTAATACAAAATCTTTCAAAAAAAGCATACCCATTAAATTTTTATAAAATAAATGAATTATTTATGAAAAGATTAAACAAATCACATATATATATTTTTATGTTGATGATTTTGAATTTCTTTTTGTCGAAGGCGATAATATCTCAAGTTACCGATATTAGTGGAAATAAGTACAAAACTGTTGTAATTGGAAATCAAAATTGGATGGCAGAAAACCTTAATGTCGAACATTACCGCAATGGTGATCCAATACCAGAAGCAAAAACAGCTAAGGATTGGGAAATATACGGATTATATGAAAAAGGGTGCTGGTGCTATTTTTTTAATGATCCAGAATATGGGAAAAAATATGGTAAACTATATAATTGGTATGCTGTAAATGATCTAAGGGGATTAGCTCCTGAAGGATGGCATGTTCCGAGTGATTCTGAATGGACTCAACTTACAAACTTTCTTGGTGGGGAAAAAATTGCAGCAAATAAACTAAAAGCTGTTCTGTTTTATGGAAAACCTTATAAAGAAGTAACAAATGAAAGTGGGTTTTCGGCTCTACCTGGAGGTTTCCGATTTCATTTTGGTGACTTTCTTCTTCCAGATGTGAGTTGTGAATTTTGGACTTCCTCTAATCGTTCTGAAACTGCTTGGTATCGCTCTATTCAGCAAACTGTATTTCGTAGCTCAGAGGTTAGAGGTAGGGGAATGTCAGTTCGTTGTATAAATGATAATTTAGAAATACAAAGTTTAGAAAATGAAAATCTGAAAAAGTCTGATAAAATAAAAAACGAATTTCCTTTTACAGTTTTCGATACAGATGGCAATAAATATAATACTATATCCGTTTGGGGTCAAGAATGGATGACAAAGAATTTATTTGTAGAACACTACCGTAATGGAGATATTATTCCACAAGTACAAGATAGCAAAGAATGGGCAAATCTGACAACAGGTGCTTGGTGTTATTATATGAATAAAAAAGAAAATGGTATTGAGTATGGCAAGCTATATAATTGGTACGCGGTAAATGATCCCAGAGAATTAGCTCCTGAAGGATGGCATATACCAAGTGATCAAGAATGGTCAGATCTTTTTAATAATCTAGGTGGACATTTTATTGCTGGAGAGAAAATGAAAAGCAAAAACGGATGGTATGATAAAGGTGGGACTAATAGCAGTGGTTTTACAGCGGTCCCAGGTGGATATCGGGATGAATCTGGAAATTGTAAATCATATTATACATGTGGTTTCTTTTGGTCTTCATCTTATACAACATTTACACAAGCATCTATTTATCTACTTTATTTTGGCAGTAAGGATGTTTATAAAGATACGTATAATATGAATTGTGGATTATCAATTCGTTGTATTAAAGATTCGAAATAATTGATATTAAATTAACTTTCATTACATTTA
>Ga0233425_10009441_pt1 | contig 12360 bp, 9 predicted proteins | sample Watercolumn_Towu_2_FD_181712 | JGI IMG/M metagenome (GOLD analysis project Ga0233425, IMG submission 181712) | Freshwater microbial communities from Lake Towuti, South Sulawesi, Indonesia - Watercolumn_Towuti2014_140_MG | ecosystem: Environmental > Aquatic > Freshwater > Lake | place: Indonesia...
CGCCCACTGCGGCGGCACCCAGCCTCTGAATCTGTGCTCAGAGCGGTACCTCGCCGTTTCGACGGGGTCCTTCATGCCGGCGGGTCCACCGCCGCGCCTGCCTCTCGGCGGACTTTGTCCGTCGCCCTGGAGCGTGTAGTAGTCAAGCATGCGAGGTCGTGTCATGAGTGGTAGGGTGTCCGGCGGTGCCAGGACCACGATGAGGCTGGAAGCATGAGTGACAAACAAACCCGAGGTGGTGATATCTCGGCGATCGTGACCGCCGTCCAGCGAGCAGGGTACGACCTCACGAACGAGAGAGAGCTCGGCTTCGGTATCGTTGCACACCAGACGGCTGAGATGCTGTACTTCGAGCGCCTGGACGCGATGCGTGGTCGTCCCGGAGCGCAGCGCCCGGCGACCGGTCGCAACCAGCCCTGCCCCTGCGGGAGCGGCAAGAAGTACAAGCTCTGCTGTCTCACCCGGGAGCAGTCCAGCACGACCGAGGCCCCGAAGTCGCCCGAGGAGGAGCCGGCGCTCATCCCCAGGCTCAGGGACACCGGAGCGATGCGACGGGACACCGGCTTCCTGATCGACGTGCTGAAGACGGACCCGGTGCTCCGCGAGATCCGCTTCGACCGCACTCGGTGCATCCAGTTCCTCGAATCGAACACGCCAACGGCGGAAGGAGGAGAGGAGCTTTCGGAGCAGATCGACGAGCTGGCCCAGCGCTACTTCCTCGAGGTGGAGGACGGGAAGCTCCCCGGTGATCTCTTCAACAAGCTGCGCGAGGCTGCAACCAGGGTCTCGGGGACGGACGAGCTGAGGAGCCTTGCAATGGGAATGATCCTCGCCACGGCCGCTGAAACTCGGGACGGAACGCCCAACCCCCTCGTCGGAGTCCTGTTCCGTCTCACCATCGGAGAGCTCCTGCGCGGTCACAGCACGTTCGACGAGATCGTGGATCGACTCGGCGGCCAGGAGGCCGTTGCCCACCGCGTCATGACCTCCGATCTCACGTTGAACCGAGAGATCGAGGACCTGGCGTCCTCCTTGGGGCCGGAGGACCGGCACGATCTCGAGACGTTCTTCTTCGAGAACCTGCGCTCGATCGAGATGAGCATCGAAGAGGGTCGGTTCCCGGTCTACCTCTCGTTCGCTTCCGTCCTCCCGCTCCTGGCCGACCTCACACGGTTTTCGGCCCGTAAGCCAACTTCTTCCGAGCTCGAGGCGATCGTGTTGAGGGCGCTCGATGGCATGGAAGAGGAGGACCTGCGTCTCTACGGGCAGCTCCTGCGGGAGTGGCTGGACGAGGACGACGGCGACGACCAGGAGGCGACATCCCAGGTCCGCATGGTCTCCTGCCTGGTCGATCGCAGAGCTCTCATGCCGCTCGACTGGCCGCTCATGAAGGCGACACTCCTGCACGGTGTCAACGCGGTCCTACCCGGGGAGGAGGAGCTGGTCGCGGAGATCGAGGAGAACGCGCTGGAGCCCACGTCGCTCGAACGATACGCCACCTTCCTCGATAGCATGGGGTACGGAGCCCTGGCTCGACGTACCCGTCGGCTCGGCTCCGGTGGGGAACCGTGATGGCCGTGAAGCGCGCGAACGCGCACGCCTGGCCGACCAGGGTTGTTCGATGGGCCGAGGAACGCGCACGCCTGGCCGAGCCGCTCGAGGAGGCGTTGATCGGCCGGTGATCAGCCACACGCCGGTTTGCGCCGCCGCGACACCTCGAGGGCGAGGTCGTGCAGCCTGCGGTCGTCGGAGCGGAGCGCCCGCGCGAGCACGGTGTCGAGCAGCGCGCCGTCCTCGCCCGTCTCGGCCCTGTGCCGCCGGACGAGCTGATCGGCGAGCGCCGCGTCGTACGCGCGCCCCTGGACGTGCGACAGGACGATGAAGGCCAGCGAGAAGCCGACCCCGGCCCCGGCGATGGTCGGCAGCGACAGCCGAGCATGTGTCGCCGCGACGAGCAGCAGACTGGACGCGATGGTCGCCAGCGGCGAGACGACGCCCAGGATGACCGCTCGGCCGTCCTTGCGCCGGCCCTCACCCAGCGCCTCGTAGAACAGCGGCGAAACCGGCGTCTTCACCGCGGCCTTGAGCTCGTTGTCGGCGAAGCGCCCCGCGACCGCTGCAGGCAACCCCGGCCACACCACGGACGCCAGGAGCGACGCGGCCGAGAAATACGAGAACAGGAGGTTCAGGCGTCCGACCCCGAGCCACCGGAGCAGGACAGGCAGGACCACGACCTGGAGCACGACGGCGGCCACTGACGCCGCGATCGTGTACGTGCCGAGGAACCGCGTCAGGTCGTCGGGATCGGGGAACGCGTGCTCGAAGCCCGTGCCGTACAGGAAGCGCAGCACGAGCCTGAGGAGCACCATCACCGCCGTGGTCCATGCGATGGCACGCAACAGCGACGAGGTCCCGAGCATCCCGAGGCTGCGCACCGCCTCGCGCAACGACACCGCGCCCCGCGGCACCGCGCCGCCCTGACGCCACTGCCGGCCTTCTTCCAGGCGGCTCGCGCAGGCGGTCAGCGCGACCACGCCACCGCACGCGACGAGCGGGACCACGACGAGGAGGTGCTCCGTCCCCACCGGGTGCGCGAGGTGCCGGAGCAGCAGCCCCGCGACGAGGTTCCCGACGTGCGCCCCCAGGTACACCACCGGGACGGCGCGCAGCGACTCGTCCACTGTGAAGAGCTCCAGGAGCGCCGCCCCCCAGTGGATGGTGATGAGCGTGTTGAACACCATCGCCGTCAGGTACGCGGCGAAGAGCCCCGCGCCCTGATGCGCGCCGGCGAAGGCCATCGCGACAGTCGTGATCGCCGCGAGGAGCACCGCGAGCGCCGCGAGGAGCGGGCGGGTCGCCACCCGCCGGTCCACCCAGACGTAGAGGAGCGCGAACGGGATGTCGAGGAACGAGATCGCCAGGAACGTCCGGGGCAGCGTGTCGGCGCCGAGGTGCGCGAGGAGCAGGCTCAACGTCCCGGTCTCGGTGATCCTGAGCATGAGGGTCAGGCACGCGTACAGCGCCGCGAGGACGAGGCTCCGGCGCACGATGCTCGTGGTTCGAGGTTCCTTCCCGCCGGCGCTGGGGCTCTCGGAATGGCCGCTCACGCTCACGCTCACGCTCACGCCTTCACGGTGCGCCTATCCGGGAACGCACCGCGACAAGTCCGCGACGAGCCGGAGCTCGGTCACGACGCGGCCCGCGCCGAGGTCCTCGATCCTGCGGATCACCTCGTCGCCGCGATACGTGTACGGGAGGTCCCGGATGCTCTCGACCCACTCGCCTCCACCCAGCCGGAAACGCCGGGGCACACCGGGACCGCGGTCCTCGACCTCGACGTCCGCGCCGTTGGCCTCGGGGTACGCGTATCCGCTGCCGTGCGGCAGGACCGCGGCGCCGAGCAGGCAGTCCAGGCAGCCCTCGGCCCGCGCGCGATCGACCAGTCCCTCGCGCTCGAGCGCGGCCATCGAGTACAGCTCGCACGGCTCCACGAGGTAGCCGGGCAGGTCGGCGCGGAGCGTGACGGGCACCCAGGGCAGCGCGCGGCGCTCGAGACCGTAGCAGCCGAGGCGCATCCGGCCCGGGCCGTCGAATCCCTGGTGCGTCTCGTTGAAGAGGACCTCGATCCCGTGTCCGAAGATGGCGCGGGCGTACGCCTCGCGCCGTCGCAGCGCGTACTCCTCCACCATCGTCGTGTACTCGACGTAGGCCCGCGCGTCGCGCCCCGTGACCGCGAGACCGACGCCGAAGGGCGTCGGGATCTCGCGGACGAGCGCATCGAGGCTCCCGTCGGTCGCCGGTCCGCCGAGGTAGAGCCCCGGGCCGAGCTCGCTCGCGTATCGCAGCTCCTGGCCGGACGAGTGCATGACCACGACCCACGGGCACCCGCCGGTGACCGAGGGGTCGGGGACCTCGTAGAGGTTCAGGAAGTGGTTGCCCTTGTCGAGGTCCCACCGGGCGGGGACCGGCTCGAGGTCGAGCTCGGCCCTCGCCACGCGCCCGACGGTCGACCGCAGCCCGTCCAGGTCCGGGAGGTCTCGCAGCCCGGCGACGAGCACGCCGCAGCAGTTCGGCTTCAGCTCGACCGGGACCATCCCCGACCCCGACCACTCGACGACTCCGCCGTAGCCGAAACCCGAGGGCCAGCGGTCGCGGTTGCGCGTGACCGTGGAGTCCGGGGTCGAGACGTACCGCGCGTCGGGCTCGATCCCGAGCGACTCTTGCATCCAGTGGATCTTGGCGATCCCGTAGGGCATGTTGGCCCGGCAGAGCCGCGCCGCGGCGTCGCCCACGTCGAGGAAGAAGCAGCGACGGCGCGCTCTCTCGAGCAGCTCGGCGCGGCGGGACTCGGTGACGTCTGGGAAGCTCATCTCGCCACGCATGATAGGAGAAACTGCCCCAAGTCGGGGAGGGCGACCTCGTATGCAGCGGCGCCCGAGATCGCCGCGGCCTTGGGCATGCCGTAGACCACGCTCGTCGCCTCGTCCTGCGCCGCGGTCACGTCGCCCTTGTCCTTCATCGCGGCGAGGCCCCGCGCCCCGTCGCGGCCCATGCCGGTCAACACGACCCCGAGCGACCTCCCGGGCACGTGCCTGGCGATCGACTCGAAGAGGACGTCGACCGAGGGGAGGCAGCCGTTGACCGGCGCCCCGTCCTCGAGCCGGACCCTGAGGTCGCGGGTCACCGTCAGGTGCGTCCCGGCGGGGCCGATGACCATGGCCCCTGGCCTCAGGACCTGCCCCTGGCGCGCCACCTCGACGGCGATCCTCGACCGCGACGCGAGGTTGCTCGCCAGGATCGGGATGAACACGGGCGGCATGTGGATGACGAGGACGATCGGCGCCGGGAAGTCTCCGGGCAGGAGCGGCACGAACCGCTCGAGCGTCGAGGGTCCTCCGGTCGAGACGCCCAGGGCGACGAGACCGACGCCGGCCGGCTCCATCGATCGCCACGGACGCATTCGGCTCGGCTCCGCTCGGGGCGGCGCGGCGACGCCGGCCCGATCTCGAGACCTCGAGCCGATCTTCGCGGCCGCCTTCACCTTGGCGATCAGCTCGGCTCCGACGAGGTCGAGGTCGATCCCGATCTCGCCGGACGGCTTCTGCACCGACTCGATCGCACCGTCGATCAGGGCCTGCAAGGTCTGGATGGCCACGCTGTTCGCGGACGCGTACGCGCTCACGATGACGATCGGTATGCCGAGCTGCCGGACGATCTGCCGGGTGGCCTCGATGCCGTCCATCCTCGGCATGTTGATGTCCATGGTGATGACGTCGGGGCGGAGGTCCTGCGCGGCCCGGAGCGCGTGCTCGCCGTCGAGCGAGGTCCCCACGACTCGGAGCGACGGGTCGGCCTGCAGGATGCTCGTGATGGTCTGCACCGTGATGAGCGAGTCGTCCACCACGAGGACCCGGATCGGCGCGCCGCCTCCCTCCATGTCACTTCACTCCCAGCACGTCGTACGCGGCGACCGGCTCGGGGATGCCCTTGAGCGCGACCTTCTCGGCGCGGCGCGCGACCACGACCCGGTCCTTCACGAGCTCGTAGGTGTGCTCCATGATGAGGATGCCGTCCACGCTCGCGTTGCTCTCGAGCCGCTGCGCGCGGTTCACCGTGTCGCCGATGGTCGTGAAGTCGCGCCGCGAGGCCGAGCCGATCGCGCCGATGACCACCTCGCCGTGGTTGATGCCGATGCGCATGTGGAGTTGACGGGGCAACGCCTGGTTGTACGCCCGCAGCGCCTCGAGCATCCCCAACCCGGCGCGGATGGCGCGCAGCGGGCTCGGCTCCCTCGCCACGCCGTCGTCGGGGTCGCGGAAGCGGGCCATGATCGCGTCGCCGATGAACTTGTCCACGTCGCCCTCGGCCTCGCGGATCGGCGGGATCATCGCGTCGAAGTACCCGTTCAGCAGCTCGACGACCTCCTTCGCCTCGAGGTCGGAGCACATGGTCGAGAACCCCTTGAGGTCGGAGAACAGGAGCGTCATGCGCTCGGACCGCGCCACGCTCCGCCTCCCCAGCCTCACCTCGCGCACGACCTGCGCCAGCGCGTCGTCGGCGATGAGCTCCCGGATACGCCGCTTCTCCTCCTTGAGCCGCGCCTCGGCCAGCACGCGCTCGACCAGCGCGACCATCTTGTCCGGCTCGAACGGCTTGCCCAGGAACGCCACGGCGCCCGCGGCCTTCATCAGCTTGCGGTTCCTCGTGTCGTCGCGCGCGCTCATCATGATGAGCGGGATCCCCCGGGTCCGCGGCTCCCTCCGGAGCGCCATGCCCAGCTCGAAGCCGCTCATCCTCGGCATCTCGAAGTCCGAGACCACGACGGCGGGGATCGGGTCCATGCCCGCGAGCACCTCGAGCGCCTCCTGGCCGTCGCCGGCCATCCGGACCTCCAGCCCCTGCTTGGCGAGCCCGCCCCGCACGAGGTTGCGGATGATCCGCGAGTCGTCCACCACGAGCACCGACTCGCGCCCGCCCTGCTCGATGCTCGCCAGGACCTCACCGACCCGCGACAGGAGCTCGTCCTCGTGGATCGGCTTGATGAGGTAGTCGTCGGTCCCCGACGCGAAGCCCCGCTCCACGTCGCGGCCCTGCGAGAGCGACGAGCAGATGACGAAGGGCGTCTGCGCCCACTGGGCGTGCTCCTTGACCCGCTTGCACAGCCCGTAGCCGTCGAGCCTCGGCATCTCGACGTCGCTGATGACGAGGTCCGGCGCGAAGGCCGGCAGGCGGGCCCACGCGTCCTCCCCGTCCACCGCGGACATGACGGTGTATCCCGCCTCGCAGAGCACCCGCTCGTACAGCCTGCGGTAGAACAGGTCGTCGTCCACAGCGAGCACGCGGTGGCCGCCCTCGTCCGCTCCCGCTCCCGTTCCCTCTCCCTCTCCCGTGGTCGTGCTCGTGCTCGAGTCGTGAAGGGGGGGGACGACGGGCTCACGCTCACGCTCCCGTTCACGCTCACGCTCAGGCTCACGGCCGTGCCGCGACAGCACCGCCGCGAGGTCGGCGGCCCGGAAGGGGTACTGCAGCGGGACGACGCCGGCCGGGAGCTCGCGGCTCGCGCCGTGCCGTCCGTACGCCACGATCGTCACCTGATCGCCGGCGCGCTTCGACCGGGTCGCGTCGAGGTCCTCGAGCGGCGTGACGACGAGGCCGAACCCGGCGTGGCCCGCCGGGTCGTCCGCGTGGCGGCAGATCACTCGGACCCCCGCGGCCTCGCCGGCCCGGGCAGCGAGCGGCACGAGAGCGTCCCTCCGGTAGAGGAAGAGCGTGCTCACAGCCTGATCCTCTGCACGAGCCCGAGGAGCTCGTTCCGATCGACGGGCTTGACCAGGTAGTGGTCCACCCCGGCCTCGAAGCCCGCGTTCCTGTCCACCCTGCTCGAGATCATGATGATGGGCACGTCGCGGTACCTCGGCATCTCCCGCAACTTCCGTGTGAGCTCGTACCCGTCCATGCGGGGCATGATGACGTCGGTGCTCACGATCTGGAAGGCCATGTCGCGGGCCGCGTCGAGCGCCTCCTTGCCGTCGACCGCCTCGAAGACCTCGAGCCCCGCTTCCTCGAAGATGCGCTTCAGCTTGACCCGGGTCAGCGCCTCGTCCTCGACGAGCAGGAGCCGGGGCCTGATCCGCTCGGTCGCGGCACGATCGCGGCGGGCCGAGGCCGACCTGGGCTTGCCCAGGTTCGCGGCGATGTCCATCGGGTCGAGGATGAGGATGCACCGCTCGCCCAGGAGCGTTGCGCCGGCAGTGAACGGCGCCTCGACGATGAGCGTGCCGAGGCTCTTGACCACGACGTCCTGCTTGCCGCTCATCGTGTCGAAGGCGATGCCGAAGCGCTTGTCGCCGACGTTGAGCACCACGACGTAGCACCCGTCCGGCCGCTCCGAGGCGGGCCGCGGCATCGAGAGCAGCTCGTCCACCCGCACGAGCGGCACGGTCTGGGCGAGCAGCGTGAAGACCTCGGTCTCGCCCATGTGCTCGATCTCGGTCTCGTCCACCTTGACGGCCCGCTCGACCGCGGACATGGGCACGGCGAGGGTCTCGCCGGCGACGTCGCCGATGATGACGGTGTTGATGGCGAGCGTCAGCGGCAGGTAGAGGGTGATGGTGGTCCCATTACCCGCGCTGGACTCCACCTCGATGCTCCCCTTGAGCTCCTTGATGGTGCTCATGACCTCGTCGAGCCCGACGCCGCGCCCCTTGAGGTCGTCCGCCGTCTCGGCGGTCGTGAACCCCGGCTTGAAGATGAGACCGAGGACCTCCTTCTCGGTCATCGCGTCGAGCTCGGCCTGGTCCGCCAGCCCCCGCTTGAGCGCGGTCGCGGCGATCTTCGCCGGGACCATGCCGCGGCCGTCGTCGGAGATGCGGATGACGAACTGGCTCCCCTGCTGCCTGGCCTCGACGCGGACCATGCCGGTCGGCGGCTTGCGCGCCGCCTCGCGTTCCGCCACGGGCTCGATGCCGTGCGCCACGGCGTTGCGGACGATGTGGACGAGGGGGACCTCGAGGTCGTTGGCGATCCGCTTGTCGATCTCCGCGTCCTCGTCCGGGACCTCGAGGCTCGCCCGCTTCCAGCGCTCGCCGCGGCCCCGGCACTCGCGCTGCACGGCGTCGAACACGACCGTCTCGAGCTTCCGGAAGATCCGCTTGAGCGGCACCATGCGCATGACCATGACCTTGTCGCGCAGCTCGCTCGAGATCATGTCGGTCTCGCCGGTCGCGGCGGAGAGCTTGTCCGCGAGGCCCTCGAGCTCGGTGGCGAGGTCGGTCACGTCGGTGACGAGCCGCCTCGCCTCCTCCTCGTCCAGCACGAGGTCCTTGCCGCCCGACGCGCGCCACTGGACGAGCGCGGACAGCAGGCGCTTGACCCGCTGATTGACCTCGTCGATGGACGACACCCCCTCGTGGAGCTTGACCTTGTTCACGAAGAGGTCCTCGAGGTCGTTCATCACCTCGTTCACCTTCTCGAAGTCCACGGTGAGGTACTGCTTGACCTTGACGCTCTTCTCCTTTCCCCCTCTCACCTCGGGAGAGGGCCGGGGTGAGGGCAGTGCGGACGAAGTGGACGGTGTGGACGGAGTGGACGGTGTGGACGGCCCGGCTGCTGGCCCGCGGTCCACCGTGTCCACTCTGTCCACGCTGTCCACTCTTGCCGGCTCGGTCACGGTCGTGCGGTGACCTAGCAGCTCGTCGCAGGGCTCTCCTCGCGCCACGCGGTCCATGATCGCCATGCTCTTGCCGATCGCGAGATCTACCTGCCGGTGGCTTCGGAGCTGATCGACCATCGCCATGAGCGTGGTGTTGACCTCGAGCAGGGCGAGGGTGCTCCCGGGCGTGAGGGTGAGCTTCCCCTCCCGGAGGAGGCCGAGGATGTCCTCGAGCCGGTGTGCCACGCGCACGAGCGGCTGCGCGCCCATCTGTCCGCTCAACCCCTTGATGCTGTGCGATGCGCGGAAGAGCCGGTTGACGAGCTCCGGGTCCGCGACGCCGTCGCTGAGCCGGATCAGGCCTGACTGGAGGGTCTCGACGTGCCCCTCGACCTCGATGAAGAACTGCCCGACGAGCTCCTCGTCCGGCGGCTCCCAGGCGAACCGCTCGAGCTCGAAAGACGGGGCGGACGCGCGCTTCACCACATGAGCAGTTGACGAGGTGGACGATGCCCCGGTGTCATGCCTCTCCGTGAGCGGGGCTCTGAGCTTCGCCAGGCGCGCTACCCATTCCGCGAGCCCCGCGACGTCGGGCTCCGCTCCGCCCTCGAGGAGGATGAGCGCGTCCTCGAGGGCCAGGGCGCCGGGCTCCAGCAGGCCGCCGGCCGGCCCGGTGGGGTCCACGCTGCCCTTGCCGAGCCCCTCGCACAGGACGCCGAGCGCGTCCGCGAGCTCGTGGACCCCGCGGAGCCCGATCGACCGGGCGGCCGCCGCCACCTCTCGGAGGGAGCGGGCCGTGCCGAGGAGCTGGTCGGGGTCCGGCCCCATCGGGTCGGACAGGCGCCCGGCCATGCCCACGATCGACCCCGGAAGCGTCCAGCACGCGTCCAGGAACCCCCTGAGCTGCTCGGCGGTGCTCATGCTCGGCCTGCCTCGTTCTCCTCGGGCGCGACGGGGAGCCGGTTGCGCTCGGCCCACGACCGGACCGGGGGACGGGTCGCGACCACGACCAGACGGAACCCCCCCGCAGCGACCGCTGCGGACGCGCGAGCGATGAGCACCGCCGTCTCCCGGCCGAGGCTGGTCGCCCCGTCGGCCAGGACCGCGATGTCGCAGCTCCGGTCGATGGCCGCCGAGAGCCGTCTCTTCAGCGCCTCGAGCCGTTCCGGCGCCCGCTCGACGTCGTAGTCGCCTTCGAGGGCGAGGACCTCGGGCTCTCCCCTTTTCAATCTTTCATTCGTGCGGGTGGTCGTGCCCGTGCTCGTGCTCGACGCCACCGCGACTCCGACATCGACATAGACATCGACATCGTTCCGGAGCACGCGGGATGCCGGTTTGACGTACATCCCCAGGGAGAGCCGGGGGTGTGGAACGAAGAGATCGGGGACGTCGCGCAGGCTCTCGCTGTGCCCGACGGCCAACACCCCGTCGGGCGCCAGGGCCGCGGCGAGGTTCTCGAGCGCCCTCCGCCGGGATCGGGGATCGAAGTACATCAGTACGTTGCGGCAGAGGACCAGGTCGAAGTCCCGGCCAGGAGGCGGGCTCAGGAGGTTGTGCCGGCGCAGCTCGACGAGGCCCCGCGTCTCCGGGCGCAAGGAGAAGGACCCGTCCGGACGACGTTCGAAATGCCGGCCACGGAGCTCCTCCGGCACGTCCCGCAGCCTCGACTCCGGATAGACCGCGCGCCGCGCGCGGGTGAGGAACGCCTCGCACACGTCGGTCCCGAGCACCTCGAAGACCGGCTCACGGGCGTGCCCGGCGGCCCGCAGCGCGATCATCGCCAGCGTGTACGGCTCGGGGCCCTGCGAGCACCCGGCGCTCCAGAGCCGGACCCGGCGGTCCCCGCGCCGCAGGAGCGCTGGAAGGACGTCGCGCTCGATCGAGCCGAGCTGCGACGCGTAACGGAAGAAGTACGTCTCGTGCACGAGGACCGAGGCGACGAGCGCGTCGAGGAGCACCGCGTCGCCACCTCGCACCATCTCGAGGTAGTCCCCAGGCGACGCGAGCGAGCGCCGGCGCACCTCGTCGCCGACGTGCGTCACGACGCGCCGGAGCAGGTGCTCCTCCACGGCGAACCCAGTCGAGCGCTCGACGAGCGAGGCGAGGTGCCTGTGGACGGCGCCCACGGAGTCGGGTCCGGCCGTCACGAAGCGCCCCGGAGCTCGCGCAGCGCGGGCGCGTCGAAGAGCGTGTCGGCGTCGACGAGCGTGATCGTGTCTCCTTCCCCGGTCTGCTCCGTGATGCCCGAGAGGTTGACGATGCCCTCCAGGTACGGCTTCTGCGAGGTGCTCACGCTCGGCGGGAGCGGGGCGACCGCGTCGCGCGGGACGTCGGGGACCCTGAACACGTCGTGCACCGGGATCGCCGCCTGGATGCCGAGCCCCTGGCTCTCGACGACGATGAGCCTGCGGTGTCCGCCGGACGAGCTCGGGATACCGAGCAACCGGCCGAGGTCGAGCACGCCGACGATGGACCCGCGCAAGCTGATGATGCCTTGCACGTAGTCCGGAAGGCAGAACACGCGCGTGACGCGGCAGGGCATGATCGAGGTCTTCACCTGCTCCAGGCGGACCGCGAGCCGCCAGTCCTCGATCCTGAACCCGACCAGCTTGAGCACGTCCTCGTCGAGCCGCGCGCCACGGTCCGCAGCTCCGGCGGTCATGGCTCGCCGGACCGTGATCTCCGGTCCTCCTCTCGCCGGGCGGGGAGCGCGCGCACGGCGGGCACGGCCGGCTCGTCGGCGATCTTGAACTGCCCCACGCTCTCGAGCAGCAGGGTCCCCAGGTCCTTGAGCCGCTCGCCCTCGTGCACCGTCTGCTCCGTGGCGTGGAGCCCTTCCTTCACGATCTCGTACATGTCCTGCATCGCCTTGGCGATGCCGTCCGACGCGGCCGCCTGCTCCTTCTCGTGCTCCCCGATGCCCTGGACCAGGCTCATCATGGTCTGGAGCTCGCTGAACGTGGACCCGACCTTCTGGACGCTCGAGTCCACCGTGGTCTTCCCGTCCTCCATCTTCCGCACGGCCTGCTCGGTGAGCCGGCTGATCTGCGCGAGCTGGTCCTCGATCTGCCGCGCGGACTTCGTCACGCGGTCGGCGAGGTTCGAGACCTCGTTGGCCACGACGGCGAACCCCTTGCCCTGGTCGCCCGCGTGGGCGGCTTCGATCGACGCGTTGAGCGCGAGGAGGCTCGTCTGGTCGGCGATCTGGC
>Ga0233425_10009442_pt1 | contig 12360 bp, 6 predicted proteins | sample Watercolumn_Towu_2_FD_181712 | JGI IMG/M metagenome (GOLD analysis project Ga0233425, IMG submission 181712) | Freshwater microbial communities from Lake Towuti, South Sulawesi, Indonesia - Watercolumn_Towuti2014_140_MG | ecosystem: Environmental > Aquatic > Freshwater > Lake | place: Indonesia...
ACAATAGCCCTTTTCGTTTCTCTTCGGTGTCGCCCACTGCCGCGACGGTAACGACCCTGGGGATGTTGCCCAGGGTCGGTCTGCCGGGGACCGTCGTCTCTACTGTCAGGAGAGCCCGATCCGTTCTGGTCCGAACTGGAGGGGAGGCGGATTGGTGAATGACCCGGCCGGCCTCAGGTGTGGTCACAGTGCAAGTTTGATCTCAAGAACAAAAAGTGCAGAGGGTGCGACGAGTGCCGCTGTCCCCGGTCTCGGCAAAGGCGCCGGGCGGTGTGGACCGTCGCACGGCGAAGATGATGAGGGTGGATCTGAAGGCGGCACGAAAGAAGTGGATCGAGGAGGCGAAGAAGCCAGAGGAGAAGGTGGAGCGGGAACAGTCGGACTTCCTGAAGTACCAGGACAGCCGTGGGCTGTTCGCCGACTTCCACTCGAACCGCCACACGTTCATCACGAACCTGGAGCGGGTGGGCGTGTCGCCGCGGAGGGCACAATCGCTGGCCCGGCATTCGGACATTCGGCTGACGATGGGCATTTACACGCACATTGGCCTACACGATCAGTCGGCGGCGATCGAATTGCTTCCGGCACCACCGGAGATCAAGAAGGCGAGGAACGGCTCGTCGAACGGCAAGGTTAACGTTTCTTCGCCAGCCGTTCCTGACCTTGGTGCCGCGTGGGCCAAGCTGCCGGAGAAGGTGAAGGCTGAGATCGTGGCGATGGTGAATGCGGCGGGGAAAGAATGCTGTACCGCGACGTGAGCGGTCGGGCCACGCCCAGATCAGCGTGACGATGGACAACTATTCGCACGTCCTGCCGAGCGTCCAGCAGCAGGAGGCGGCCAGCAAGCTGAATGAGATGCTGGACGGGTCGGCGGGGGAGGTGGGTGGGCCGGGAACATCGCCGTTCCCGGCCCACGGCGGGACTGCGTTTCCGCGCGCTCATCCGTACCTGGACAGGCACATCGGAGCGACTATTTCGCTTTCTGTTCGGCGGCCTTTGGTTTTTCGGCCGGTTTGGCTCGGTCCTTCTTGGCTTCCTTCTTGGCCGGCTCGACCTTGCGTTTCGGCGGTTTCTGGAGGTCGCGGATCTTGTCGTTCAGCTCGCGATCCCTCTTCGTCAAGGCGTCGATTTCGGCCTTGATCGCGACGGCCTTGCCTAGGGCGGCGAGTTTGGCGTCGACCTTGGTGTTCAGTACTGCCCCGGCCTTGTCGGCCGCGGCTTTCTCGGCCTGCGCCCGCTTGGCGACTATTGCGGCATAAACCTCAGCGGCCTTGGCGGCTGCGGCGCGGGGATCCTTGAGCTTCGCGCTTTTCTTCGCCACGCTGGCCTTCAGCTCGCCCACCTTCTGCCGGGCCGTTTGCACGGCGGCATGGGCCTCTTTGAGCTTGGCCTCGGCGGCGGCCAGGGCCTTCACGGCGGCGGCGCCTTCGGGCGTGGCCGTCACTTCGGCGGTGATTGCCGCGGCCACAGCCGCGTCGGCCTTTTCGCGAGCCTTTGCGGCAGCTTGGATCTCCGGATCCTTCTTGACCTTGTCGCGGTGCGATTGGAGCGCGGTGCTGAGTGCGTCGCGCAACGCGGCGAACTCCGGAGACTTGAGCAACTCCCCGCGCAGTTCGCCAAGCTGTTTGTGCTTGGCCTTGACTTGTTTGGCGATCTCGTCCCGCTGCTTCTTCAGCGGATCGATCTGCGACGCTGGCGGCTGGGCGAACGCCAGACCGCTGGCGGCTAACGCCACGGTCAGTCCGACACACAATCCAATACGTTTCATAGCACGCACCTCCTTTGGGGCTCGTTGCCCGAAAGCCCCGCGCAACGTCGAGCCCAGACGCAGCGAGGAGACGGTAAAACGCGAAATGAGGCTACGTAAGGTTGGCTGGTGCGGCTCGGATGGCCGACTGCGGCACGCGCCAAGCCACCATAGTGGGGCATTCTAGGGCGGGATGTGCTGCCAGAAGATCGCCCGCAAGCGGTCTTCCCGCAGCGCTGCTATTAAGATACGCGCGGTGCTAGGGAAATGTCAAGTAGAAGCCCCCTTGCCGCAGCTATTTCCACGCCCATTGGTTTAGCAGCGGCAGAAGCGGCTCGGTCACGCCCAGATCAGCGTGACGATGGACATCTACTCGTACGTTCCGCCGAGGATACATCCGGACATGGCCAACAAGTAGAGCAGCCCGCCGTGAGCCGAGGGCGACTTGGTTGGGCCAGCCTCTCGGGTTTGGCTGGCCAGGTCGCTCTGGGCTACGGCGGGCTGAAGGGGGTCTTGGTGTGTGCTATTCTCCAACGCTATCGCCGGCGGCGGAAGGCCAGCAGGCTCAACAGGCCGACGCCGATCAATGCCCAGGTGCCCGGCTCGGGCACGGCGCTGGCGCCCGCGCCGCCGGTGGCCGTCTCGCGGATCGTCACGCTGGCGCCGGAGCCGATGGTCAGGGTGTTCTGCACGATCGAGTTGGCGGTCAGGCTGCTGCCGGAACCGGTCACGCTCGTGCTGCCCGCGCCGCTGATGGCCTTCGCCTCGACCGTCCCGCTGACCGTCATCGCCCCGGCGTTGACGACGTCGCCGGCCGACAACAGGGTCGCGCTCAATTCTTGTTTGAGCAGCAGATTAGCACCGAGCGTGTTGTCGATGCCCTGCTTCAAGGTCAAGCTCGAGCCCGTGCCGGTGGCGATCACGTCCAAGGCTTTGCCGGGGGCCGCGGTGTACACTCGCGCGTTGACCGTGTGCGTGCCGCTGCTGGCCTTGATCTCGGCGGCATTGGTCGTGCCGTTGTCCATCTGCAGCTTGTCCGTGGTGCTCTCCGCACCGAGCGTGTAGCCGCCGCCCGTGAGGGCCACCTTGCCGACGGTCCGGTTGCCGTTCAGATTGACCGCACTGGGGCCGAGGCCGGTAAAGTTGGCCGTGGCCGCGGCGACATCCGGTACGGTGTTGGGCGTCCAGTTGGTCGCCGTCGACCACAAGCCGTCGCCGGCGCCCCAGGTCACGACCGGAACGCCGCTAAGGGCCGTCCAGGCCAGCACGAGATTGGAGCCGCTGAGGTTGGTGGAGAAGCTGCCCTCGCCGGCAATCGTGTTGTTGCTGCTGGTCTGCAAGGAGCCGAGGATCGAGAAGTCGCCGGCGGCGAAGTTGCCGCTGCTGCCGCCGCCCGCGCCGGTGACAATGTTCCAAGTTTGATTGGTGTCCCAGAAGGTGTTGGTGAAATCGGTGGTGCCGGCGAAGTTCAGCGCGATCTTCGCGCCGGAGGTGACGGTCAGCGAGGCGCCGCCGGTGAGGCTGGCGACGTCGAAATCGGTGCCGGCCGTTCCCAGCGCGTTGCCTGCGGTGTGTTCCCACTTGAAGGTGGAGCCGGCGTCCAAGACGAGGTTGGCCGCATGGATCAGGGTGCCTGGGCTGGTGCCCGGGGAGTAGGTGCCGCCCGACTGCACGGTCACCGCGCCGCCGATGGTGCCCGTGCCGCCGAGGGTGGCGAGGTTAGCCACCGTCACGGCCCCCGTCGCGGCCGACTGGTTGCCGTTGACCAGCAGCGTGCCGGCGGTAACAGTGGTCAGACCGGTGTAGGTGTTGCTGCCGCTCAGGGTCACCGTGCCGGAGGTAGTCTTGTTAAGCGGTGTACCACTACCGTCAAGGATGGCCGAAACCGATCCACTCTTCATTTCAAAACTGGTTGTGCTGGTCAGAACGCCCGTGGAAGAGGTGATGCTGCCGCCACCATCAAGGGTAACAGTGCCCGCGCTGTCACTATTTGTACCAAGTGAGAGTATGGCTGTGGCGCCGTTCACGGTCACATCACCTGTTGCAATGACGTTACTGGCGCCATATGCCAACGTGCCGGCGGTAACGGTGGTCAGACCGGTGTAGGTGTTGGCGCCGGAGAGCGTGACCGTGCCCGCGCCTGTCTTGGCGAATCCCGCCGCGCCGTTCACCAGCAGGTTGGCCGAGATGATGGCGTTGCCGGTGGTGTTGCTCGCGGCGTAGGACGTGCCGGTGAGGCTGCCGTTGCTGATGGTGTCCCCGCTGCCGGCAGGGGCGGTGACGGATACCGCGCCGACCGTCTGGCTGGTGGTTCCAAGGTCGAGATTGCCGCCGCCCAGCGTCAGGGCCGAGCCGGTGCCCAGCGTGCCAACACCGCTCAGTGCGAGGGTGCCCGCATTGATACTCGTGGCGCCGGTGTAGGTGTTGGCTCCACCGAGAACCCAGGTGCCCGCGCCGGACTTGGTGAGACTCAACGTACCAGTTGTTGGAAGGGCCGTGGAGTTCTGCAGGATACCGGCGATGGTGTTGGCCCCGGTGTTGCTTCCGGTCAGGGTCAGCGTGCGGGGGCTGGAAGTGCCGAACGAGGCGGAATTGGTTCCCGCCGTGACGCTCGCGCCATTGTTGATGGTGATTTGTGTCGCACTGTCGATCGAGGTGATCCAGCGGTTAGTAGGGACGCCGGTCATGCTGATGTACATGCCGATCGCGAGGTTGGCGGTGTTGGAAAGGCCGGTGATGACTGCGCTTCCTGCGGTGGTCGTGCCTGTGTCGGTCACATCCGGCGAAATGGCACCGGTTTGGCTAAAGGTCAGCGGGCCTGTGCCGGACGAATCGATGCTCGAGCTATACTGGAGGCTGAAGTTTCGGTCCGTGGTCGCGGTGCCGCCGGTGTATCGCAGTGTGCCGCTTTGGTTGACGCCGGCGGCAATGCCGAGGATGAGGTTGCCCTGCGTGTTGTTGGACGCGCCGATGCTGCTGTTGACGCCGCCATCGGCGAGGACGGTGGCCTCGAGGATTCCATTACGCTCGATATTCGTTCTGCCGGTGTAGGTGTTGGCGCCGCCGAGGGAGAGCGTGCCGGCGGCGGTCTTGAGGAGTCTGCCGGTGCCGCCGATGGCGTTGTTGTAGGTCTGGGCGCCGGTGCCGCTGAACTGCAGCACCCCGCTGTTGGCGACGCTGCCGCTGGTAGCGATGGAACCCTGAACCTCCAGTGTGCTGCCGCTGTTGATGGTCGTCGTGCCGGTGTAGGTGTTGTTGGTGTTGCTGAGCATCCACCGGCCTGAGCCCGACATGACCAAGCTGGTGGGATTGGAGCCGTCCTGGTCGATGAGCTGCACCGCCATCGTGTTGTTGTTGCTGCCGCCGCCAGCGTTGCTGCTGATGAGTGTGATGGTGCGGGCCCCGGTGCCGGTGGTGGCCATCGCCCCGGTGTTGGTGAAGCTCAGGGTGAAGTTGCCATTGCTGCCCGACGAGTTGAAAGTGGCCCCGCCGACGCCGACCGTGAAGAGCCGATTGGTGCTTGTGGCCGACTGCGCTCCTCCGACCACATTTGTGTTGCCGTTGCGGAGCAGCGTGCCGCCGTCGAGGACCAGGTTGGCTGCATCCGTCGAGGCCGCCCCAATCGCGCTGTTGGAACCACCGTTGGCGAGCAGACCGGCCGAAATGTCCAGAATGCCGCCGTTGATGATGGTCGCCCCGGTGTAGGAGTTGTTAATGGCGCGGAGGTTAAGCGTGCCGGCGCCGGTCTTGGTGAGCGAGCCGGCGCCCGTGATGATGTTGGGAATCGTGAGGGTTCGGGTCGCATCGACCTCGAAGGTGACGCCGGAAGCGCCGAGCGTAATACCGCGGTTGGTGTCGTCGATCCAGACATTGTTCGTGGCGCGAAGCGTGCCGCCGTTGAGCAGCAGTTGGTCAGCCGTGAATGCACCGGGGTTGCTGCCCAGCCTGTTCTCATCGCCGATGGAGAGCGTTCCGGCGTTGATCGTCGTCCTGCCGGTGTAGGTGTTGGTGCCGCTCAGAGTCAGCACACCAGTGCCGGATTTGACGAGGGAGACAGGGTTGACACCGTTGTTGCCAATCACGGCGCTGATGGTCAAGCCGGTGGCGGCCGTGTTGTATTGGTGGACGATGAGCTGGTAGTTACTGTCGGCACCCGCCGTCAGGCGTGTCGCCCCCCCGTTGCCGGTGATACTGCGGGCATCCGTGCCGGTCATCAGTAGACCGCCGTTCTGAATCGTCAGCAAATTGGAGACGAGGTCCAAGTTACCGCCGGGTGCCTCGAGCTTGAGGGTGTTGACGGAGACGCTGCCAGTCAGCGTGGTGGCCGCCGTCATCCTGTAGTTCGTCGTGCTGGATCCGCCAGAGGGCGGCAGGGTGGTGTAGCTGTTGTAACCGGCCAGCGTGTAGGGCGAACCGCCAGAGGCGGTCGTCGCCCAGTCCACCGTCGTGCCGCCGTCGGTGGTGTAGACCACGCGGCCGCCATAGATACCGGTCGCGTCCTTGTCGGAGGTGGTGGTGATGGTCAAGCCTCCGCTCCCGGCACCGGCCGCTTGGCCAATCAAGAGCGTGGTGTTGGCCGTGCCCGTCGGGATCGTGCCCAAGGTCAGCGTGGTGTCGGTGCCGCCGTTGGGGTTGACGAGAATCCGACCGCCGCCAGTGAGCGTGAGATTGCCGAGGGTCTGGCTGGTGCTGCCAGAACTCTTGCCCTGGATGAGCAAGGTTCCGCTGCCGAGGGACAGGGCGTTTCCGCTGTTGATCAAGTCGGTCGGGGTGCTCAAGTTGGCAAAGTCGAGCAGGAGCGTACCGGCATTGACGGTGACTCCGCCGGCGAAGGTGTTCACGGCGGAACCGTTGAGTGCGAGCGTGCCGCCGCCGGCCTTCACGAGATTGCTGCCGACGCCTTGGAGCACACTGCTGATCGTCATGGTCGAGCTGCTGTTCTGTGTGATGGTGGAGGTTGCGGCCAGATCCAAGGTGCCGCCGGAGAGCGTGAGGGCCGTGGTTTGCCCAGCGCCAAAGGTCATGTTCAGGAAGCCTTGGGCTGTGGCCGGGCCGGTGATCGTGGCATTATTGTAGTTCAAGGTCGCGGTGCCGAAGTTCACGTCATCGGCGGTGGTGATCGTGGGATTGGCTGTGGCGGCGGTTCCCGCGGAGCTCGTGCTCCAGAAGGCATCCGTGCCCCAGGTGCCGGTGGTGCTGCCGAAACCGGCGGTGGCGCCGTCGGAATCCCAGTAGTAAGTGGCCGCCTGTGCAGCCAGGGGAGTGATCGCCAGGAATGAAACCGCTGCCATCAGAATCTGCTTGCATCGAGACATGCGTGACCTCAAATGTGTGATTTCTCCACTTCCACCGACACCCCAGGATTTGTTTTGGCTCGTCGTCATGAGAAGAAACTCCCAAGTCCCAAGAAAAGAGGAATGACTAACGTCAGTGCGTAACCCTCAGTGCTCTACCCGTTCCCATCGTAACACGGATCAACGAAACCCGCCGCGAAACAGTTGTATCTTGTATTGCTTGTTTTACTCCCTTGCGGGCCGAAAGGCGGCCTTGCCCCAGGTCGATCCGCGAAGGAAGAAGTACGGCCGGTCGGCCGGATTGGTGATCTCGACGAGTTTGCCCATGCAGGTGCGTCCGCCCGGATCGCCCCAGTGGACACTCCAGACGGCGGCCCATTGGTCGCCGGCCCGCGGCGGGTCGGCCGCGGCGCTGAGCAAGTCCCACGGGATCGCGTATTCCAAGGTATAGCCCAGGCCGTCGGCGTCTTTGCGGAAGCTGCCGGTCCAGCCCGGGGGATCGAGCCGCTGATTGTGAAAGTCCATGCCGTAATCGAGGGTCAAGCGGGCCCGCTGCGATGCATGCGAGTACCACATGCCCACGTGGACGATGTTTTCGCTGCGGTCCTGGGGGCGCCAACCGGCGCGGCGCTGGGCCCAAGCGGGATCGTGGACCGAGTGGGCGTCCAGCGGCCAGCCGAACGAGCGGCTGGTGGCCAGGCGGACGACGACGCTGCCGCCGGCCCAGTAGTAGGCGGGCTCGGTGGCCGGATCGACCGTATTGGCCATGGGGGCCGGATCGCGGACATGCGCGCCCAGGTACAACCGGTGGGCGTCGTACATCATGGCGGCCTGGACCTGGTAGTGGCGGGAATACGGCTCGACGCAGGCGCTGCGGAACATGCCCCGCAAATCCCAGTCGCCAAGGTCGCCGTCGATGGTCACGTTCCGCGGGGCGGGCACGACGTCGACGGTGTCAAAACGGCTCTCGTTGTAGGGCGTTTCCGGGCCGACGCGGTTCGTCCAGGCAGGAAAGGTCCGCACGAAATGCTCGGGCACGAAGGCGATCTTCCGCGACTCGGCGCCCGACGCGGCGATCGCCCGCGCCTGGCCGGCCGTCAGTTGTTCTTCGGTGGCGGCGGCCGTCTTGCCGAGCTTCGTGACGACCGCTCCCTGATAGACCTGGATTTGGGTGCCGGACTCCGGCTCGGCGGCGACGCCGAATTCGGTGCCGAGGTCGACAAAGGTCGCTTCCCGGGTACTGATGGTGAAGCCCCGGTCGGCCTCGGAGACATGGGCCACGAGCCGCCCCCTCCGCAAGGTGATGTGTCTGGGGCCGTCAATCTCGAGGTTGACGGGCGCTTCCAGCAGGATGGTTGTGCCGCCGCGAAAAGTGATTTCGACGAGCCCTTGGGCCAGATCGAGGCTGCCCGCGGCAATGGGCGCCCCGACGGCCACGCTTTGCGCGGTTGACGCCCAGCGGCCGGCCGCCTTGGTGATCACGGCCAAGGGAGGAGCGGCGGCAACGGCGGGCAGCGAGGGAGTTTCCGCATGGTCCCGCCCGCGCCACGGCAGCCACGCCACCAGCCACAACACGACGACGAAGCTTACGACGCCCGCTCCCATCGCGCCCCAAAGCAACGGGCTGTTGAAGCCCATTGCGCGCCGCCTGGGGGCCTCGGCCGGCGCGTGGGCCGACATGCTCTGCCAGGCCAACCAGGCGTGAATGTCCAGGTAGGTGAGAAGGAACCGCTGCGCTGCCGGGTTTCCGTGCAACAGCCCGTCCAACCGCTGGCAGTCCGCTTCGCTGAGGACGTCATCGCAATAGCCGTTGACCAGCGGCGTCAATTCCGCCAGGACGGCGTCGTCGAGGGGCAACGGTTCCATCATGCTTTGCCTCCGGCTGCCAGCGTTCGACTGATGCAATCGTAGAGAATCGCCCGAATCCGCTGGATGGCCTTGTACAAACCATCCACCGAGCGGCCCTGGGTTTCCGCAACCGCTCTGAGGGATCCCCGCTGCGCGTAGCATTGCTCGACCAGTTTTCTCTGGCGGGGCAGAAGCTTCTCCAGGCAGAGCTTCAGGGCGTTCTGCTGCTGCTCCAGCAGGGCGTCGTCGGCCAGGCGGCGCTCGGCCAACTCATCGAGCACCGCTTCACTGAGCATGGCAGGCCGGTGCTGCCGACCGCGGAGGAAGTTGCGAACGTGGTTGCGGGCGATGCCGTAGGCCCAGGGCAGGAACGGCCGGCCGGGCTCATAGCGGTCCCAGATCTGCCACAACGTGAGACTGGTTTGCTGAAACAACTCGTCGGCATCGGCCAGATTGGGCACCATCGTGAGGATATAGCCGTAAAGGCGGCTCTGGTTGCGCACGAATAACTCGGCGAACTGATCGTGCCGTGCTCGGTCGGGGGTAATCATGTCAACCGGCCATAAGAAGGGCATGAAGAGACGCCGCCCAGCCCTCGCCTCCTTAGGTTGTCGTTTCGCGGAGAAACTGGACAGGTTCGTGGTACGGAATTGTCGGTACCCTAAGAATAGAGGGGTGCGCGGCATCCGTGTCAGGATTCTTCAAGGGCTAACAAATAGCAAGTATCCAAGTATCATAGTAGGGTCGGGCCGTAAGGGGATCCCGGCGGGCAGAGGAGTTGCAGAAAGCATGAAGGGATGGCTCGGATGGTGCTTGATCGCAATGGGGTCGGCTGTACCCTGCATGGGTGGTGATTTCACGGCGCTGTGCCGTGAGAAAGCAGACGTCGCGGAGAAAGCCAGCGCGATGAGCGTGCGTGGACGCGAGGGTTGGCTCTTCCTGGCCGCCGAGTTGCGACACCTGGCAGCGGGGGAGTTCTGGGGCCCCGCCGCCACCAAGGTGAGCCGCGCCACGCGGCCCGAGCATGCCGACCCGCTGCCCGCCATCCTCGACTTTCACGCGCAAATGAGGAAGTCGGGCATCGAGCTTCTCGTCGTGCCCGTGCCCGCCAAGGCGGCCATCTATGCCGACAAGCTCGATGCCTCGCTGTCACCCAGGCCTCGCTTGGATGGGGTCCAGCAGCGGTTCTTTAAGGAATTGGCCGGCGCGGGCGTCGAAGTGCTCGACCTCAGCGAGGAGTTCCTGGACCAGTGCGACCAACCAATGTACTGCAAGACCGACAGTCACTGGTCGGGGCGGGCGTGCGAGCTGGCGGCGAAACGGATCGCCAAGCGGATCGAAGGGCGGCGGTGGCTGAAGGACGTGCCGCGGATCGAAGTCAAGACCGAGACCCGCGAGAAGGCTTTCGAGGGCGACCTCGTGCGCGGACTCGAGGGAGACGCCCCTGCCCGCGAATCGCTGCCGCTGCGGCTGGTGACCGCCGGCGGCGAACCGGTCGAGCCCAGCCGGGCAAGTCCCATCCTGCTCTTGGGCGACAGCCACTGCCTGGTCTTCCACGCCGGCGAGGACATGTTGGCCTCGGCGGCCGGCCTGCCGGACCAACTTGCGGCCGAGCTGGGCTTCGCGGTCGACCTCGTGGCCGTACGCGGCTCAGGGGCCACGCCGGCCCGGGTCAACCTCTTGCGCTTGGCCCGAGCCGACGCGGGGTATCTGGACAAGAAGAAGCTGGTGATCTGGTGCTTCTCGGTCCGGGAGTTCACCGAGAGCACGGGCTGGTCCAAGGTGCCCGTGGTAAAGCCTTAGATGACAATTTGCGTACTCGTCTCGCTCCGCGAGATGCCTGACATCTCGCGGAGCGAGATGAGTACTCGATTCGTGCGGGGGTAATAGGACGCCCGGACGAATCCCAAGAACCTGATAGGAAACACCCGTGTTGAGCACAACGGCAAAGAACAGCCTATGGGGGTTGATTCTACTATTTTGGGGCGGCGCTACGGCCTCGGCGGACCTGCGCAGCGATGTCCTTGGCCTCACCGGCGGGATGCGGACCAAGATCGTTTGGCAGAAGGACAAGGACGCAATTCTCGGTTTCGATACCCAGGACGGCCGCGTTCGCGAGGTGTTCAAGGGCCCCGTCGGGGAACGCTCGTGGCCGATTCTCTCGACGGACGGGAAGACCGTCTTCTTCGTGATTGTCGTCGCGGGGCGGCGGGGTGAGATCGGGACGATTCACTCGGTTGCCTGGGACGCCGCACCGACGAGCGAACCCAAGAAGCTCTGCGACGGCATGGCGCCGGTGGCGGTGTGGAAGGACCCGCAGACCGGCGTCGAGTGGCTGTATGTGGCCACGAAACCGGGCCGCGACCGAAGGCCCTCGCACTTCGTCCGCATCCGCACCGATGACCCGGCCAAGAGCGAGCCGGTGTGGGACAAGACCGACATGGACGCGCCGTTCAGCCTGTCGGCCGACGGGCGTTACGGCGCCTGCCAGGTGCAGTGGCCGCGGACGGGCCTGGTGACGATGCCCAACGGCGAGGTGTTTCCATCCGCCCTGGGGGGATGCAACGCAAACGTCCTTCCGGACAACAGTTACCGCATGTTTGCGCTGAGTTTCAGTCACACGGAGGTCTTCATGTACCGGGACCTCGTGTTCGGCCAAGACCGGCCCCACAAGACCATCGAATTGAAGGTGGACAGCAAGAAGACGCATCGCGTTCGCGCGACGAATCACCCGCGCTTGTTCACCTATTACGGACCGATGGAAAGCGCAAACTACAGCGACATCTTTCTGGCGAAGTTCGACAAGGACTACGCGGCGGTCGAGGCGTCGGTCCGGCTGACGGACGACAAGGCGCGCAAGATCGAACACACTCTGCCCTACGCCTGGGTCGAGGTGACGGACCGAGCGGATTTCGCCTATCCTCTGGGGCAATTCTTTGGCGAGGCGCCGCTGCCGGTCGCTCTGCCGGTTTACCTCGCAAGCGACGATTCGACTTGGGACTTCGGCGACGGGGACACGGGCAAGGGCAAGGTCGCTCAGCACGTCTATGCGAAGGCCGGCGACTTCGCGCTGACGCTGGAGATCGGCGGGAAGAAGCTCACCGGCCGGGTCCGCGTGCAGCCGACCGAGCCGCCGCGGGTCGCCAAGATCGAGGTGCTGGGCATCAATCGCCTGAAGGTTCATTTCAGCGAAAAGATCGTCGTCCGCGACGCGAAGGCCGCGATGAAATCGGGAAACCCCGTGCAAAAAATGGTTCTCGCCGAGGGCGGCGATGCGGTCATCTTGGACCTGGAGCAACCTTTGGCCAAGAGCGATCAACTGGAGTTCACGGGCGTCACCGATCGCGCGGCCAAGCCCAATGGGCTCGCGCCGCCCACGGTGGCCGTCATGCGTCCCGCCTGGCCCAGCGAGCCGCAGGGACTCGTGTCCTTGTGGAGCGCGAAGACGTTCTACGGCCTGGACGCGAGCTG
>Ga0233425_10009443_pt1 | contig 12358 bp, 4 predicted proteins | sample Watercolumn_Towu_2_FD_181712 | JGI IMG/M metagenome (GOLD analysis project Ga0233425, IMG submission 181712) | Freshwater microbial communities from Lake Towuti, South Sulawesi, Indonesia - Watercolumn_Towuti2014_140_MG | ecosystem: Environmental > Aquatic > Freshwater > Lake | place: Indonesia...
GATTACCGGCACGCCAGCCCTGGCCGCGGACGGAACACTCTATCTGGGGTCCAGTGACCAGAAGCTCTACGCGCTTGAGGCGGCGACCAGCAAAACGCTCTGGACCTTTCGCACCGGCGGCGAAATCTGGTCCAGCCCGGCGATTGGACCCGGGGGCGCGGTGATTGTGGGGTCGTTGGACAAGAAGGTCTATGCGCTCCAAGGTACTAGCGGGTTGGCCCAGAGCCCGTGGCCCAAGTTCCGCGCCAATGCCGGCAACACCGGCTGCGCCCGGGAAGTGCCGCCCGAAGAAACACCGCCTTGGATTATCTTTCAGCCGCTGAGTTGCACCAACCAGCCAGGCTCAACGGCTACGTTGAGGGTGCTGGCTTCGGGGAAAGCGCCGCTGAGCTTTCAGTGGCGCAAGGGGACCGTGCCCTTGGCCGAGAGCGCTCGCCTCACGGGCACCACCACCGACACGCTCACTATCACCCTCGTTCAACCCGGCGATGCCGGGGTCTATTCCGTGGCGATCAGCAACGTGCTGGGGACGGCCATCAGCCAGGAAGCAACACTGACGGTCCCGCTCTCACAGCAAGCACTCGGGGTGGCGAGCCTGGCTGGACGCAGCACTCCCGGCTTTGCGGACGGGCCCGGCCCGGACGCCCAGTTCGGCGCCATTACCGCGCTCGACCTGGGGCCACAGGGCTGGCTCTATGTCGCGGATGCCGGCAATCACCGCGTCCGCGTCGTGGACGAGGCCGGTGCTGTAACGACCTGGGCCGGGACGGGCGAAGCCGCGCAGCGGGACGGTCCGGCAAGCACCTCAGCGTTCGGCGACTTGCGCGCGCTGAGCGTCGACGGCCTCGGCAACGGCTATGTGTTGGACGGCGATAGGCTGCGCCGAGTTAGCGCCGACGGCGGGGTTTCCACACTCGAGACCATCGCCCTTCCGAGCGGCTTCCCGCCGTACGGCTCGAACCCCCCCCCGCGCGCCTGGGGGGTTGCGGACACCAACTTCCTGGTCTCGGCCTTGGTGGCGTCTCCTTCGGGCCGGCTCTACCTGCTGGCACAGGCCGGTCAGACCAACTGGGAAGGCCCCTACCCCACCATTTGGACCGAACGGTCGGTCACACTGACCCGCGTTCTCGAAGGGATTGGTGATGCGCGCCACACGGTCTTTGCCGCCGCTTCCACCTCCTTTTGGAACCGTGTGTCCGGCTCTCGGTCCGGGGAACGAGTGACCGCCCTTGCCAGGGGTGACGGTGAGGAACTCCTGGTTTGCCGGGAAATGGCCAGCGGCCAACCCCAGGTCTTGGTCTTGGGGCGCACGCCCGAACTGACCCTCGAGTCCACCAACCTCTACAACACCACCCGCCCCGCGGGCATGGTCCTGATGACCCCGGACTCGGTGCTGATGAACTGGCTGGGACAGTTCTACCTGCTGCGCGCCGGCAGGGCGCCCAGCCGCCTTACGGCCGACTATTCCCCTGGAATCGGCTTGGCGGTGGACCGCCACGGGTTCCTCTACTCGGCCACCTCCACCCAAGTGCTGCGCTTCATCCCTGCCAGCACGGTCGCACTGTCGCTACTGCCTCAGCACCCCCAGACCGGAGGAGCACGGTTGCTGGTCATCAGCCGCCCGGGCCGTCAGGTCCGCCTCGAACAGAGCCGTGACTTCGCGCAATGGGAACCACGGCAAACCCTGAGCAGCACTGGCCAGGACGTGTGGGAATTGCAGCCCGAATTCGACCGCCTCTTCCTGCGCGCCGTGCTGTTGCCGTAGAACCCGTTGCGCACATGCACGCCCGCACCCAGAGGAAACTCGCGAAACCCTGGCGCAGCGTCCGATGTCAGGCCGATCATTCTGGGGTAGCATCCGACGTGAGTCGGGAAGAAGCGCTGGGCATTCCAGACGGGGGGTTCCGTGTACTCCTCCCCCGCGATTGGGGCCGATGGGACGGTGTATGTGGGGTCGTATGACACTAAAGTCTATGCACTGGACGGGGCGACGGGGCAGAAGCGCTGGGAATTCACGACGGGGGATTGGGTGTACTCCTCCCCCGCGATTGGAGCCGATGGGACGGTGTATGTGGGGTCGGATGACAACAAGGTCTATGCGCTCTACACCGGCAGTGTGGGCGGGTTGGCCCAGAGCCCCTGGCCCAAGTTTCGAGGTGATGCGCGTAACACGGGTCGGGCGCCAGACCAACCGCCTCGCTTCGGAAGACAGCCCTCGGTGAGGTTCTTCAGGGAGGGCGGCGAGGGGCGGCTCACGGTGCAGGTGTCAGGCGCGCCAATGCCGACCGAACCCGCGGCGGGCAGGGGACTGCCCGCCCAACCGCTTGGCTGGCAGCATCATGGGGAAAAGCCGGGAGAAGTAGAAAGACTGCGGCGACCCGGTGACGTTCTGTGCTCTTTCCGTTAATAGAGTTGCAGAGGGTTGTGTGTGGCCACGAAGCCTGCGGCTGGGTCTTGCGACGCCAGTTGGCAAGTCAGAGCAAGTCAAGTCGGGAATTGTATGAAGAACGCCATGAAAGACATGACCGGACTGTTAGTGGTTGCTGGAAACCCCCTGGCACCCGTCCGCCTTCTACTTGAGCGCGGGAGAAAGCCCCGGCTTCCTCCGCGAGCTTGGGTGGTGTTCGTCTGGGCCATCGGAGGGTGGCTGAGCGGGGGCGACATGGTCCGCGGCGGCGGATTCGACCCTGTTCTCAAAGCCTCGTGGCCAGGGTTCCGCAGGGGAGTAGTATCCGCCATAGCTACCTCGAGCAGCTACGCCTATGTGGCCGCGGGTGGTCTGCAGGTGATGGACATCTCTAGCCCGACCCTTCCCAAACGTGTGGGCGGGTGTACCGGCAGCGGGCAGGCCGAAGACGTTGCGGTGCTGGGCAACTACGCTTACCTGGCAGGGTCGAACAGCCTGGATGTGATTAATGTCTCCGACCCTGCCAACCCGCAACGGATGGGCGGGGTGAATGGCTTGGGCACCGCCGGCATGTTCAACGAGACTGCTGCCGCCGTGACGGTGTTGAGTAACTACGCCTACGTTGCGACGCTAGGAAGTCTGGAGGTGATCGATATCTCCAGCCCGTTCAACCCGCAAAGAGCAGGCAAGGTGACTGACCTGCGTGCCTGTGGCGTGGCCGTGTCCGGCAGTTGCGTCTATGCCATGGCCTGGGATGGCCTGCAGGTGATTGACGTTTCCAACCCGGCCATGCCGCGTCCAACGGGCGCGTGTGCCGTCACCGGCAGAGCCGCCTGCGTGGCGGCATCTGGCAGTAAAGTGTACGTTGGCGGAGATTACTTCGGCTCGGGGGGCCCAGGGGACCACGGCTCCTTCCTGGACGTGATCGATGTGGCCGACCCGAATAAGCCGAAGCGAGTAGGCACTTGGAAGACGACGGGGTACCGCTCCTGTGATGTGACCATCTTGGGTAAGTACGCCTATGTGGCGCAATTTGGCAGTTTGGCGGTAATCCATGTTTCCGACCCGGCGAATCCTGCTTGGGTGGGGGCGTGTGACCCCAATGGAACCCCGACTTCCGTGGCGCTGTCAGGAAACTACGCCTACGTAGGCAGTGGCGAAGCCGGCCTGGAGGTGATCAGGATTTCCAACCCTGCCCAGCCGACGCGAGTAGGCGGCTGTGAAACCCGTGGTACGACCAAAGGGGTGGCCCTGGCGGGCAACTACGCCTACGTGGCGGATGGTGAGGCCGGCTTCCAAGTGCTCGACATTTCGGACGCGGCCAAGCCGCGGCGGATGAGCGGATACAGCCCTGGCATAGGACGAAGCGTCGCCGTGTTTGGCAACTACGCTTACGTGGCTACGGATGACAGCGGCTTGCGGGTGTTTGACATCTCCAACCCCGCCGCCTTGGTGCGGGTGGGTCAGTATTTCCCTGGCGGGCTTGTTGATGGCTTGGTGGTGTCGGACCACTATGCCTACCTGGCGGCGGATATGGGTTGTCTGGAGGTTCTCGACATTGCCAACCCGGCCAGTCCCCGACGAGTGGCCCGGGTGTCGAGCGGAAATGTCAGAGGCGTCGCGGTCTCAGGTGCGTATGCCTACCTGGCCGCCTATGATGCCGGCTTGGAGGTGGTGAACATCCTCAACCCAGCCAGTCCACAACTGGTGGGTGGGTATCGCACGAGTGGGCGGGCTTCGAGCGTGGCGGTGTCAGGCAACCTCGCCTACCTGGGGTGTTCGCGTGGCCTGGTGGTCGTGGATATCACCAATCCGGCCAATCCGCGCCGCCTGGGAGAGTGTTCGTTCAACGGAGAGGGTATAGGCGTGGCAGTGTCGGGCAACCGCGCCTATGTGACGGCGAATGATCACTCCGGTTCATCCACGCCCGGTCAGTTACTGGCGATTGACATCTCCGATCCGGCCAGCCCACAGCTTGTGGGCCGGTATTGCCGCACGGGGTACAATTGGGGCGTAGCTCTCAGCCAAGGCCGCGTCTTTCTGTGTGCCGATGCCGATGGCCTCCTCATCCTCGAGCCGCAGCCTTGCGTAGAGACCCGGCCGTGCTTCGAGTCGGTTGTGAAGGAAGGCCGGGACCTGAGGCTAGGGTGGGAAGGACATGGGCCAGCCCGTCTCCAGCACACGATGAGCCTGACAAATCCCGACTGGCAGGACTTGCCCGGATATGAGGGCACGAACACTGCCGCCTTGCCGCTCGGCAGCGCGCAGGAGTTCTTCCGATTGGCCAAGCCGTAATACAGTTGTTCCGAACGAGAACATCATGAAAACCCAGTCAACCCAGTCTGCGAATCGTCATGATTCCCACGCACCGACGATTGGCCGCGCTGGCTGGCTGGCTATGTGGCTGGGCATCGCGGCGAGCGCCGGTGTCACTGGGTTGCCGGTCCTGGCGCAGACCATTGACCTGAACCGCGACGGCCTCGTGGACTTCGAGGTCGTGACTACGGTCTACGAGTTATGGCCGCCACTTCAAGGCACGAACACGCACATCAACTTGGTGCCGCGGGGCACCAACGCGATCCACACCAACACGACCTTTGTTGTTGGCCAGACCGTCGATCCCGCCGACGCCGGCGCTTGGCGTCCAACCGATTCGCTACTGCTGTATGAGCGGGGCGAGGGGATAGTTGTTTGGGGGGGACGCGGGGGGCCGCAGCCCTATCTCCGACTGGGCGGCCTGCTTTTCGAACGCACGAACGTCTTTCTGGGCCTGCGGTTCGCTGCCGCCGACGGGCTGCACTACGGCTGGGCGCACTTCGCAGGCGGGGGGAACACGGCGCTCGAGGAGACCGGCTTTCAACCCGAGCCTGATTTGCCAATCCTGGTGGGGCAGAATCCCCGGCCGATCATCGCGCAGCAGCCACAGAACCTGAGCCTGACGGAGGGCCAGACCGCGGCATTTGCGGTCCGGGCGACCGGCAGAGGCTTGAGCTACCAGTGGGTAAAGGAAGGCGTGCCGCTGAGTGACAGCGCCATCATTCACGGGGCCACTTCCAATCAGGTGGCGATCCTGGATGTAGAACCGGTCGACGCCGGGGAATACTGGGTGGAGGTCACGGCTGCACAGGGGCAGACCGTCAGCAGTGCCCCTGCCAGCCTGACGGTCGTAGGGCAAGTCTCCTGGTGGGCGTTGTTCAAGCTGCAAGCCTTCGAGCAGACGTGCGTATGCGGCGTGCAGCCCCTGGCGTCGAACGCCTGGCAAGCCATGGCGGTACTGGAGCCGGCGGCAGGGCAACCGACCAACATCCAATCGGTGCGGCTGGCGGTTGGGACAAACGTGTTGGACCTCGCTGTCGGAGGCCCCCGCTTCACGGTGGTAAGCGAGTACAACAGCCAGGCGGCGCTGGACGCCGACGTGCCCAATGGGGCGGCCTGCACGCTGACTTGGAACAGCTTTAACCGGAGCCAGCGCTCAAGCACGCTGTCGTTCCCGGCGGCTGACGACTACCCGGCGGTCGCGCCCACGATCCAGGACGTGTTCCTGCTCGAGGCGCTCCCGCCTGGCGAAGCAACGACGATTCGTTGGCAACCGTTCACGGGCGGCACGACCGCCGATTTCATCCGCGTGGAAGTCTGGCCGGAGACCGGTTCCAAGCTGGTGATGTCGTCCCCAGGACTTGGGATGGCCGGGGCGTTGGATGGTACCGCGACCTCCTTCAGCATCCCTGGTCTGTCAGGCAATGCCGCCTATGACTTGGTGGTTCATTTTGTGAAACTGACCCGCAAAGACACCGCTTCGCCGGCTGGCGCCACCGGTGGGATCGGTTATGGGAAGCTGACCAGAACTCGGATTAGGACCACCAAGGCTGCCGAGCCAGGGCGCCTGGATCTCAACCAAGACGGAGCGCAGGATTTCTGGATCGAGGCAGGCTCTGAGTATATCGATCTTGCCGACCGGTTGAGTTGGTGGAATCTGGTGGCCCTCGCCACCAACGCCATCCACACCAACACGAGCCTGGCCTTCGGAGACATGGTGGGTGCTGAACCGCCCAGCTCCTGGGGCCGCAGCGGCTCGATCCAATTGTACAAGACGGGGTACCTCAGGTCCGTGATTGGTCCGATCCGAGAGGGCCTGCTGTCCTGGCGCACCGACGTCTATTTGGGCCTGCGGTTTGCTGCCGCCGACGGGGCACACTATGGGTGGGCGCAGTTCTCGCGGCCTGGTGATTATGAATCGGCTCCGTACTTCGTGGACGCCGCCTCCCAGCCGCTGCCAGGGATGCCAATCCAGGTGGGGGACAAACCCGCGCCGCACATTACACAGCAGCCGACCGACCAGACGGTGACGGTGGGCCAGACAGCGGTATTGGCGGTGCAGGCGCCGGGCGCGTGGTTGAGCTACCAGTGGATGAAGGCGGGGGTGCCGTTGACTAACAGTGCCAGAATCTGCGGCGCCACTTCAGCTCAGTTGGCCATTCCGAACGCACAAGCGGCCGACGCGGGGGATTACTGGGTGGTGGTGAGGTACACCGACACCCAAAAGACCACCAGCGCGGTGGTTGGATTGAAGGTCGGCGTCGGCATCTTTCTCCACGTCAGGCGCAGCGGTGATCAACTGGTGTTGTCGTGGGACTCTTCACTAACCGGTTGCAAACTGCAAACCTCGCCGACGCTCGAACCGGCCTCCTGGGTGGACGTGCCCGGCGTCTCGGGGAATTCGTGCGCTCTGCCCCTCAATGGAGCCAAGGGCTTCTATCGGCTGCATAGGGACCTTTAGTGAACGAGGCGAGTGGCGAGCTGACATGGCCGGCAGAATGAGAGCCTTCACCGGCAAACGACAGATGCCGGGGGCTGTGACGTTTCGCGGTTATTTCCTTTAGTACGGTTGTAGAGGGCCGCGTGTGGCGACGCGTCCAGCGGTTGGGTCGGTTGACGCCGGTTCGAGTAATTCAACCAGACAGAGTCGAGAATGGTATGAGAAACGCGATCACGATTGGATGGTGGGCGGTTACCACGGCGCTGCTAATAATCCCCTGGCTCTGCCCCTTGAGGGCCGGCACGCCTGGAACCAAGCGCTGGGAATTCGCCACGGGCGGAGAGGTGCAGGGTTGTCCGGCGATCGGGGACGACGGGACGGTGTACATAGGATCGCAGGACAAGAAGCTCTACGCTCTGCATGGGGCGACGGGGCAGAAACGCTGGGAGTTCCTTACGGGCGGTCTGGTGACCTCCTCCGCGGCAGTCGGGCCAAACGGAATAGTCTATGCGGGGTCGGCGGACATGCAGCTCTACGCCTTGGATGCGGCGACCGGCGCCAAACGCTGGACCTTCGCCACCGCAGGTCCCGTGTCCTGCTCCCCGGCGCTTGGCGCGGACGGCACGGTGTACATCGGGTCGAGCGACCACAAGCTTTATGCGTTGGATGGGGCGACCGGCGCGAAGAAGTGGGAGTATCTGACCAGCGATGACATCTCTTCTTCCCCCGCGGTGGGGGCGGATGGCACGCTGTATGTCGCGTCCGGGGGTAGCATCTGTGCGCTACGCGGGGACACGGGCGCCAAACGGTGGGAAACCAGCGCGGGCTTTCTTACGTCCTCGCCGGCGATCGGAGCGGACGGCAAGGTGTATGCGGGGTCGTATATCATGGAGTCCTCCCCTTACCCTTGGGAGCCGCGATTTGGCTTTCTCGTGGGCCTCGACGAAGCCACGGGGCAGGGGACCCAGTGGCCCCGTGTCATGGGTGCGATGCATTCCCCGGCGATTGGGCCCGACGGCACGCTGTATGCCGGCTGCGATCAATACACACTCTTTGCGCTCACTTGGGCCCCTTGGGCCATACGATGGGAATTCGGCACGGGCGACTGCGTGAGGTCCTGCGCGGCGGTTGGGGCGAACGGCACCGTCTATGTCGGCTCATTAGACAACAAGGTCTATGCGCTGAACGGGGCGACGGGGCAAAAGCTCTGGGAGTTCGAGACTGGGGGTGACGTGAATTGCTCCCCGGCGCTCGGTGCCGATGGCACGCTGTACGTCGGATCGTCGGACGGCAAGGTTTATGCTCTGGCCACCAGCAGCGTGGGCGGCTTGGCCACCAGCTCTTGGCCCAAGTTTCGGGCCGACGCCCGCAACACCGGTCGTGTCCAGGCAACCGCGAATCCTCAGCCGCCAGCGATTGTCGCTCAGCCCCAGAACCGCACCAATACTCTGGGCTCGACCGCCACTTTCACGGTGAGCGTCTCCGGGGCGATGCCGTTGACTTTGCAGTGGCGCAAGGACGGTGTTCCCCTGGCCGAGACCAGCCGCATCACGGGCACCTATAGCAAGACGCTCACCATCAGCACCGTTGAGGCCACGGATGAAGGGGCCTATTCGGTGGTCGTGAGCAATGAGCTTGGCAGCGTGACCAGCCAGGGGGCGCGGTTGACTGTTTTCCAGCCGCTGCTGCCCTTGCGCGCAGTGCTTCTGGCCGGTCAGCCCGCCGCTGGTATTGCCGACGGGCCGGGGGCAACCGCCCAATTCGGCTCCATTACGTCTCTGGACCTTGGTCCGCAGGGCTGGCTCTATGTTGCTGACGCCGGCAACCGCCGCATCCGCGTGGTGGATCAGGCCGGCTGGGTGACGACCCTGGCGGGGACGGGCGAGGACGCGCGACGCGACGGGCCGGCACAGGAGGCGGCCTTTCACGACCTGCGCGCGCTGAGTGTGGACGGGTTCGGAAACTGCTATGTGCTGGACGGGGACCAACTTCGGCGTGTAGGCGCCGACAGCCAGGTGTCCACGCTCGAGACCATCGCGGTTCCGAGCGGCTACACCGTGTGGACCAACCTTGGGCCGAACCAATGGGGTGTCGCAGACGAGTTCTATGGAGCATCTGCCTTGGTTGCGTCCCCGGCCGGTGTCGTGTACGTGCGTGGTACGGCGGGCACCTCCCTCACTACTTCGTGGGGGGCACCGGCTGACACCCGAGATGAGAGCCGGAAGAGCGTCATTCTGCGCCGGTCGCTGTCCGGTTGGGAAACGGTGGCTGCCGCAAACCGCTCGGATTCCAGTTACTGGGACGGATTCTATTGGGTTGTGCGGCGGTCCGGCAGCGGTTCTCTCTTCCTCGCTCTGGCGAAAGGCCTCGGCGAGGAACTGCTCGTGTACCGTGAGTCCCATTACTACGAGTCTTTGTTACCTCCCTCCGGGGAATACCACTTCTGGCAGTATCAGGTTGAAGTGCTGGGCCGCACGCCAGAGACGTTCCTCGCTACCACCAACATGACCCCGGCCGGGATGGCCGCACTGACTTCGGACCGGGTGCTAACGCATGGGAACGGCAAGTTCTATGTGCTGTGCCCTGGTTACGACCCCATTCCCGTCGCTTCGGACCGCGCGCCCCAAATCGGTCTGGCGGTGGACCGCCACGGGTTCCTCTACTCGGCCACCTCCACCCAAGTGCTGCGCTTCATCCCTGCCAGCACGGTCGCGCTCTCGCTATTGTCTCAGCACCCCCAGGTCGGCGGAGGACGGTTGCTGCTCATCAGCCCCCCGGGCCGTCAGGTCCGCCTCGAACAGAGCCGTGACTTCGCGCAATGGGAACCACGGCAAACCCTGAGCAGCACTGGCCAGGACGTGTGGGAATTGCAGCCCGAATTCGACCGGCTCTTCCTGCGCGCCGTGCTGTTGCCGTAGAACCCGTTGCGCACATGCACGCCCGCACCCAGAGGAAACTCGCGAAACCCTGGCGCAGCGTCGGATGTCAGGCCGATCATTCCGGGGTAGCATCCGACGTGAGTCGGATCACTGTTCCCTGGTCCGGCCACTCGTCATTTCTCCCTGGTCACTCGTCACCGACCCCCCACCCCTCAATCCCTAACCGCTCCATGAACCCACAAACCCCACCACTTGAGACACCCCTGCCACGAACCATGCCGGGCCGGGTCGTGCTGCCAACTGCCCTTCTCCTCCTGGCCTCGCTCGGAAGCAGCGCGGACCAGTTCGTCACCACCTGTGACCAGCCCAGTCTGCTGTCCGCCCTCCAGGCGGGCGGCACCATCAAGCTGGCCTGTGACGGCACGATTCTCCTGACGCAAACCCTCGTGATCGACAAGGACACCGTGCTCGACGCCAGCGGGCATCAAGTGGTGATCAGCGGTGAGCAATCCCATCGCGTCTTCCTCGTGAAGCCCGGGGTGAAGTTCTCGTTGTTGAGCCTCACGGTGGCCGAGGGCCGGAGCGACAAAGGCGGCGGGCTCTTCAACGAGGGCGCGGAGGTGACGGTGTTGAACTGCACCTTCCTCCGCAACGCCGCCAGCGGTGCGCAAGGGACGAATGGCGGCGGGGCTGGGGCGGATGCCTTGGGCGGCGCGGTCTATACTCTGGGGACTTTCCTGGCCAGCAACTGCACCTTCAAGGCGAACCTGGCCAAGGGCGGCGCCGGCGGCTCATGCACGAACTCAGGGGGTGTCGTTGGCCCCGGCGGCGGAGGGGGTGCGGCGTTTGGCGGCGCGGTCTATGCGGCCTCAGGGTCCTCGCAACTGACCGACTGCACTCTCGTGGAGAACGAGACGCACGGCGGGACAGGCGGGTGCGGCTCCATGGAGGGTTTTATGAGAAGTGGATACGCGGGCGGCGCGGGTGGAGTCGCCTGGGGGGGAGCCCTCTACCTGGCCGGCGGGAGCCTGGACTTGATGCGTTGTCGGGCCTCCCGGAATCAGGCGGTCGGCGGGACCGGGGGAAGCGGCGGGAGCGGTGGTGGAGGAGGTGCTGCGCATGGGGGCGGCGGGTGCAGCGCGGGCAGGGTCGGCATCGCCCAGAGCACCTTCGATGGAAACCACGCCTTGGCAGGTGCCGGCCGTGCCGGAGGAGGCACGAACGAAAAGGGCTGGCCTACGACCGCCGGGGGTGCCGGTGGTAACGCCGAGGGCGGCGCCTGGTTCAGCACCAGCACCCTTCTTCTGGATGACTGCACCCTCGTAGACAACCAGGCCTCGGGCGGGAGTGGCGGGGCGGCGTTCTTGCATCCAGAGCTTGCCCTCCGTGCGGGTAGCGGAGGGGCAGGCTCCGGCGGCGCGCTTTGGCTGGCTGGTGGCAGCTTGGATATGCTCCGGTGCCGAGTGTCGGGGAACGCCGCCGGCGGCGGACCGGGAGGAGGCGGCGGGGATGCGGCCGGGGGCATTGCCCGAGGGGGGGGCGGCGGCGGCACAGGCGAGGTCAGGATTACCCAGAGCACCTTCGACGGTAATCGGGCCTTCGGGGGCGACGGCCTCCGCGGAAGGGATGGTTACAGTTTCTGGATGGGTACGATGGCCGTATATGCCCCAGGGTTCGATGGCGGTGGCGGTGGAGCCGGTCAAGGCGGAGCCTGGTTCAATGCGGGGCGGCTGGTGATGCAGAGCAGCACTGTGAGCGCCGGCCAAGCTGCCGGTGGCCACGGTGGTCAAGGTGGATTAGGCATTGGCGGCTATAGCACCCCGATGGGATTCTCCGTTTCCAACCCAGGAAACGGCGGTGCGGGCGGTGCGGGCGAGGGTGGGGGGCTGTATAACCACGGCGCCGCGAGCCTGCGGAATGCGACCTTTGCCGCGAACGTGGTGAGCGCAGGCCGAGGAGGAGACGCGGGCATCGGCACCGGCACCATTACGGTGCAGGGGAGTTTCGGCGGGCCGATCTGGTACGCCGATACTCCTGATGGCGAGCCGGGCCAGACCGGAGGGGCCGCCGGTGGTGCGATCAGCAAGGAAATGGGCGAGGTGGCGCTCGCCAACACGATCCTGGCAGCCAGCTCCGGCGCCGACAACGCCTCGGGCACGCTGACCGATCAAGGTCACAACCTCAGTTCCGATGCCAGTTGCGCCTTCACTGCGACCGGCAGCCTCAACAACGCCGACCCCAAGCTCCTGCCCCTGGCCGATAACGGCGGACCGACCCCGACCATGGCCCTGGCACCCGACAGCCCCGCGCGGGATC
>Ga0233425_10009444_pt1 | contig 12357 bp, 7 predicted proteins | sample Watercolumn_Towu_2_FD_181712 | JGI IMG/M metagenome (GOLD analysis project Ga0233425, IMG submission 181712) | Freshwater microbial communities from Lake Towuti, South Sulawesi, Indonesia - Watercolumn_Towuti2014_140_MG | ecosystem: Environmental > Aquatic > Freshwater > Lake | place: Indonesia...
CTGATAGAAAATCGAATCGCGCTCGTACACCTTGGAGGCCAGCACCTGGGCCTTGACCCGGTCCAGTTCCTCTCCCGTCACCGGCTCCTCCTGCAGCTTGCGGATCTCCGCCAGCAGGGCCTTTTCCAGGGAGTACAGGGACTTGCCCTGGACCGGCGTGCCTTCCACCTGGAACAGCGACGGCAGCCGCGAGTACAAGTCGTAGCCGGCACCGACCGCCGCCGCGATCTGCTGGCCGCGCACCAGCCGGCTTTCCAGGCGGGCACTGTTGCCGCCGTCGAGGATGCCGGCGGCCACTTCCAGGGCGTAGGGCTCCCATTCCGCGGCAGCACCCTTGAGCGCCGGCACCTTGTAGCCCATGGCCAGATAGGGCAGCTTGGCCGGCACCCGCACCACCATGCGGCGGATGCCGAGCTGATCGATCTCGCCGCGCGGCTTCACCGCCGGCAGCAGGTTGGGCTTGAGGGGGCCGAAGTATTTCCGGGCCAGTTGCAGGACTTCCCGGGGATCGACGTCGCCCACCACCACCAGGGTCGCATTGTTGGGGGCGTACCACTGGCGATACCACTCGGTGAGATCGGCGACAGTGAGTCCCGCCACGTCGTCGGGCCAGCCGATCACCGGGTTCTTGTAGGGGCCGTTGGAATAGGCCAGGGCGTCGAACTGCTCCGCCAGCTTGGCGCGGGGCTGATCGTCGGTGCGCAGGCGGCGCTCTTCCAGCACCACCTGGTGTTCCTTGTCGAACTCCTCCGGCAGGATCTTGAGGTTGCGCATGCGGTCGGCCTCCAGCTCGAAGCTGACCTTGAGACGGGACTTCTCCAGGGTCTGGAAATAGGCGGTGTAATCCTGGCCGGTGAAAGCGTTTTCACTCCCCCCGTTTGCTGAGATAATGCGGGAAAACTCTCCCGGCGGATGCTTCTCCGTACCCTTGAACATCATGTGTTCGAGCATGTGGGAAAGACCGGTGATTCCGTCGTGTTCGTAGCTGGCCCCGACCTTGTACCAGACCTGGGATACGGCGACGGGCGCCCGGTGATCCTCCTGAACCAGGATCTTGAGCCCGTTTTCCAGCGTGAACTCCGACACCTTGGGCGGAGCCGCCTGGACGGCGAAAGGCGCCGCCAGCATCAGGCAGCCGAGCCTGCGTAACGTCAGCATGTGATTGCATCTCCTTGGGTTGAAACCGTGGTGACCGCATGCGGATGCGGCCGGCGTGAAGCGCTATTGTAAACGAACCCAATCCGCCAACGATGAGCTCCCCTACCACCGACAACCTGGTCTCCACCCTGTCCTGGAAGACCTATCTGGGTCTGTGCAAGATCAATGTCGTCGGCCACATCGTGTTCACGGCCATCATCGGCATGTTCCTGGCGGTGCCGGGCTGGCCGCCGCTGGAACCCGCGGTCTGGGGCAGCCTCGGCATCGGCCTGGCCGCCGCATCCGCCGCCGCCCTCAACCATTATCTGGACCGCCGCCACGATGCGGAGATGGCCCGCACCCGCAAGCGGCCCCTGCCGCTGGGACAGATCAGCCCGGGCCGGGTGGTGGGCTTCGCCGTCCTGCTGTGCCTGGTGTCCATGGTCCTCCTCGCGGTCTTGGTCAACCCCTTGACCGCGGTACTGACCTTTTTATCCCTGGTGGGCTATGCCTTCATCTACACCGTCTATTTGAAGCACGCCACGCCCCAGAACATCGTGATCGGCGGGGCGGCCGGCGCGGCACCACCGGTGCTGGGCTGGTGTGCGGTGACGGGGCAGGTCCATCCCTATGCGCTGCTGCTGTTCCTGCTGATCTTCGTGTGGACCCCGCCGCACTTCTGGGCCTACGCCATCGCCAAGCGGGACGACTATGCCAAGGTCAACATCCCGATGCTGCCGGTCACCCACGGCGTGCCCATGACCCAGCTGCACATCCTGCTCTACACCATCCTGCTGTTCCTCATCAGCCTGTTCCCGTTCCTGACCGGCATGAGCGGTCCGGTCTACCTGGGCGCCGCCACCGGGCTGGGCGGCGGCTTTCTGCTCTATGCCTGGCGCCTGAAACGCCAGGCCGACACCCGCACCGCCATGAAGACCTTCCGCTACTCGCTGGTGTATCTGGTGGGAATCTTCTCGGCGCTGCTGGTGGATCACTACATCCACTTCTAAGGGCGGGTGGGATAGGACGACCGGCCGGATCGCCGCTTGGCCGATCCTCCACAGGACGGCAGGGAACGCGGCGGACCCGCCATCGCGGTTGCCTTGGGCGCAGCGCTTACTCCCGAAAGATCGCCCAAAGGTGGCAATCTGCATGATGCTCTTCCGGATGCCTGATTCGCAGTTGCCGCTGGATTTCCCGGGCCCGCCCGAGCTGAGGGAGCAAGCCCTTGGAATTCAGCTCGGCATTGTCGAAGACGTCCGGAAACCCGCCGCAATTCGTTAGCGCACTGGCGCCACCGCAAACGTCGACCAGGTCATAGCCGATGAATTCGAAGCCGTCTAAGGCCGCCGGCAAGACCGGATGGAGGGCGGGATTCCGAAACACGCAGAGCAGGTTCCTGTCTTCGACCGCCGTCAGTTGCCGCCGGAGGAAATCGAGATCGGTGAAGAAGTCCAACAGGAAATCTTCGTTGACGATGTACGGCCAGTAGACGTCCCGGATCTCCCGCAACACCGTCGGACACAGCATCGGGTCCAGCGACACGACTTCTTCCAGCCAATGCAGGCCGGACCAGTTCCTGTAGTCCTCCCATGACTGGCCCTGGTCCGGGCCGAAGCGGGTGGTGGCGATGAACCAGGGCTGCACGGGGGAGCCGATCTTCAAACGCTGGTTCCGACTAGCGCGGCAGCGAAAAAAAGAAGGTGGCGCCAGCATCGATTTGGCCTTCAGCCCAAGTCCTGCCGCCGTGGCGTTCGACCACTCGGCGGACATTCGCCAGGCCGATGCCGGTTCCTTCGAATTCATCCGCGCCATGCAGCCGCTGGAACACGCCGAAGAGCTTGTGGGCGTATTGCATATCGAACCCCACTCCGTTGTCACGGACAAAGATGATATGCTCGGTTCCCAAGGAGTTCAGGGAGCCGATCTCGATTCGCGCACTGGGATGGGGGTGGGTGAACTTGATCGAATTGGCGATGAGATTGACCAGCGCGATCTGCAGCATCGCCCGATCACCGCTGACTTCCGGCAGCGCGCCGATCCGCCAGTCGATGGTACGCCCCGAGGTATCCGGCTGCAATTCGCCGATGACCTCCCGCACAAGTCCAGCCAGGTCCACCTGGGTCTTGGCCATTTCCACCCGGCCCATGCGCGAGAACGACAGCAGATCATCGATGAGAGCGGCCATACGCAAGGCAGCGCCGGAGACGGTGGCGATGTAACGGCGGCCCTCGTCGTCCAGGGTCTCCCCGATCCGCTTCTTCAGTAGGCCGAGAAAACCGTCGATGTGGCGCAGTGGCGCGCGCAGGTCGTGGGATACCGAATAGGCGAAGGCCTCCAGTTCCTGGTTGGCCGCCTGCAATTGGGCGGTGCGTTCGACCACCCGCCGCTCCAGTTCCTGCCGGGCCGACTCCAGCTCTTGCTCCCGGTTTTCCAGGGCATTCATCATGGTATTGAAGGCCCGTTCCATGTCGACGATGTCCCGGGGGCCGCCGATGGTGGCGCGCAGGTGTTTTTCGCCGGCCGAGGCCCGGCCCATTATCTCCGCGAGGGCCTTGATGGGCGTCGTCAGCCGGCGGGTGATGAGCATCAGCACCAGCAGGAACACCAGCGTGAAGCCCCCGGAAATTGCCAGATTGGTCCTGAGAATCCCCAGTTCCATGGTCTTGAGGGCGTCCTTGCCCATGACCAGCCGCACGTAGCCGAGCAGTTCCCGTTGGCGCCCGCCCGGGTCGAAGGGCGAGTCTGCATTCTGCTGGCCACGGTGAGCAATGACCGGTGCCACGAACTGCCAGACGTCTTCCAGGTCTTGTTCCAACTGCAATTCCTCGGGCCAAGCCGAGATTGACCGTATCGGCCCGCCCAGTCCCAACAGCTCGGTATGATCCGGCCGGTAGATCGCCACGCCGCGAACGTCCGGGAACGCCAGGATGGAATGTACCGGCGCCTCGGCGTTTTCCGCGCTGAGGTAAAGTAGCGCCAGGGTGGATTGTTCCGCCAGATTCTCCGTGGTGCGCATCCCCTGTGCCACCCAGCGTTCCCGAACGATCTGGTGGGAAAAGGTGGAGATCGCCAAGGACGACAACAGGGACAGGCAGAAGATCCCCAGGGCAAAGGTGAAGATCAGCTGCTTCAGGAAGCTGCTTCGGCGGGCGGTGAACAGGCGCGGCAATCCCATCGGCACGCCGTTCAGCGCACGGGAAAAGTCATGCCGAATCGGCGCAGGGCCGCGCCGTCGAAATTCAGGCCGAGGTGTTCGGCGGTGCGGAGGTTCACCGCCACCTGCACGTCGCGCAAAGGTTCGATGCCGGCAGTCTGGTCCGGTTTGAGCCGGGCCCGGTTCCGCGCCATGATCGCCAGACTGCGCCCCAACCCCGCGTTGTCGGGATAGAGGGAGAACAGGGCACCCTTGCGCGCATGGTCGAGCTTGCTGGAAAACACGACGACATTCCGCTCCCACGCCTCCCGCAGGACCGTCGGCAGAATCGCCTGCTCATCCATGGTCACGCTGTCCTGGGACAGCCAGATGGTGATGGACTTGCTCTCGGCCTCCCCCATCAGCTGCCGGTAGGTGGCAGCCGACTGCCGCAGATCCGAGACCGGCAGCGCCTCCAGCCGAAAACCCAGGGCCTGGGCTGCGGCGCGGGCCAGATCGATGTCCGTCTTGTGGCCGGGATCGTAGACCACGGAAACGGACCTGATCCCGGGAACCAGGTCCCGAAGATGGGAGAACAGGATCTGGGGATCGGGATTCAGGCTGATGCCGGACAGCCCCAGCTGCGTATCCTCGGGGGAGATCAGCACGGCACCGACCACCACCGGGATTTCCCCCGCCAGGGCCTTGGCCGCCGCAAGACCCGCCCGGCCCAGCGTGATCGCCACGTCGACACCGTCACGGGTCATGCCCCCGGCAACGGCTGCCGGGGGATTGTCGGCGTTCACCAGGTACGGTTTGACCGGGCGGCCGAGCTCGCCTTCGATGCCGCCGAGAATCTCGAGAAAGATCTTGCGGTACGGATCGCCCAGATCCGGATACAACACCCCCACGGACGGTTCCGCGCCGTAACCCGGTAGAGGAAACAGCCATGCCGACATCAGCAGAAGCAGAGCGAGGAGAAATTCCGTTCTCCCGGTCCTTGCGGTAAGGGTAGCGCGCGTGGGTTGGTCCATACCGGCCGGTTTCGAAATCTGTCGGGTTGCTTAGAAGTTGATGCGGACTTCGCCGAAGATGGTGCGGCCGGCCAAAGGCAAATCGCGGGGAATGGCCGCTGCGGGGTTGCCGGCCAGGCTCGGTTCGCGGGCGTCCACGTCGAACAGGTTGCGCACCGAAAAGGCGACTTCCACATGATCGAGGATGTTCCTGCGGCGCAGGGTCAGGTCCACCCAGGTGTAGTCGGAAATCGGTGGGCGGCTGTCGCCGGCGGCCCGTGCCCGGTCGTCGATCCATTTGATCTGGGGGACCAACTGCCAGTCGGGGAGGAAGGCCCATTCCGCCCGCAGATAGACCTGGTGATGGGGAGCATAGCCCGCATCCCGGCGGGTGGTCTGGTCGGTGGAGTGCTGGTAGGCATAGTTGCCCACCAGCTTGAGATTGTCCAGGGGTTCCCACTCGGCTTCCAGCTCCGTGCCGTAACCGTTCTGGGCGCCGGTGTTTTGGGCCGTGAAACTGCCGCCGCCGGCATCGGGCACATAGCGGATCAGGTCCTTCCACCAGTAGTGGAACAGGTTCCAACCCAGGCGCAGATCGCTCCGAGGGCGATAGTCGAAGGCCAGCTCCACCGTGTCCAGGGTCTCCGGCTTAAGATTGGGATTGCCCAGGGTCACCGGGTTGTTGACGGCGTGCAATTCCTGGAAGGAGGGAGCGCGGAAGGCGCTGCCGTACATCAGCTTGGCGGTCAGGTCATAGCGCAGGTCCCATACCACGGCTCCGCGAGGGTTGAGCGTCTCGCCGAAGTCGGAGTAATAGTCGTAGCGCACCCCTCCGGTCAGTTGCCAGTCGCGGGCGAATTTCCATTCATCCTGGACGTAGAGGAAATAATTCTGGCGGTCCGGTTTCCCGATGTAAGCGGCGCCAGTCCCGCTGACGTTCACCAGGGCCAGGTTGCCGGAAAAAGGAATGGGCTGGCCGGTGTAGGGGTTGATTCCGAAATTCTTCTTTTCCGTGGCCCACAGCGCACTGTAATTGTAACCGGTACCCAGGCGGAGTTGGTGATCGGTGAAGCCGGTATAAACGCCGGACACATTCACCCGCGCATGGTTCTCGAAAGTAGAGGGATCGCCAATGTAGCCGTTGGGAAACCGGACCAGATCGATGGAGGTACCGCTGATGTTGCCGTCCGCTCCGATGGGCAGCAGGGTGCCGGGCGGCAGCAACCGGTTGTCACGGGTGTTCACGGCGGACGTGTGGAAAAAACTGGCCTGGGCCTGCACATCCCAATTCTCGGCGAACTCCGGGTTGTGATAGGTCAGGTCGGTATTCCAACGGTCGGACTCATTGCGGGAATGGGGATCCAAGGCCTGAGCCAGGCCGGCGCCCTCGCCGAAGTCGCCGTGGTGCTGCAAACCGCCCCGCCAGCGCCAGTGGTCGCGGGAGACGTCCAGTCGCACGTCCAGGTTGTTCCGCATCAGGTTCACCGGCCCCGGCGCCAGAGAGGCGTGGGTACCGAGGGCCTGGTCGAAAATGCTCTGCAAGTCCGAATCGATGATGCTGTCCGGCCCGTTGGTCTTGTGGTATTCCACCATGGCGGCGACGTCGAAACCACCCCAAGTGCCGCCATGCAGGCCCCAACCGTCGTAGGTGTCGAAACTGCCCACCCGGCCGCCGATTTCGGTGCCGTTGATCTCGTCCTTGGTCTTGGTGATGATGTTGATCACCCCGGCGGCGGCGTCGGCGCCATACACCGCCGAACCGGGACCGCGCACCACCTCGATGCGGGAGATGGCCTGTACCGGCATGCCGCCCCAGATGACTCCCCGCTCGCCCGCGTAGACATTGGTGATGGGGATGCCGTTGATGAGCACGAGGACCTGCTGGTTGAAGCTGGAGTAGATGCCACGGAAGGTATAGATGGGGTCGTAGCCGATGGCGTTGCGCGCCACGTGCAGCCCCGGCACGGTCTCCAGCACCTCGTCGAGGTCGGTGGCGCCCATGGCCTTGATGTCCTTGGCGGTGATGACGGTGGCCACGGCGGGCGCCCTGCCCAAAGGCTGTTGGGTGCCGGTGGCCAGGCTCACCAGTTCCTCGTCCCCGTAAAGCTGCAGCATGGCTCGCTCTTCTTCCTGGCTGGTGAGCGGCTGCGATTGCGCGGTGGAAATTCCTAGGCTAGCCAGGACAACGCCGGTGATCACCGTCTTTCCGAACATCAGCAAAAATTTCCACTGATTGGTCCAATCCCGGCTGAAGCCAGCGGGTGAACCTTGGAAATCCGGGACAGGGAACTCGCCCATGCAACAATGCTCGCGGGAAAAACCGAACTCAGCCGTTTCCGGATGGTGGAGGCCGATCCGGAATACAAGCCTGGTCCGATTAGGATGGATGGAATCGGCGCCCTATTCTAACGCAGCCGGAGGACAGCCGATGCCTCGCGCATCCACCGGGTGGGAAAGGGTCGGCCATGGATCGCAGGTCGCTGGGTCGGGCCGGGGCGAGGGAAATCGCCCATGGCGCCAGCGCTTTCCTGGTCCGGTGCGGCACGGGTGCCATTTCCGGTAACGGTCGGTTGCGGCCAGGCTGTCGTCCGGCACTGCACAGGGCGATTCACCTGTCCTGCCAGAAAGACGCTCTGCAATCCCTCGCTCCATATTGCTTGTAGATTTCCCCCGGTGGCAGCGCCCTGCCATAGAAATAGCCCTGACCGATTCGGCATCCCTCACGGAGGAGCCAACTACACCGATCTTCGGTTTCAACGCCCTCGGCTACCACTTCGAGCCCAAGACTCTGCCCGAGCCTGATGATCGCGCGGGCGATTGCTTCGTCATTGGCGTCTTTGGTCAGATCGTGAACAAAAGACCGATCGATTTTCAAACGGTGCAGGGGCAACTGTTTGAGGTAGCTCAACGAGGAATAACCCGTGCCAAAATCGTCAACCGACAGTCTGACGCCCAGTTGGCGCAGGCCTTCCATGGCCGCCAACGCCTGGTCGGTCTGACGCATGATCGCCGATTCGGTTAGCTCCAGTTCCAGGCTTTCCGGCCGCAGACCATTCAGGGCGAGCACTTCCGCCACCATGGAAACCAGACTTTCGTCCTCCAGCTGGCGCATGGACAAGTTGACCGCCACATGGGGCACCTGCAGGCCTTCTCGTCGCCACGTCGCCACCTGGCAGCAGGCTTCATGAAGCGCCCACTGACCCAGCTTGGCGATGAGCCCGATTTCCTCGGCAACCGGAATGAAACGGTCGGGGGGCACGGCCCCCATCTCCGCGTGATTCCAGCGTGCCAAGGCTTCCACCCCCACCAATTCGCCGGTACTCATGTCCACTTGGGGCTGATAGGCCAAACGCAGTTCACCCTGATCCAGCGCTCTGCGCAATGCGTTGTCCAGTTGCAGGCGTTCGTTGGCGGCCAGGGTCAGGGTCGGCGCGTAGAACTGGAAGTTATTGCGGCCCTGAGCCTTGGCCTGGTACATGGCGAGATCGGCGTTGCGCAGCAAGGTATCGGCGTCTTCTCCGTCAGCCGGGTAAAGACTGATGCCGACACTGGCGGTGATAAACAGCTCGTGGTGGTCGACCCGGACCGGCATCGCAAACAGGTCGATGATCTTGCGGGCCACGGCCGCGATGCCGTGAGCGGAAACCTCGTGTTCCAGCAGAATGACGAATTCATCGCCGCCCATGCGCGCCAGGGTGTCGTCGCCGCGCAAACGCCCCGCCATGTATCGGGCGACGGTCCGCAACAGTTCATCGCCGACCGGATGACCCAAGGAGTCGTTGACGCTCTTGAAGCGATCCAGATCGACGAACAGCACCGCCAGTTGCGCATCCTTGCGCCGCGCCCGCTGCAAGGCATGTTCCAGACGGCTCTTGCAAAGCAGCCGGTTGGGCAGTTCGGTCAGAGAATCATGATGGGCCAGGAAGTCCAGCGCTTCCTGGGAGCGCTTGGCCGAGGTGATGTCGCGGAACACCCCGACGTAATGGGAAACCCGCCCATCCGAATCTTCCACTGCGCTGATGGTCAGCCACTCGGGAAAGACTTCACCATCGCGACGCCGGTTCCAAATCTCTCCGGACCAGACGCCGGTCTGGCGAATCGACGCCCACATGTTTCGATAGAAATTGGCATCCTGTCTTCCCGATGCAAGCATGCGCGGATTTTTCCCCAGAGCGTCGGACTCCGCATAGCCCGTGATGGTGGTGAACGCCTTGTTGACGGCGACCAGGTTGACCCTGGCGTCGGTGACCATGATGCCTTCGGTGGTGTGATCGAAAGCGCGTTGTGCCTGGCGCAGCTTTTCCTCGGCGCGCTTGCGGTCGGAGATGTCCCGCACGATGGCGATGGCGTTCCAGCGACCGGCCGATCGTACCGCGGAAATCGAAACCTCCACGGGAAACTCGCCGCCGTCTTTGCGGCGTGCCAGCAGTTCGGTGGTCTTGCCCACCATTTGTCCTTCCCCGGAAATCCGGAATCGGGCCAGCCCGGCGACAAATGCCGCATGACAGGCAGCGGGCACGATGCAGGCACACAGGTCCCGGCCCTGCACTTCGGCTTGCGCATAACCGAAGATCGCTTCTGCAGCGGCATTCCAGAAGGAAACCCGACCGTCGTCGCCGATCAGGATGATCGCGTCCTGGGCGGAGGCGCTCATCGTACGGAACATCTCCTCGCTTTCCCGCAGAGCCTTCTCCGCGGCCTGACGCCCGTGGCTTTCCCGTTCCTCCGTCAAGGCCCGCATCACCGCAGATGGGAGGCGGGCCAAACGATCTTTCAGGACGTAGTCGCGGGCACCAGCCTTGAGCAGGTCCACCGCCATTTCGTCCCCCATGGCGCCGGTCACCATGATTACCGGCACTTCGGGACGGTGTTCCAGAACCAGATCCAGCGCCGTGCGCCCGTCAAACGAGGGAAGCCGATAGTCGGAAAGAACGATGTCGGGGGCAAACGTTTCCAGGGCCCGCAGGAAGCCGTCCCGCGTTTCCACCCGATGGGCGATGAAGGAGATTCCAGCCTGGCGCAGCGCCATTTCCACCAATTCGGCGTCTTCTGCCGTGTCTTCCAGCATCAAGATCCGAACTTCTGGGTACATACTCGGCCACTTTAACGGTGGTTAGCGGAAGACCAGGAATCGAAGAGGTGCAAAATCCCGTGTGCTCCGGGAGAAGGCTAGGCTGGGTGCGGCCGATTCCGGCATGACCGTCCCGGCCCCGTTTCCCGCCGCAATCTGCAAACCTTAGCCAGCCGCTTGGTTGACGCGCGTCCAATACTGGCCGAGCTGCGCGACCACCCTGGCGAATGTCTCGAAATGCACCGGCTTGCTGACGAAACTATTGACCCCAAACTGATAGCTCCGCTCGACATCCCGAGGCTCATGGGAGGAGGTCAATACCACCACGGGAACCGACCGCGTTGCCGGATTGGACTTCAAGGCCTCCAACACTTCAAGTCCATCCACCTTGGGCAGGAGCAGATCCAGCAGAACCAGCTTCGGCCTGCCCTGCGGCGAACCCTCCGCATGGCTCCCCCTGGAAAACATATAGTCCAGCGCCTGGGCGCCGTCTTTGACCCACAGCAGGCGGCTGCCAACCCCCCCTTCCTTTAGCGCTTCCATGGTCAATTCCGCGTCGGTAGGATTGTCCTCAACCAGGAGAATTTCAACCACCTCGTGATCGGGCATTTTTCCTTACCGGAATCTGGAATATGACTAACTATAGCTATGTTGCATCATTCGAGAAGAGCCTTGGGACGGTCGGGAATCGGCTGGGGTACCGCACCCGGGAGCGCCGGGGCAGCGGCGTGATGGAACCGCTCCGGAACACTTCGGAGGCACGTTGGTTTCGCCGGTCGACGGAAGACTCGTCCCTCTTGAATGGCCGTGAAACTCGTGGCAGCCGAGTCCATGAAAGCTCTGGCGTCATGGCCGGCTTCCCTCGCCCCGGCCCTTCCCAAGGGGAAGGGGCGCGACTCATGCAACCGTCCTGCGATTGGAAAGGGAAATCAAGGTTCGCTTCGCGACTTTCCTGGTGACGATACTGCCTTGCAGCCCGCAAAGCGCTATAGTTAGCGCCGCGTTTTCGCATGGACGCGGAAAACTCCGTAGCGGACCGCGGAGACGGAGCGTCGACAACCCACGGCCATCGATGTGTCTGATCGGAAATCCTTAGAGTTCGTGAGCTCCTACACCCGCGCCCGGGTGGCCGTCGCGCTGTCCGCCGGGCAGGAGTGCATGGTGGGGAGCGACCGCGGCTGCGGGGCAGTGCTGGAAGGCCCGGACGTGCTTCCCCGCCATGCCCGCCTGCTGCTGGACAGCGACGGACTCCGGGTGATTCCGCTGGATGCCGCGCCGGTCGCCGTCAACGGCCATGCGGTCGCCGCCCCCACCGCCCTCGGCGACGGCGACTGGCTGTCCCTCGGCTCCACCCTGTTCCAGGTAAACCTGCCGGATACGAAACGAGCGCCGCCGCCAGCGGGCAAGCCGCCGACGGGGTCAGCCGTCCTCACCATCGGCCGCCTGCCCCAATGCGATTTGGCGATCGCTTCCCCCCTGGTGTCGCGGGAGCACGCCCGCCTGTATTGCCACGCCGCCGGGGTGGAGATCGAGGACCTCGGCAGCACCAACGGCACCTACGTCAACGGCCAGCGCCTCAGCCGGCGCACCGAGCTGCGCGAGGGCGACCGCATCGCCATCGCCTCCTTCGGCTACATCTTCACCGGCGAATCCCTGGAGCCCCTCGACACCAGCGGGCGGGTGCGGGTGGAAGTGCGCGGCCTCTACAAGGAGGTGGTGGACCGCTCCAGCAAGCAGCCGCGGCGGCTGCTGGACGACGTCAGCCTGGTGATCGAACCCGGCGAATTCGTGGTTCTGTTCGGCACCAGCGGCTCCGGCAAATCCACCCTGCTGGATGCCCTCAACGGCCGCCGTCCCGCCAGCGGTGGCCAGGTCCTCTACAACGGGGCAGACTTCTACGGCAGCTTCGACGCCTTCCGCGCCGCCATCGGTTACGTGCCCCAGCAGGACATCGTCCACCGCAAGATCAGCGTGGAGAGCGCGCTGAAATACACCGCCCG
>Ga0233425_10009445_pt1 | contig 12355 bp, 15 predicted proteins | sample Watercolumn_Towu_2_FD_181712 | JGI IMG/M metagenome (GOLD analysis project Ga0233425, IMG submission 181712) | Freshwater microbial communities from Lake Towuti, South Sulawesi, Indonesia - Watercolumn_Towuti2014_140_MG | ecosystem: Environmental > Aquatic > Freshwater > Lake | place...
GGAATCGCTGAGAGCACGTCTGCGGCGTCGCAATTCCTCCACCCAGATCGCCGTGATCGCGGATGCCGCGATCGCTGTCACAATCGGCTGCGTTTCTGTCATGAGTCCCACGACTACCCCCGCGAGCGACACGTGCGCGAGTGTGTCTGCCATGAATGCATAGCGCCGCGCGACGAGAAAGATTCCCATCGTCGGCGCGATGACAGCTGTTATCACTCCCGCGATGAACGCGAACACCATGAATTCGTACTGGAAAATTTCCGGAAGCATCAGTGATGGTGGTAATGAGGTTCGTGCACGTCTTTTCCGTACAGACTTTTGAGTATCTCACCCGAAGAAAATTCTCCGCTTGTGCAATTGCAGAGGAGTGTCTGGTTGAGTGCAAGCACGAGCGAAACCTCGCGTGTCATCACTTCGATGTCGTGCGATACAAAGAGGATGGTGAGACCGAGAGAGGTGTTGAGTTCTTTGAGGAGAGCGTAGAAGGTCTGCTTTGCAGCGATGTCAACGCCCGTCGTCGGCTCGTCGAGAATGAGCAGATCGGGCTTTGAGGCAAGTGCCCTCGCGATGAACACCCGCTGTCTTTGTCCTCCCGAAAGTCCGCCGACGAGCCGGTACTTGAGATCACTGGTGCCCGTACGTTGCAGCGCTTCATCTACTGCGTTCTTGTCAGCTACGGTTCGCTGACGGATTCCCGTTATGGGAGTCCGGCCGCTCCAAACCATTTCTTCGACCGACACGGGAAACGCGATGTCGTGCTGCGCGATGCGCTGGGGCACGTAGCCGATGCGTGCGCGTTTCCTTGCAGCAGTAGGGTGTGTGCCAAAAATTCGGATTGTTCCTGATGTCGGCTGCAAGAGTCCCAGAATGATTTTGATGAGAGTCGTTTTTCCTCCGCCGTTGGGGCCGACAAGCCCCGCATACGTCCCCTTAGGGATCGCGAATGTCACATCGCTCAAAATCTCATGTCCGCCGAGTGTCAGCGTGAGGTCGTGCGCTTCAATCGCATTTACTTCTGTGCTCATCGTTTGCATTGGAGAGCGATGGCGAGATTTCCCGCATTCTCTCGCATGATCGAAAGGTAATCCCTTCCAGCAGCCTCTTCTTCCGGCGTCAGGCCTTCCAGAGGATTGAGCACGCGCACTTCAGCATTCGCACCGCGCGCGACAGCCTCCGCGAGTTTGGGGCTTGCGAGGGTTTCCGAGAAAATCACCGTGACCTTTTCACGCTTTGCCGTATTGATAATGTCGGCCATGATTTTTGGTGATGGTTCTTCGTCTGGGGAGAGTCCCGCGACTGAGAGTGTTTCAAAACCATAACGTTTCGCGAGATGGCCAAAGGCATCATGCGACACGATCACCCGTTTGCGCGCACATTTCTTCAGCTTGGTTTTGAAGTACGCATGCAGCGCGTCGAGGTCGTATATGAGCTTCGTCGCGGATGCTTTGTAGACGCGCGCGTGCGCGGGGTCCGCTTTCAAAAATGCATCACGCACGCGAAGAGTGATTGCTTTCATCGAAACGGGATCGAGCCAGATATGAGGATTTCCGCTCTCCATTCCCTCCGTGGCTCTGATGACCGCGATACCTTTTTCGTCGAGTTCTTCAGTGATGTCCTCCGCCCACGGCTCCAGACCTGCACCGTTTAGGAGAAACACTTTCGAGTTGTATACGGCGGATACTTCCTGCGGTGTCGGTTCAAAATCATGCGGTTCGGTGGCTCCAGGCACGACTTGCGTGACAATCGCTGCGTCCGCACCGATGCGTTTGGCGAGAAACGTCAGCGGGTAGAAGGTCGTCGATACGTTCAATTTTTCCGGTAGCGGCGGCAGCGCCGGTGAACATCCCCCGAGCATCGCAATAAGCCCGATCAGCGCCATGTTTTTCATGATATTTTCCTTCATCACGCAAAGTGTACTCTCCTTGTCGCTACTTGCAAATCATTTGCGAGTGGGTTTTTTGGTCTTATGAAAGGACGGCAATCATCCTCACTGGCGCCTCCGTCGCGCCTTTGATGTTCATCGGCATGATAGAAATATTCGCGCCGGTCGGAGGAACTTTCCCGGCGTTCGCGATATTTTCCACGAGATATTTTCCGGCACCAAGGATCAACCGATGAACCGGAAAATCTTTTCCTCCTGCATCAGGCGAGAGTGTGTCGATGCCGATTCCGGCGATGTTTCGTTCGAGAAGCATCTTTGCGGTGTCTTCATGAATATCAGGAAACTGGAGATTATTGCGGTACTTTTTCGGATCATTCCAATACTTTTCCCACCCGGTATGAAAAATCACGAATGCATTGGGTGCGATTTTTCCGTGCTCTTTTTCAAAAACCTTCACCACGTCAGGCATCGCAACGTACGACGCATCGACATTCTCCTGAATATGCACCACAACACATTCAGTTATTAGAGATTGAAGTTCAATCGCCTCGATAGTCTTTCCATCGGGAAAACAGTGCGCGGGTGCATCGATGTGTGTTCCGATGCCGACATTTGCATTCATTTTCTGGACGCGAAACTTCTCCGGACCGGTGGCGTCTTTGTAATCGAAGATGGTATGCAGCTCAAAACAGCAGCCTTCATCCCACGCCGGAGTCTCCTTAGACAGAGTGTGCGTGAGGTCGATGATGCGAGGGGAATTTTTCACCTATAGGGTGAAGTAGAGCACCGTTGCAACTGCCCACATCGAGAGTAGCGCATGGGCGCAGTCGAGCATCATGAGCTTCACGGGCTTCCCAACCCATGCGTAGATGTTGATGATCACCAGGGCGGTGAAGGGGAGCCACAGAAGAGTCGCGATGATGAGGGCATCAGCGACACTCGTCATGGAGACCAACTGGAAAGCTCTTCCCATGACGGCCGACTGGACGAAGATCAATACCAGATTCGCGGTTAGCCCCGGAAGCATCATCGAAAATTTCATGTCTTCCTTTTTCGGTTGCTTGATGCCGTTCAATTTAATCCAAAGCTTTCCGAAGAGCGGCCCATGCCAAAGGAAGCCGATGATGTATGAGACGACGATCGCGAGAAATATTCCAAGAACGTGCGTTTGGACATATTGGCCGATAGCGATGACATGCATCATATGTGTAGAGGGAAAAGCTTTGAGAAGCGTAGCACAGGATGAAATTTGCCACTGGTCACCGGACGGCTGCCTTCGTACAATGCTCCAGCTTCACCGATAACGTTGGGGAGTAGCCAAGCGGTAAGGCAGCGGGCTCTGAACCCGCCACGCGGGGGTTCGAATCCCTCCTCCCCAGCCAACACGAGCATGCGTAAATAGAACCGCTTGCCTCACCCCACTCAAAAACAGGCCCTTGCGCACCCCTCAAGCACCCCTCAAAAGTGGGTGTCTGACCCGTGTCCGATCAGCCAAGAGCCACCCAATCTCATCGCACGGACTGCATGACGTTTTGCATCGCATGCGGACATTCTAGAGGATGGTACTGAGGGTACAATCATTGCCATGCACCGCATTATTGCCATCGTCATGGCTGAGGGTTCTGCGCAGGCGACAAAGCAGGTGTTTGAACCGAAGAATTTTGAGAGCGCGCCGCACTACCTCGGGGATTCCGTTCCTCGTCAGTACATCGTTAAGCGTGAAGGCGACGTGCTCATCAAAACGTATCCTCCGAATGTTCTTGTCGTGAAAATCGAGCGCACCGTCGGCAACATTTTTTCGAAGGAGGGATTTCTCCTCCGCGAGATGATGATCGAAGAGGCGAAAAAAATCTTGAAGAAGCGCGGCGCGAACATGAAGATGAGCGAAGAGTATGCGCTTGCCGTGGTTGATGGCTACGAGGGAGATCCGGATCTCATTGTCGACGAGCACCGGAGCCAAATCGCGGGATTCCTGAAATCCGAAGAACAGCCGCTCGACGACGGTGAAATTACCCACACACTCTCGACACAGATGAAGTATGGCAAAGACGATCTCCTGATCCTCGACTGGGACGGCGCGATTGTTTTTGACGCCGCGGGTGAGGTGGATTCCGTGCTTCAAGTACTCGAACTAGCCAACCTCCAACTCCTCCAGTATCGCATTCTCGACGATGACCTTGATCACCGCCTTCGCCGCGTCGAAAAATTGATTCGCGAGAAGGCGGGTTCCAAATTTTTCTTCTGGAATCGCGAAGTGAGCCGCGCGATGCGCGAAGTGATCCGGCTACGCGCGACGTCCATCGTCGAGTTCGACGCGCTTGTGCGTCAGATCAAGCTCATCGGTGACTGGTATTCGGCGCGCCTCTTTGAGCTCGCGGGCAAAAAATTTCGTCTCGATGAATGGCGCATCTCGATCAAGGATAAATTGGATTCGCTGGAAGACGTGTATGCAATCGTCGCCGGGAATTTCAGCATCAACAAGCAGTATTTCGTCGAGTTTTTGCTGCAACTCGGGTGGTTGAGTTTGTTGCTTGTGGAGCTGTTTCAGATTTTTCGATAATCCTCAAAAATGGCATGACGATAGCCCTCTCTTTGCCAGGTACTGCTGGTGATACTCCTCTGCCTTCCAGAATGTTGTAGCGGGCGAAGCCTCGCCGTAGGCGGGCACAATGTGAGTGACGATGGAGGATTTCCATTTGCCGGATTTTTCTTGCGAAGTTTTTGAAGCCTCTGCAATTTTCTCCTGCTCCTTTGAGTGCGTGAAAATGACAGATCTGTACTGCGTGCCCACGTCGGGCCCCTGACGATCTTTCGTTGTCGGATTGTGATTCTTCCAAAAAATTTCCAATAGTTTTTCATAGGAAACAATTTTTGGATTAAACGTCACCTGCACGACTTCCGCGTGGCCCGTCGCATCCGTGCAAACAGCTTCGTAGTTTGGATTTTCCATTGTCCCACCCATGTATCCGACGGCGGTGCTGATGACCCCTTTTTGGCTTCGGAAAGTCTCTTCCACACCCCAAAAGCACCCCCCGCCGAAGGTTGCAATCTCACCATGTTGCATGCCTTCTGTCATGGCCGAATTTTACCATTATGCTGCATACTTTCCTTCCAAGTTCTTGTATTTCCTTCCCTTCATACCCATGCGAAATTCTGTGTTTGCAAAAACGGCGGTGAGCGCTCTCATTTCCTCGACTTTGGTGTTTTCATCCGTCCTTCCGGCGTCAGCGCGCGAGGCTGCAAGCGGACTTGCGAGTGGCAAGAGGACCGTTGATATTGCATGCGTCCAGAAAGCGATCGACGCAAGAGAAGATGCTTTGATGAATGCATGGACTGCGCACAATACCGCCGTCAGTTCCGCGTACGCCGCCCGCAAAACCGCTTTGCATGCCGCGTGGGGAATGACCGACCCAGGCGCCAGAAAAGCGGCGATCAAAGCTGCGTGGGAAGCATTCAGAACGTCGATGAAAACCGCGAAGGAAACGTGGAAGAAATCGCGCAAGGCAGCATGGGAGACATTCCGTGCATCTGCGCACGCATGCAACGCGACTGACCTCGGTGCCGAGCAGCCGGGATCAGAAGAGTAGGAAGGTTGATTTTCCTTGAACACTAGCGGAAAATAGCGGTTCCCATGAAGATCCGTGGAGTCCTTCTGTCGGCAGTGATTGTTTGGGGCGTTCTACTTGGTGCGCTGCCAGCAAGCGCGCAGAGTGTGACTTCGCCTGACCTGCGTCGTCTTATCCAGTTGTATGACTCGTTCCTGCAGAAGGGGCCTGACTCCGTGGTGGAACAGCGCATCACGGATGAAAGAACCAGGTTACGCACGCTCATCGACGATGAGCTCAATACCGCGGTCAATAAATCACTACGGTCGGGGAGTGGAGAGCTCCTCGATATTCGAAGCGCGTACGACAAGCAGCGCGCTGTTGTGTCGTCACTCGAAGAGATGAAGCGTGAGGCGAAGGTGGATCTTGCGCTTCTCGGAGACGACGAAGCGATGTTCGAGGAGAGCGGCTCGGGTGCTCTTGTGACGACGGACGGATTCGTGCGCAGGCTGCGCGCCGATCAGATGGCGAGACACTCACTTCTCGACGAACGCATTCAATCCATCGATTTTTTCCTCGTTGCTCAAAATGCCAGGCTTCGTGAGCTCGAGTTCCAGCAGCGATGGGAGCAGTTCTCGATTCTCATCAATATTGGTAGATACATTTTGATCATTGTCGGGGTGCTCGTTTTCATGAACATCATTCGCAACCGGTTGCTCAGAAGGATCGCGAGCCCCACCCGCCGCTATGCAGTGATGAAAATGTTTTCGGGTGCGGTGTACGCATTTTTGATCGTATGGCTTCTCAATGATGTCTTCGCTGGCAATTCCAACATCCTCACATCCTTTGCCATTCTCGGCGCAGGTATCACTTTTGCGATGCAGGACATCGTCAAAAATCTGCTCGGATGGCTCATCATTATTCGCGGTCGTTCCTTCTCGCTCGGTCAGCGGGTTGCGATTGGCCCGCACATGGGCGATGTCGTCGACATCGGGCTTCTGCATACAACATTGCTCGAGGTGAATCGCCAGGACCCTGGAAGAAGCGGCAATGCACTCGTTCTTCCGAATGCCAAGGTGCTCACGGAGGCCGTGCTGAATCAGAATACGACATCGGATTTTGTCGTCGTCGAGACAGATGTTTGTGTGAAGCACGGAAGCGACTGGAGAGCGGCGGAAAAAATTCTGCAGGATATTCTCCACGAAGAAACGCATGGCTTCACGGAAATGGCAAAGGAGCAGTCCATCGTCCGGATGCAGAAATTTTTCTTTTCGAGAGAACCGCTGGGAGCGACGGTGTTTATCAATATTACCGATAAAGGCATCGCATTCACGCTGCATTTCCTCGTGCCGATCGGGCAACGAGGTTTCATCGTTTCCGCTATCAACCGGAAAATCCTCGATCGTTTTGCAGCACACAAACCGCCGATTGTGTTTGTGACGGTGTGATTAGACCGGCGGCGTCCACTTCTTGAACATTTCCTTGGCCTTCGGGAGGTTTTCTTCATTGAACGTCGCGAACACCGCTGCTTCTTTCCCGAGTGTCGTCGCGTAGATATTGCGGATGTTGAGTCCGGCTCCCGCGCACACGCGTCCGATCGAGGCGATCGCGCCGGGTTTGTTTTTCATCCTGAATGAAAGCACCTCACTTGTGCTGATTTTGTACTCCGGCTGCAGCACGAGTTTTGCCGTTTCCGTGTCATCGACAACGATGTGAAACACGGATGATGGTTTTCCCTCCGTGCATGACAGAGCGATGATGTTGACGTTCGCGGCGCGGAGCTTGTCGGTCACTTTTGCGATCGACCCCGGAACGTTCGGGATGACGATGTTGACCTGAATGAAAGTATCCATTGGGAAAAAAAGTCGGCGGCAGTCTAGGGATGGAGATAGATCGCGTCAATCCTCAAGGTTGCTTTTCACCCGCCAGACTCAGGAACACCCGACCTACTTTTTCAGCAATCTGATGCGCAGAATTACCCTTTCTCCGTTTTCGGCTTCCATTTGCCTCATCAGTTTTTCTGCAAAACATCCTTTGGCATTCGGACGAACGGGGAGGTGCAACGTGACGTTATCCGGATGTTCATTCAATTGTTTGCCGACACTGATCGCGACTGGAGCGAGATCGTCGTCACTCAATAACATGGTGGTGCCGTTCAGTGGCTTCGATGTGATGACGGTATCCTCCCCTGGACGGGGCTTTTCTATGGTGCTGATGAATCCCACGCATAATTTCGACAGTCTATCCTTATAGTCGACTTCGTATTCCGTACCGTTGAGCTTGAACGTGAATTTTTTCTTTTCATCAAGCCCGATGTGCAGCACCACCGAGTGCACTGTTTTTGTTTCCGGATCGAATGCAGTGATGAGCAGCTGTTGCCCGATAACGTTTCCCGAAAACCTCGTGAGGGGGATGGGTTCGTCACTTTTCTTTTCCGCGACGCGCCCTTCTTGCGAATCCTGCATTTTTTTGTATGTGCATCCCGCATACGATACACCCCCCAGCACACCGGCCAGCATGCACCGAAGAAACAGAGAAGTTCCAAAACAACTGCCGCGTCGACTCCTGACCATGTTCGGTGCAAGCTGCGGAGTTTTCAACAGCGGCATTAAGGATCAATCTACCACTTTCTTTTTTTAGAGTACATCCCCGGTCGCGGCATCAAACGCGAACATTTCACCGGTGTATGTGGTGAGCTTGAGAACCGGATCTTCAGTGATGAGTCCAGCCTGCACTGCATTGATGCCTTTTTTCTTCAAGAGTTCGATCGTGTGCTGCACGTCTTTTGCTTCGACCACCGCAAACATTCCCGTGCCCATGTTCCATGTTTCGTACGCGTCGAGGAGGGGGACATTTCCGAGTTTTATAAGGTCCACGAGTGCCTCGTTGGGCATCCACAAATTCGTGAGGTCCGCGCCGACCCCGGCGTGCTTGAGAATCCGCGGAAGGTTGCCGGGTATTCCGCCGCCTGTCACGTGCGCAAGTCCCTTCACGTTCACAACGCGCTCTTCGCCGTACCGTCCGAGCAATGAGAGGAGGGCATCGTGATAGATAATGCTTGGTGTAAGCGTGATCTCGCCCCAGCTTTTGCCGTTTTTCCATGGAGCATGGACCCAGTCCTTCCCAAATTTGTCCGTGAGGATTTTGCGGATCAGCGAAAAGCCGTTGCTGCGCGCGACCGCCGATTTGAGTGCGAGCACCGCGTCACCCGGCTTGATTTCCGACGGACGCAGGACGCTTTTTTTCGAAACGATGCCAACCGACGTCGCGTTCCATACGTATTCAGAAACGCTCCCCGGCACCTGTGCGATTTCGCCCCCGGGAATGACGATGCGCTGCTCGCTGCAGTATTTTGCTAGGCTCTTCATGAGTCCGTCGATTATTTTCTGATCTGCAGAAGGTACGTCGAGCGTGTTTGTGAGTGCGATTACTTCGGCCCCGCAGCAGATCGCATCATCGGCGACCATCGCCACTAAGTCGGCGCCGAGCGTGTCGTACTTCTTGAGCGCGAGCGCGATCGACATTTTCGACCCCGTGCCGTCTGCGTTCTGCACGAGGTAGAAATCACCCATGTCGAGGAGTCCCGCGAATCCTCCCTCATCTTCCACCGCTTCGCCGATCATTCCTTTGCGGCTGGCAAACGTGGCCATCGCATGTTTGTATGCAACGCTCGAGGCGCTGTCGCCCTTTGTCTGGTCGACCCCGCTTTCACGATACGTCGTCATGAGTTGATCGAAGTGACGCGGATTTTGCGTTGGATCGGTTGCGTGTGCAGTTTGCCGCGCGCGGCGAGGGCACTCCTTGCAAGTTCATTCAGATCGGGAGCCTTTTCTTCGGTGGACGTGGCTGCAGGTTCCTCCGCGAGAATGCCGTTTGCGAGTTTCAGACATCGCGATCCGATCCTCATCGCCAGATCCATTGATCTACCGCAGCTGACAATCGTTTTGCCGCTTGCATGCAGTGTCTTGAGAAAGTGTGCGGCGCGCTGCATCTCCATTTCCGTCATGCCATCAAAGGGCTCATCCAAAAGAATGATGAGGGGGGCCCCTACGCTCGCGCGAGCGAGAGCGACGAGAGATGCTTCTCCTTTTGAAAGAGCCTGACCCCGATCGTTCTCCAGTGACCGGATGCCGAGAGCATCGAGCGCCTGCACTGCACGACTTCGTGCTTCTTTTGAAGGCAGTCCCTGCAACGAAAGAGGGAATGCGATGTTTTGGATCGCCGTCTGGTCCGGGAGTACGAGCCTGTCATGAAGCATGATGCCAAGCCGTCTGCGGTAGAGAGGGAGTGCCCCTTCGGGAACACTCATCAAATCCGTGCCGTCGACTTCGACGACTCCCTTGGTTGGACAACGCATGCCGATCAGGAGTTCCAAAAGGAGCGTCTTTCCACTGCCGCTTTCGCCGATGATGCTGATGTTTCCTTGGGGAGGGATGTCTAGTGAAACGTTCTTCAGCACTTCTTTCTTTCCGAGAACGAGACTGACATTCCGCAGGCGAAGCATGGAAGCAATTGTAGCACAGGCTACTTTTGGAGCACTACGTAGACCTCGTTGCTGCGGTCACGCGTCGCTTTCACTCGCATGATGGAAGCCTTGCTCCACGTGCGCTTCCAGCGACAAAAAGCCTCGTCAAAATCGGCTCCCCTGAGAACCTTTATCACGCATCGTCCGCGGATGCCGAGCATCGCTTCGCCTACACTGACTGCAGCTAGGGCAAGTTCGATTGACTGCCACTGATCGATGTCGCGGATACCCGATGTGCTCGGAGCGCTGTCACTCAGCACGAGATCTGCGCGATCGATGCCAAGCCCTGCGAATTTTTTGCGAAGTCCCTCGAGATCCAGAATATCGTGCTCGATCGTGATCACATTCGAGCCAATGGGTTTTATCTCTGCAAGATCAATGCCGACGGCCTTCCCTTTTTCGCCGATGCGCTTGCTCACGTATTGCAACCAGCTCCCCGGAGCCGCCCCCAGATCGATCACAGTCATTCCGGGCTTTAAGAGTCGCAGCCGCTCATCAAGCTCGATGAGTTTATACACCGATCGAGCGCGGTACCCTTCGGCTTGCGCTTTCTTGCTCCATGCGTCGTTGGGTTGGTAGGCCTTAGGCATGCGTATACATGAGTAACTGCCTCGTTCCGAAAGGGTCAGGAAGCGTGTACTTGTGAGTGAAGGCGAGTGTACATTCCAGTTTTCTTGTGATGGATTCTGCCTCTTTCACTTCCTCTTCTATGCCCAGACTTTTCCAAAGGACAATGTGACCGCTGGGTTTTGCAAACGGCGCGCACCATGGCAAAAGTTTTTTGAGCGGAGCAACGGCGCGGCTCGTGACGACGTCGAATGATCCCGCGTATTTGTTGTCTTTCGCAATCTCCTCCGCTCGTCCCCAAATGAGCTCGACATTGTTGAGATGCAGAGCGTTTGAGATACGCGAAATTGCGTCGAGTTTTTTGCGGGTCGCATCGAGCCCGGTGCATTTCCATTCGGGGAGAGAAATCGCGATAGGCAGCAGTGGGAATCCGCCGCCGGTGCCGATGTCGATAAGAGAGCGACTGGCGACTGGCGACTGGCGACTTGCGACTTGCGACTGGTTACTTGCGACTGGCGACGACAAATGAGGAAGAATTTCCAGAAGCGCGAGTGAATCCAAAATGTTTCCAACCCAGCATGTTTCCTCTGTTCGAAGCGCGGACAGATTCAGCTTCGCATTTTCGACGAGAAACACCCGCAATAATTCTTTCAGCTTCTCTGGTGACATCTTCTTCATTGTCTCACAAAAAACCACGAAGCATCGGGTTTCCCGATGCTGAGTGCACACTGAAGGGAAGGATGGTATCGTGGAAGGGAACCGACAAGGTTCTCTTCCAAGCCTTTTTATGCCCCATGGTGAGCGCATTGCTGAATTCCTCCTCTCTATAGGAGCTGTACGGCTTTCCGTGCAGAAGCCGTTCACCTGGACGAGCGGCATCAAGTCGCCGATCTACTGCGACAATCGGATGATCTACAGCCACCCCGACGCGCGCTCTTTTGTGGTGGAGGCACTCGCAAGTCGCGTGAAGACACTGCACTGCGAACCTGACGTCATCGCGGGCACGGCGACCGCAGCGATTGGTTGGGCCGCTCTGGTGGCAGATAGGCTCGATCTTCCCTTCGTCTACGTCCGCGCAAAGCCTAAAGAACACGGGCTTGCGAAGCGCATCGAAGGCGATCTAAAAGCAGAAAAGCACGTCGTTGTGATCGAGGATCTTCTCTCGACAGGCGGCAGTTCGGTGTCGACGGTCGAGGCACTGCGTGAGGAAGGCAAAGCGATTGTCACAGACATTGTTGCGATTTTCAGCTACGGACTTCCGGCCCTTGGAGAAAAAGCAGACGAGGCGAAAGTGGATCTCCACGCTCTCTCGACGATCGATGTGTTGCTGAAAGTAGCCGTTGAGCAAAACAGGATTTCTGACGAGGAAGCCGCATCAGTAAGGGAGTTTGTGAAAGATCCGCAGAGGTGGGGGAGTTAGGGCTAGAACTAGGGCTAGAACTAGGGCTGGGGGCAGACGCTAAAACTGACGCAAGAATCTGAGATCTCCTTCGTAGAAGAGCCTGATGTCTGGAATCTGATGTCGAATCATGATGAGACGCTCGACACCGAATCCGAAGGCAAAGCCCTGCCATTTTTCTGGGTCGATTTTGCAATTTTTGAGTACATGTGGATGCACCATGCCGCAGCCGACCACCTCAAGCCACCGGCCTTCGCGGCTCTGCGTTTCATCGCCACGCCAGCGAAGATCCATTTCGAGTCCAGGTTCCACGAAAGGGAAGTAGCCGCTTCGCCAGCGGAATTCCACGTCGGGTGACACGAGTTCCTTCACCGCGGTTTCCATCACCGCTTTCATGTTCGCGAGTGACACGTCTTTGCCGATCATCAGCCCCTCGA
>Ga0233425_10009446_pt1 | contig 12354 bp, 14 predicted proteins | sample Watercolumn_Towu_2_FD_181712 | JGI IMG/M metagenome (GOLD analysis project Ga0233425, IMG submission 181712) | Freshwater microbial communities from Lake Towuti, South Sulawesi, Indonesia - Watercolumn_Towuti2014_140_MG | ecosystem: Environmental > Aquatic > Freshwater > Lake | place...
TTCGAGAAGATCTTGGAGAAGATAGCTCCATCGGTGAAGGAATCTGAGATCAAGCGCTACAAAGAAATCGAAGAAGCGTACATCAGAACAGCTCGTGCTGCGCAAGTACAAAGCAAGCCGAGTTATTTGGGCTAAAAATAAAGATAAAGTAATCATAGAACCTACTTAAGAAGGGCCTGAAAACAAAATGAAAACGTGGGAATACAAATACCTTGTTGTAAAACGAGGTAAAGGGAAAGGAATATTTGTCAGTCAACAAGGCATAAATGAAGAAGATTTTAATGAACTTGGAGACCAAGGATGGGAGCTCGTTAGCATACTTCAATTTAATATAGGCGGGACTCATTTGGGAGCTATTTTTAAAAGAGAGAAAAAATAATGCTTGATGCGGGGTGAGAAAAATGGTAATCTCAGTGGAAGGGTGGTTGAAAGCAAGTGAAGAAAGAAAAGAACAATCGATAAAATGGCATTTAAGAAAGGTTAGGAATTTTGAAGATTCAACAAAATGCCTTGTCGATCACCTGAAAAAGGACTATCCAAAATCATCTGATTTGAAAGTTTATAATGAGGTTTTGGAGCATATTGATAAAACAAAAGCCGAAATTACTATGGCTGAAAAATGATCAATCTACCCAAGCCAACTTTTAATAGATTATTCGTATAAAGCCGTTACAAATAGAAGAGATCAAAGTCTCTCAACAGCCTCTTCAATGAGGTGTGAAATGGGCTTCTTTGTTTTTTCTTTAAGCTCTCTCAATTTTTTAACTGTTCTTTTATGTAAGGTAACATCGAGCCTCACTCTTCCTAAAGGCCATTCACGCGTCTTGTCGTACTGTTCAAGAGTGTCAAAGACATCTTTGTATTTCATCTTAATATGTGAGATAGTTCTCTCATTGAATCGCATTTTTAAGCCTCCATTCAATTTGTCGAATATTAGCAATATTTTTACTTGCAATAGCGAGAGTATGATGCAGGAGAAGATCTCTATGAGCAAGCTTTTTGTGTTCATCAGCAAAGGCTAAAGCAACAAGCATCGCAGTGCGTTTGTTTCCATCGCTAAAAACATGATCGACTAAAAGCGCTCGCCAAAGATAGGCTAGTTTCTTGTAGTGGCCAAGCTTGTGATTATTCTGCTGGTCTAAGGCAAAATCCAGACTTGCATCGTGTCGTAATGATCCTCCAAACCCTTTGTTGATCCTTACCAGATCATTCTTACTAATTATCATACACATAAAAGAAGGTTACCCATATATAAGTCTTTCGAATTTTCATGTGTATAAAAAATGGTCAGGTCAACACGCCGTGCCCAATCATGACACTTTTTTCAGCTTGGGCAACCATCCCACCACTCTTCTCAGGAAGTTCTGTATATTGGGTGATAACCCCTTCCTGTTCTAACGTACGAACGGCAAACTGATAATTCTGTAAGTGCGTCAGCCATCGAGGTGAAAAAGGCAAGGTCATAAATTCTTTTTCAATGTAATTCAACACTTTCCTCACCGAATCTAATCGAACAGGTTTCTTCTGCACCAATCGATATACACTATCACCTTTTCCGTCTTTCACAGCACCAACCCCATCCGTAGCAAAGGGCTCAATAGCAATCGTCTGTCCTTCTTTCAAAGGAGTTGTATCCCCATTGTCATAATTAGGTATGGTAGGAGCATCATGCACAATCCATTGTCCAATCCCATGTCCACTTAAGTTAGCAATCGAATTGTATCCATGACTTTGAATCGTTTGAAAGATCGCTTTGCCAATGTTTCTAATCTGATTCCCAACCGTACACTGTTCAATAGCTGCCTTCAATGCTTCATTAGCAGCTTTCTTCAAATTCTTCCATTCAGCAGCACCCAACAACACCGTCACGGCATTGTCTGTAACGTATCCATGATAATGTGCGCCAATATCCACCTTCACGACCTGCCCTTTCTCTAAGACCTTCTCATCTCCTACATTGGGAGTTTGATGGGCAGCCATCGAATTAATACTCACATCAACAGGAAAACTAGGTTTCCCGCCTAACTTACGTATTTTTTCCTCAATCTTCTCCACTAAATCTATATGTTTCATCCCAACAACCGTAATCTCTTCAGCATACTCTCTTGCTTTACGTGATATTTCTCCCGATTTCTTAAAATCTTCAACACTCATGAAAAATCACCCAAGGTACTTTGATCGCGTCGGGAAAACTCATCCTTGCTATATCCCAAAGCTTCAAAGATGCTCGTCACCACAGGAATAACCTGATTATTCACATAATACTCGCTATCGTAACTCGTACTTTCATCAACAGGTTGAGCTCGTTCTCGCACCTTCCCTTTTCCTTCCGTCACAATAAAAGGAATCATGCTGCCTACCTGTACTCGCTCTCCACGTTCTTGCAGCCGTCGGGCTACCTCAACATGAGGTCCAACACTCTCATACGCGCGAATGTCCTTCTTCAATTGCTTTTGAATGATCATTTTCTCCAGAGGAATCTCTTTTCGTTCTACCTTTTTAAGAATATCCTTCACATAGCTCACCGCTTTCTTCACGTCTTGTTCCCGTAATATAATCTCAAACACTTTCTCCTGCACTTCTTTTGCTAACACGCTCCAGTCTCCGCGTACGGTCTCAAACCCAGTTACCTTAATATCTCCTTCTTCGTCAATCAAAGCATATTTTTTCTTGGCACCCTTTGCTTCTCCCTTCTTCATCACAAACAAACCACGCGGATAAAAGTTCTCATAGCTTAATTCCATCAAACTAGGTAATCCTCTATTGACGTCCTTCAAGAAATCCATCGCGTGTTTCTTGCTCTTTTCTCCTAACGAGATAAACACAGAATCAGTATCCCCATAAATCACTTTAAAACCAACACCCTCGGCTTGTTGCATTACTTTTCGGATATAATCTCGTGCATATGCCGTGATCGCAGCCGCGCATTCATTGCTATACCATCTGGCTCCAGAAAAGCCAAAATATCCATAGAAGCTGTTCGCAACGATCTTCAAGCTGTATTGTCGGGCATTCAAAACAGGGTCTTTTTTCCCTTCCTTGCTCATGATTTCCTTGATCCTGTTTCTTCGCATCAATATTTCTTTCAGAATTTGAGGGATAAATCCCTCGTATTTATGAGTAAAATGATATCTCACCTGTTTTCCATTCACATCAATCTCCGGTGAAATATAAGCATCTTCTGGTTGTGCAGTAATCGTACTGACACAAATATTGTGTGCCGTAATAATGGTCGGATACAAACTGCGGAAGTCAAACACCATCACGTCTCGATACAAGCCGGGTTCAGGTTGATAGACAAACGCACCCTCGTAACTCTCCAGGTCTCGCCGCCTCATCTCTGTGCTTGAAGGTTTATTCGGAATGATCTCGTTGAACGTTTGCACATGGCGAACCAAATACCACTCCACCAATTGTCCAAAACTCATTCTTGAAACTTCATCAACCGGTAAACCCAAGGTCTTCACAAATTCATTGAGATGAGGCATCATGATATTAGCTAATCTATGGGTGATTCGCGCATCCTGTAAATTATACTCGCAAAACTCGCGAATTTGATCTTCATCGTTCTTGGTCCAGGCAGGATACAAATTGTTGACATCCAAACCAGTCTTTCCTTCCCCCAATAACTGTTTTCCAATGGTGTCTAAACTATAATCCCGGGTATGAAAGAGTTCGCTCATGATGCGTCGTAAGAATTTAAAGATATCAATATGAGCAATCCCGGTAAGTTTGGCAGTGCTGACGCCAACTCGCTTGCTTAATTTTAAAGTACTGCCATCTACTCCTAACGTCAACTTGATTTTGAATTTGTCTGCTCTCTTTTTCAGATAAGGAAAATCAAATCCATCAGAAAAATAACCGACAAGATAATCTGGTTTGTATTCATGGAGAATCTCTTTGAAGCGAAGGATCAACGTTCCTTCATCAGGAACGAACTCAATATGTTTCTTTGGATTCGAAAATTCTTTCCACGTCAACACCTTTGAATAACCCTCATTTCCATACACCGCCAACATCACGATCGGATCATGATCACCATCCGGAGATTTAGTCGGACTGCATACTTCAATATCAAACGCAAGAATTCTCGGATTTTTCAAAAAAACATCTCCTTGCTGTTCTATTCGATGTGCCTTCAGCACAATATCTGCAGCAACCGAGTCCTCAATCTCCTCTCCTTCTGCAACACACGACATCAACGGAGTCAAATGTTTATCAATTAAATATCTTCTATAGAAAGGAATGTCCGATTCATAGATTTCTTGTACCTCTTTAAACATTTTTACATCTTCTCGCAACGCGCTCACGTCTTTCGGATGATTCACCTGCACTTTAATCACTTCGACAGACTTTCCCAACAGCATCTTCTTCAGCGGTTCTGCCTTAGTCACATAAGCAAGTCGCTCACCATCTCGCGTCTTTAACAACAGCAATTTCTCCATCAATCCCCGAATGTCTTCTTTTTTGGTAGGAAGAACATAAAAGTACGGTTCGAAACTATCATCATAGATGCACACTCTTTTTTCATCTAACGTTCTCCCAAAAATCCTCAATACAGCCCGCCCAGAAGCACCGCTAATATAGTCTACATCAAGGGGAAAGAACTCTACCTTTACCATACTACCTCCAAAAGGACAACCTTTAAACAGTTTACCCCATATAGGATATTAACTAATAGGTAGTAACAGATAGAAAGATTTATAAACATCTTGCGCATAAGATAAGTATAATTTATTGTTGAAAAATGAAATCTCTATCGTGGTCAACGATTATCGGTGTCGCCGGATTATCTATCGCTGCCTGTTCTCAGCAATCCTCGGAACCTCAAAAGTATACCTCGTGTCCCGCAATCTCAATAGAGTCTAAACCAAGTCCTCAACAACCTCTTTCTTTGGAAGAAACCATCCGCGCTAATCTTTCTTCATTACAAATAGCATCGATCTCAAATTATGAAGATCCCAACAACGCAGGCAATCCTCTCTATATCATTACCAATCCAAATCTTCAAGTCGCTCCGAACTTCACCTTAGGAGAACTTGCTACTTCAGGCGGTCAAGTACAACCCTACGCACGCATCAGCACAAAGTTAGTTGTTAATCTTCAACGTCTGCGTGATTATGTGGGAGAACCAGTAGTTGTTTCAAGTTGCTATCGTTCTCCAGAACGAAATAAAAAAGTCGGAGGAGCACTAAAAAGTAGACATATGAGTGGAGACGCAGCAGACATCTATGTGGCAGGCATGTCTCCCCATGAACTCTCGTCTACTATTGAACATCTCTTTGGCGAAAACATCGGGCTAAGCGTCTACGAAGACGGTCACGTTCATGTTGACTTCCGTGGTTACAAACAACGCTGGTAATTACGAAAAAATCTTCAACGTCGCATTCTTCGGAAGAACATCTAATTCTGGTTTGAACAGATACGCATACGAATCGTCAAAGTATCCGCATCGAAAATGGTCTAAAGGAATTCCCGTTCTTTTGCTCATCATCAAAGAATAAAAGAACACCTGTGTAGAAGCATATTTCTCTTTCGAAGCATGGGGCTTGTAATCCCATATCCACACTTTATCATCATCCACTCTTAACACGTCAATATGCCCGCTTAAAGGCAAATCACTGCCAAACAATTCATGATATCCCTCTAATTCTGTGTCATACAGCCAAATGGGAACTTCCATTGCAACCGTATTCGCGTCATGTTCCAGCATAAACATCTGCACTCGAGAATGATTGTCTTTGAACCGTTCCTGATTCTGTAACAACCCATATTTAGCAAGTGCGCTCACTTCATGCCCTCTCACTTCAATAATGTCATGATTCATCTTGAATTTTAAACTGCTGCTTCGTGGTCCAGCTCGAAAATAATCATCAGGAGATTTCTGAAACACCTCATCTAAGAATTCTTTCAACAAGTGGAATCCATTGTTCGAACACAACGAACCCATCTTTAATTCATGCAAGCGATAGACATAGAAGCTTCCAGGATGGTCGAGTATGCGTTCTTTAATCACCACTTTTGATCACCTCTTTCAGAAGGTCGATCTCTTATAAAGATTGTCGTTCGAAAGTTATTAAAACACACCCACCAAACAAAAAAGCATGGGAGTTAATCTGTCAAAGCTGGTGACCAAGGAGCCAATATCATTTGATATGCTCTCAAAGAAGAAAATAGCAATCGACTTTTCCAACTTTGCCTTCCAGTTCCTGTCTTCAATCAGGCAGCCCGATGGAGTTTTATTGATGGATTCTAAGGGCAATATCACGTCTCATTTAGTGGGTATCTGGTCTCGATTTTCCAACCTGATGCAGCGCGGCATCCAGCTGGCCATTGTTCTTGATGGCAATGCCCCAAAACAGAAATTAAGGGAGCACGAGGAGCGCCACCTGAGAAAAGTAGAGGCAAAAGAAAAATTCCAAAAAGCAAAAGACGAGGAAGATATCGAGTCGATGGCGCACTACGCCAGGCAGTTCTCTTTTCTGTCTGATGAGATGGTCGATGAGGCCGTCCAACTGATGGAAGCCATGGGATTACCAGTCATTCAAGCGCCAACAGAAGCAGACGCGCAAATGGCGTATCTCAACAAACAAGGAGAGGTCTGGGCATCCGCATCTTCGGATTACGACTGTCTCCTTCACGGAACTCCAAGATTGATCACCAACCTCACCCTCTCTCAAAAAAGAAGAACTTCTTCTGGCACTATCATCAAAACTTCTCCTGAAATGATAGAATTAAGCAAAGTCCTATCCGCCTTAAAAGTATCACAAGAACAACTCATCTGCATGGCTATCCTGATAGGCACTGATTATCACCCCGGTGTGCACGGCATTGGCCCGATGAAAGCAATGAAGATTGTCCAGCAACACAAAACTGCAAAAGAAATCTTTACTGCAGCACAAGCAGACTTTGACTGGAAAGAAATCTACGACCTCTTTGTCAACATGCCTGTCGAAAAGAAATATACGTTGGCATGGAAGGAACCAAATGAACAAGCTATCCGCCGCATCCTCACAAAGCACGATTTCTCTGAAGATCGCATCACGAACACATTCAACAAACTCACCAAAAGACCAGACAAAGAACAAACGGGATTGGAGAGGTGGAGCTAATGCAGTGGTATGCTTTGGCATTGGGATCTGCTCTTCTGAACGCACTCTCTTCTGTCACCGAAAAGAAAACCTTGTTGAAAGAACACGCAATGGAATTCGCGACAACCATCTCGTTGTTTATTCTCGCGCTCTCCCTTCCCTTGGCATTCATCGCTGACTTTACCATGCCAAATCACTATTGGGGGATCTTATTCATTATCTCGATCATTGATGCAGTCGCCTTCCTCTACATCACCAAGGCAGTTCGCCACATGGAGCTGTCAGAATCATCCCCTCTCTTTGTCTATGGTCCGGCTATTACTGCTATTCTGGCTTTTCTCTTTTTGAAGGAAACGCTTACCCAACAAAGAATTCTAGGCATTGCCTGTGTTACGTTTGGCGCATACATCTTGGAATTCAAAAGCTCAAAGAAACAACTCAACCTCCTCTCGCCTCTCAAGGTTATGATGCAATCCAGGTATATTCATTACCTCTTCTTTGGATTGATTCTCTACGCATTATCAGCCGTCATTGCACGATACCTCTTGAACACGACCAACCCCAACCACATTGATCCTTACGCATTACTTGTTATCAACCACTTCTTCATTGCGCTGATCTACGTGTTCTTATTAGCAATTTTCCATGATGGCATCAAAGGTGTCCAGCACGGCATTAAGGGCGCAGGTTCTCTTATTTTTCTCTCAGCCATCTTCCTTTTTGGATCACGCATATTGCTCACGATAGCATTCACCATTCCAGCAGCAGAAGTGGCATTAACTTTGGGGGTAAGAAGATTATCCTCCCTCTTCTCAACGCTTCTGGGAGGAGAAATATTCCACGACAAAAATATCTCTCACAAGGCGTTGGCGTGTATCATCATGATCATCGGGGCATTGCTGATCACGTTACCATGAAACTCAAGAGCATGCTGGAATCAAAGGTAACCAAGAAAGAACTCTCTTCTATTCCTTCATCGTTTGATCTGATAGGGGACATTGCCATTTTCAACGATATTCCGAAAGAAGTAAAGAAACACGAAAAATTGATTGCTCAGACCATCATGCAGATTAACCCCCATATCAAGGTAGTGATGAAGAAGGTGGGGAAGTTTTCAGGCAAACTGCGTACACCCAAACTAGCGATCATTGCCGGCGAAAAAAGAAAGGAAACCGTCCATAAAGAAAATGGATGCACGTTAAAACTCAACGTCGAAACGTGCTATTTCTCTCCTCGTTTATCCTCCGAACGCCTTCGCATCGCGCATCTGGTGAAGAAAGGGGAAAACGTGCTTGTTCTCTTCTCAGGCGTAGCTCCTTATCCCTGCGTTCTTGCTAAAAATGCATCTCCGAAAGAGATTCAAGCTATTGAACTGAACAAAGCCGCTCACAACTACGCAGAAGAAAATATGCAAAGAAATAAACTAAGAAATGTTATACTCTATCAGGGCAACGTCAAAAATGTTCTCCCAAAACTCAACAAAAAGTTTGATAGAATTATCATGCCCCTGCCAAAAGAGTCTCCAACGTATCTCGATTCTGCAGTAAAGAAGTTAAAACCAAAAGGAACAATTCATCTCTACCTCTTTGCACATGAAGACCAATATGCCTTCCTCATCAAAGAATACAAAAAGAAATTCAAAAGTGTAAAATTAACTCCCTGTGGCGTTTATGCTCCAAAAATATCTCGGGTTTGCTTGGATCTCAAGAATTAAATCCATCCCTGCTGAATAAATCCAACGCCAATAGCAGTTAACACCAACCCCATGATTTTTGATAACGCATCGCTTCCTTGATGTCCAAGAATTTTATGCAATCGATCAACGCGTACGAGAGAGAAGTAAGCCACGTACAAATTCAACAAACTCGCGAGAATGGTCAAGAGAAAACCATATTGAAACGAGAAAATCATAATCGTCGTAATCGTCGCAGGCCCGGTAATTAAGGGTGTTGCCAACGGAACAAGTGCGGTCTTGGAACCGTGAGAATGTTCTTCAGGTATTTTAAATCCAAGCACAAGCTTCAACCCAAAGATCAAGACAATGATTCCTCCAGCAACCTTGAAGCTATTGAAATCGATGTTGAAAAACGTTAAGAGATGATATCCAAAAAACAAGAATAAAAACAACACTGCTCCAGCCAGAACGATGGCTTGTCGTGAAACCTCAATTTTTTTAGCAGCAGGAACAGCCTTCATAAACGTAAAGAACACAGGCAAATTACCCAATGTATCCATCACCACAAAAATGCCAAAGAACGCCTTCAAGAACTCAATCATCATGTTTTTACCTCGAAGGCAAACTCTTTCTTCACAGAAAGTGCAGACGGTGCTTCTCCGCCATGCCAGCTTCTCTTCGGATGAATGCCTACTGGATAAATCCTTTCACTGTTATCATCTAAAATAATGCACGCGCCTTTGTTCTTGGGTAAATTATTCAAATAGGTCTGTAAATCAGTTACCAAGTAACTCTGCATCATACTGTTCAACGCTTCGACATCAGCTTGCGCAGTCAATCGATGGCTGATCACGATATCACTTTGTGTTAACACGTCTTTGTGGATTTCTCCAGGTTGTTGTGTTGCCAGTACCAGACTAATACCTGGCTGTCGTCCTTCTCGTAAAAGTTGCACGAGCGCATCCGTCGCAGGCGTCTTTCCTTCTTTTGGTAAGAATTCATGAGCTTCATCCACCATAATCCATACCATGGGTTTTTCTAACGTCTTTTCCTCATAGAAATAACTTTTTTCTTTCTTAATATTTTCAACTTCCTCTCCTTTTCTTGCCACCACACGTTCTTGTAATAATTTTCTACTAAGTAATCCAATAACCAACCCTTTGATGCTCCAATTTCCAGCAACATCACTATACGCACTAATATCCAGTACATTCACGCTTCCTGGTTTCATCAATTCATCAATCGTTGTTCCTTCCGCATCGAACAAACCCCACCGTTCAGCAGATAAGAATCTATTTTCAGCAGCATCACGAACAGTTTTCTCCGCTTTTACATCAGAGCGGATATGAGTTAAAATATCTTGAATGGAAAAATTAACCAGATCTTCCTGCAATCCACCAACGATTCTCTCAATCAAAATACCTAAGGGATCAGTCAATTGTAAACCAAACACATTACACCAGTCATCGGGATTCATCGCGCTTGTTCTCAAGGCAAATCGATGGTCAGCAGGAATTCCTTTCTTTCGATACTCATCAAAATGTCCTTTCGGTGTAAAAATATTGATGTCAATCTTTTCTGCTTCCAAGTCCCACTGACGAAGCAGCTCTTCTTGTCTCGTGTTCGGATACTTCATCGTCCAGAACACGCCCATCGTATCAAAAAACAAAACCGTCATGCGATTTCTGATTTCAGGAGGTAAACGAGAGATCTCTTCTGCCATAACAGAAGCGCTGTACGACTTGCCACTCCCACGTTTGCCACACACCGTCACGACGTGCGTTCTCGTGACATCCATATAGATTTTATTGCTTAAAGAAGTAAACTCGCCCATCTTTACATAGAGCTTTCCTAAATAGACTGCCCCCTTTTCACCAAACAACTCACGGTCTGCCTGGTTTCGTCCAATAATAATGTTATAGGCCATCCTCTTTTCGCATTTAAGAAGGTTTGAGAATTTATAAATCTCTCTACACAGCATTCATCCCTTCAAACACCTCTCCTTTCTGCAAAAAGAGATGTTTGCACTTCACGCTCGTATCTACATACAAGTGAAATCCTTTCTCAACCGCGTCATTGCAAAACAGGAAATCATCAAACGTGTTCTTCGCAGCATCATACCTAAACTTAACCTTCTCTAAAACCTTCTTGCTGATTAACACGCATCCCAATCCGCAGGCACGAATCTGGAAGAAATGATCTCCCTCCACGTCCTTAGGATAACAAATATGCATCTTGTTGTGGTCAGCAGCAGTGGTAAACACTAAAGGCAACAACGTTTTCTTATCTCGTACAACGCCGTCTCGTCCTCGCACCTTTACCGGATATAACTTATAGTAAATACCGGAAACAACGTCCTTTCCGTGCCGTATCAGACGTTCAATCACATCAAGAGGAGGAATAACATCCTGTTCTAAGCTCAAGAAGTAATCATATCCCTCTTCCAACACCTTCTGTCGTAATATGTTTCTACTAGTCACAATACGTTCATAGACATTAATGGTATGGGGTGCTTTGACCGCATCCAAATCTCTCTTCTTGATTTGATAGGTGTACTCATCCCCTCGGGAGTTATCAGCTAACACCACATCATACGCAGGAAAGGTAAGTCCACGGACACGTTCGGCATACTCATCAAGACAATAGCGATAGCCTTCAAACGTAGGGCATCCAACCAAAACACGAACCATAAACCTATAAAGGCAGTAAACTATTTAAATCTTCGTCACAAAAACAACAGAATGATCATCAATCAACTCAAAACGGTCTTCCTCTTGGGGATATTATCCTCCATTCTCCTAGTTATCGGAGCATTAATCGGAGGTCAGGAAGGCCTCACCATTGCATTAATCTTAGCCGTTCTGATGAACTTCGGTTCCTACTTCTTTTCCCATAAGATCGTGTTAATGATGTATCGTGCCAAGGAACTGTCCAAATCACAGGCACCCCAAGTCCATGTGATGGTCGAAGAGATCTGCAGAGCGGCAAACCTCCCTAAACCAAAGATCTACCTTATTCCTTCACCGCACCCCAATGCGTTCGCTACGGGCCCATCACCCAAGAAAGGAGTCGTTGCAGTCACGGAAGGTATCATGAAGTTATTAACCAAAGAAGAACTGAAAGGCGTCTTAGCACACGAAATAAGTCATATCAAAAACAGAGATATTTTAATTCAAACTATTGCAGCAACCATTGCATCCGTTATTTCCTATCTTGCCTTCATGGCACGCTGGGCAGCCTTCATGGGAGGAGATCGAGAAAACAGAAATCCTTTCGGTGTTATTGCGTTACTGGCAATGGCCTTACTCGCTCCTTTGGCAGCAATGATCATTCAATTAGCTATTTCCAGAAGCAGAGAATACTTAGCAGATGAACGCGGAGCAAGATTAATCAAAAATCCATCACCGTTGGCAAGCGCCTTACAGAAATTAGAATCAGCAGCATCTCACGTTCCCTTACAGTTCGGTAATCCTGCAACCGCACATCTCTTTATTGTAAAACCCTTCAGAGGACAGGGAATTATGAATATGTTTTCAACCCATCCGCCATTACAAGAAAGAATTACCCGTCTAAAGGCAATGAAGTTTT
>Ga0233425_10009448_pt1 | contig 12352 bp, 9 predicted proteins | sample Watercolumn_Towu_2_FD_181712 | JGI IMG/M metagenome (GOLD analysis project Ga0233425, IMG submission 181712) | Freshwater microbial communities from Lake Towuti, South Sulawesi, Indonesia - Watercolumn_Towuti2014_140_MG | ecosystem: Environmental > Aquatic > Freshwater > Lake | place: Indonesia...
TTGTAATCCTTTTTAGAGTAGGCCATCATGCCGCGCGCATAGGTCGCCAGGTCGGGTTCCTTTAAAATATCGAAAGCGGCGGCCATGTCTTCATAGGCTTCATAATAATCCGGCACGAATGTTGTGGCGGCGATGTACATATTGATGGCTTTGTCGTACTTCTCCAACGCCGCATAAGCCTTTCCAAGTTTGTACATGGCATCGGCGTCAGTCTGACTCCAATTGACCGCGTTCTCATATGGCAAAATGGCCTTATCCGGCTGGTCGAGCTGCATGTAACTCTCGCCCAGATAATAGGAAGCAGCCTGCAGCTGCTTGTCCAAACCGGGGTTTTCCTCGTCCTTGCGGCTGTCAATAAACTTTTGCAGCGGTTCAAGCGCCTGTTCAGGATTTCCATTGTTGGCATAGGAAATGCCGAGGATGAAATCCACGCGCACGTCATCGGGATATTGTTTTTGCACCTGCAAAGCCTGAGTGACGGCATCGTCAAAGCGGCTGTACAGCAGGTAGGTTTCGGCCAACCCAAGGCGGACATTCGGATCGCCCGGATTGTCGCGCACAGCCTGCTCGGCATCGGCAATCGATTTTTCCGAAACCGGCGGCTGGGTCTTGGCATAGCGGTCAAAGTAGTAATATGTGCCAAAACTAATCAAACCGGCCACAATCAGGATCGCCACTAAAATTACAACCCGTTGTACCTGATAAGCGCTCGAGAAAAGGCGATCGTTCAATAGTTTAAAAAAGTTTTTCATCTTCCTTTACCTGAATTACCTCTAAATCATGGATTTTTAAGCACGCCGGCCGGGTGACAGCGTGTGCAGAAAATATTTTGGTGGCAGGTATAACAGACCTGGTCGCCTTTGTCACGGTATTCATCGGCGTGGGTATAAAGCATATCTTCGGGGTGTGAAAGATTATGACAGGCGCCATTGTTGCAGAAAGACTGGCCATGGCAGTTGTAACATTCCAGCTTTTCGGCCTCAGTCACAGAGCGATGATCAACCGTCCAGCGGAAACTTGTGTGCGATTCGGGAACTCCGCCGACGATGACCGGCGCTTCCACAAGCAGGTCATTGCCGCGGCCGACAATTGGTACTGTATGGCAAAGATTACACTCGCCGCTGATGGTATCCCCGCCGCCCTTGCCGTCTATGACAACGTGCTTGTCGTCATGGCAGCGGAAACAACCCAGTGAAGGGGTATGACGTTCATTATTGGGGTTGGTTTCCCAGGTTAGATTCATATCCGGGAAATTTGAGTTGATGTACAGGTCTTTCAGCGCCGAAACCATATCAGACACCATCTTTTGCTTTTCGCTGCCGGAAACCGAGTTCATGGGCTGGGCGGCATAATATTCGCTTAAGTTATCTATGGCTGCAAACGCATCAGCCTGGCTTGCAAATTCAGCGTCAAGTATTTCAACCGCCTTTGCGCGCACAAAAGGCAGTTCGGGCGAGATCAACCCATTTGTAATGGCCCTGTCCACCGCCTGTTCAGGGTAGGGAATGTAGTGCGCCGTGCGGTTATGGCAGTCAATGCAATCCAGTCTGCGGATGGTGCCCTCGGCTTCAGCCTTTTCTTTAAAGGCAGTCTGCCCCATGCCGACCAGGTCACGCGCAAAATATTCCTTCATGGAACCGTCCGCTTGTTTAATGCCGACCCAGGCAATCACCTGCCGTTGTTCGTCGAGCGGGATGTAATAGACCTCACTGCTCACGTGCCAGTGGATCCCGTCGCCGATTGCGCCGCTGCTGGTTTGTACCCCGCCCATCTTTAAGATCAACGTGGTCTGGATGGGGGTATTCTCCTTGTCATTATCATAATGGCGGATGGTCTTGACCATGTTATCTTTAAAGGTGGTCGGCGAATGACAGCCTTCGCAGGTTTCGCGCGCCGGGCGCAGGTTATGCACCGGGCTTTTGATCGGGCGTGAAAAATTGCCGGTCATCTCGCCAATCAACTGGCGCGTACCATCAATTTTGGATTGGATAAAGGAGGCCGCGCCGGGGCCCACGTGGCATTGGGCGCATTCGACCTTGGCATGCGGAGACGCCTGATAGCGCACCCATTGCGGGTCCATGGAATGGCAGAGCGTTCCGCAAAACTCGGAACTTTCACTGTAGATGAAAGCCTGCACACCACCAACCAACAGCCCCAAAGCGGCAACGATCACTCCCAAAATTCCAAGCGTGAGCTTGATGCGATGAGAGCGCTGGCTCAGGTCAATGGTGATGGTCGGCCAGCCTTTTTTCATTCTTTCACGGATGGATTTAAAAATAGACATTTATTGGGCACTTCCTTCGGCGTTTTTTTTCATCGGTACTTCTTCTTCAACCGTGGCTGGTTCTTCTTCTGGAACATGTCCCAGCGGTATCTCGATTTCCACCGGCCAAAGTTTATTGTGGATCGCAGCAGCGGCAGCCTGCAGGTAAGCCAGTTCGAGAGGGTGTTCCTCTTCCATTTGCTCAATGCTCATATTGCCGTTAAAAATACTCAAGTTCAAGGTTTTAAGAACCGAGTGATAAAAGTGCCAGGTCAAAATGGCGAGGACGGCGAGGATCGCCTCCCAGCGGTGAAGCGCCCGCCCGACGGGAATGATCCAGCCGGCCGGCAGAATCTCGGTCAATTGAGCCGGGAACCACTGAATGATTCCGGTTGCACCCATCGCGATCGTCCCCCAGACCAGCGCCCAGTATTCGGCCTTCTCTTCAAAATTGTAGCGATCAAAGCGCGGATGATGTTTTGTCAGCCCAAGGTTGAACTTGACCATTTGAACCGCATCGGTAATATCGCTCCAGGCGGGGAACATTTGACTGATACGGCGGTGGACGAAGGCCTCGTCAATGAACACGGCTACATGATAAAGGGATTGAATGCCGAATACAAACGCCGCGGCATGATGCACCTGGCGCGTGGATTCGATGCCGCCCAAAATAGTCAGGATGAGGCTGCCGAATGGGCTGGTATAAAAAGACTGCGACAGCCCGGTGATCGCCAGTGTGGTGAAGGAAAATATCAAAATGAAGTGTTCAACCCGCTGCCCAAGGGAAAAACGCACAACATATTTTGTGCCGTCGGGAGCCACGCGCAGGCGCCTTGCCGCGTCCACTGCGTCACGGTAATGAATGTATCGTTTAATGGCGGCAGGCGCTTTAGGCATCGCCTTTTCGGCTTTAGGCTTTTTCATCAGGCATTCCTGTTTTATTGGTGTCAGTATGTTTATTGGCCGCGACAGGGCGTTTTCCAAATTTATCAGCGATGCGGCGGCGGGCATCAATTGCGATATAAACCAGAAATCCTCCAATGAGCACGGGGACGAAAATTTTATAGAAGGTCGTGACCGCGTATAACAAGGGGGTATCGTCCCATGTTGGAGAATAGTGGCTCAACCATGCCTGCGGGAAGGTAATCCCGGCATCTGGGTGGCATTGCCGGCAGGTCTCCTGAAGGTTCGCCGGGTACACGGAGGACAACTCGTTGTCGGGCGCTTGAATATTGTGAATCCCGTGGCAGTCATAGCATGTGGCTTTTGTGATATTCACGCCGCGCGACTGCCGGAAAAAATCAACAGTGCGCCCGTGAAAGTCATCAAGGTAGGTCTGGAACACATTTGTAGATATGCCATACTTGCCCATCAACTCCTTGTCGACATGGCAGTTTCCACACAGGGTAATCGAGTCTGCCCTGAAGTTTTCGTTTGTAGGGCCGGCGACTTTATGGCTGCCGTGACAGTTGTTGCAGGTCGGCACATCCGGGTTTGAATCTGCTTCAAGCGCTGCGCCGTGAACACTGCTTTCATATGTGGTGTAGACCGATGTATGACATTTGCTGCAAATCTCCGCGACGTTTGTGCGCGGCTCGTTCGGGGATGTAATGTAGTGGCTGCCGTGACAGTCCATGCAGATCGGGGCAAAACGGTTGCCGCGGGCAAGGATGCGCGTGTGTTCGCTGTCTGTTGTTTCCGTAAAGTTCTCCTCATGGCATTTCTGGCACGAGTTGTTGATCTCCATGTTTACAGCGCGCTGATCCTGGTAGGTTTGAATTTTAAAAACAGATGTGTTCTGGCCGTCTCCGCCAAACATTTCCGCATGACACACCGCACATGATTTTGTCTCAGCGCCATTGTGCGGATATTCTTTCTGTGCATCGTGGCAGTCACGACAGTCTTGAATATGTTTCGAGTCACCGTGCTGGCTGGGATCGTAATACAACGACATGGTTTCGCCATTGGCAAATACCCCGACCATGTCGGGGTTCGAATGGCATCCAAGGCAATCGTTGGTTTGATGCGGGTTGACTGTCGTTTGAGCAGGTGTCGGAGTCGGGGTGGGTTCCTGTGCAAAAATTGGCCGGGCGGAGACAGCACTAAATAGTCCCAGGCCAAGCACTGAAATACCGGTAAACAAAAAAACAAACCAGCGGCACTGCTTCATATAGTCAACTCTGTTTTTGAAAGTGATTGGATCAGACCTACCAGATCCACTGCGTGAGTGATCTGTAATTCAATGCTTGAAAAGATACGAATCCGGTCGCTGGACAAGTCAAGGCGGATGATCTTGGCATTGGGCGCCCACTCCAGCAATTGAACAACAGGTATTTTCTTGCAAATGTCAGAATCGCCGGCGTCCAGGATAATAATTGCCGGCGCTTCGGTTTGGACAATTTCAGAAACATTGATCGTTTCGGTATCGATCAGTTTCACATTTAAAACACTTTTATATTCACTTAAGGTGCTTGCGATTCCTCCCGACAGGAGGGAGTGGTGCGCCAAAATGAAAACTGTAAGGAGCGGCTGCATAGTTTCCATATGAATTAATACCAGTTTAACTTTTCCTTCATTTTACTGTCAGTTATATATGACCCAAAATCATACGCAAATTGTCATAATTTGAATATTACGAAAAAAAAATTACACAATCAACCGCTGTTTTTATGTTTTTTTTAAACTTCACTTGTGAAGATTGCCTCAACCCTATTTGAATATTAACGCAACCTGAGAATTACCATCAGACCTATTTAGGAAAACTTAAAATTCCAAACGGGTAGTTTTTTTGCTTCAAAAAACTACCCGTTTGGATGGGGACAAGAATAATTGTCCTTGTCTTACAACTTTGGGATTAGATTATGCCTCACTGCATAAGCAACAGCTTCTGCGCGGTTTGAAACATTCAATTTCTGCAAAATATTTTTGATGTGGTATTTAACCGTGTTATCACTCACGCCCAGCCGTTCAGCAATTGACTTGTTGGGCCACCCCAGGCCCAGATAGCCGAGCAATTCAACTTCACGCGTGGTCAAGTTGTCATTACGAGTCTCGCTGGGACTGCTTTGTTGGGCGATATAACTCATAAGCCGCGCAGTGACCGAACTTGCCATGGGCGGTACACCTTTTTCCAGCCCGCGCAGCAAGTGAACAAATTCATCCGAGTTCAGGCTTTTGAGCAGGTATCCCTTGGCGCCGGCGCGCAGCGCGTCAACCAATTTACTGTCTTCCTGTGAAACTGTAAGCATCACCACGCGGATCTCAGGCAAAGCCTCTGTTATCTTGCGCGTGGCCTCTATCCCGTTCATGGCCGGCATGTCAATATCCATGAGAATCACATCCGGCCTCAGGCGGGCAGCCTCAGTTAGCGCCTCCATCCCGTTTTGCGCCTCCCCCACCACCTGCATGCCGGCCGCCTTCAACAGGCTGACCATTCCATCGCGAAACAGCGCATGATCATCCACAACCAAAAATCGCAGAGGCATTAAGATTCTCCTTCAACCATTAAAGGCAATTTTACAATGACTTGCGTCCCGCGCCCGGGTTTTGAATTAATTTCAAAGGATGCGCCAATGGCGGCGGCCCGTTCGTTCATTGTCTCCAATCCAAAATGTGGCTTACGCCCTGCAAAATCATCAAGCGGATCGAAACCGACTCCGTTGTCATGAATGATCACGACGAGCATGTCCTGGTCATTGACCTGCAAGGTCACTGTAGCCTGTGTGGCTCCTGCATGTTTACGGACATTGGACAATGCCTCCTGAACAATCCGCAAAAGCTGCAGGTCGCTTCCAGGCGTGACCCGAATCTCGCCCCTGGCCGTATTTACCACCTTCGTCGGGATGTCGCTATACCGCTCGAAATTGAGAACATACTCGGTCAGGGCCGAAGCGATATTCTGTCCTTCTCCGATGTCAGTCTTGAGGTCAAGGATGGCCTGGCGCAGGTCTGCAAAAACATTTCCAGCGGCTTCATCCAATTGACGAAGTTCTGTAACCGCATCGGGCAGTTTTTCCTGTTCGATCAACATGCGAACTGCCGTGGCTTTGTTTCTGACATAACCCAATATTTGCGCAGTGCCGTCGTGCAATTCGCGCGCAAGGCGGTGACGCTCTTCTATAACAGCCTGATAGCGCGCAGAATTGGCCAGTTCCTTCAACTGCGTTTCCCCTTCCAGCGTATTGGCCATTTGATTGAAGGCATTGATCAGGTCGTCTATTTCATCATTGGCGGTATTAACCGGGATGCGCACCGAGAGATCGCCGAGTGCATATTTCCGCAAAGGCAGGCGCAGCATTTCTACGCGTTTAACGAGCAGGAAGTGGGCGGCGATGTAAAGCAGCAATGTAAACAGCAGGGCAATGATGGCCGATGCAGCGACATCAATCCACATATCCTTATTGATTTGATCTGTAAAACCGGTCAGAGAGTAGTCGGTAATGATCACACCCAATACCTCTTCTGAAGGGTCATGGCATTGATGACAGGCCGACTCGTTATATACCGGGATGCTGCTGCGAAGGATTGGGGCGCCGCCTTCCATCCTCGAAAGCATGATGCTATGCTGGTGTAATATTCCATCCGGGGTATGACATTCCGCACAGCCCGCTGATTGCAGCCCCGGGGGCGGGGAAAAATCTTCCGGCCGGTTTGTTATTTTGAGGTTGGCCTCCGCGTCAAAAATCGCAACACGCAGGACATTCTCCTGGCTGCCAATGCCGGCGACCGCCTGCCGCAGCATTTCCCTGTCATTCAACAGCATCGCGTGCAGCAATCCTCCGCGCACCATTTCTCCCATTTGAATCGCGGAAGTTTCAGCCATTGTGGACAACAAGGCATTTCGGCGATAGTAATCTGCGATGGAGAAACCTATCAGCGCCGCAAGGACAGGCAGGGCTATTCCCAATGCGATCTTCCAGCGAATGCTTCGAAACATCTTCGGCCTCATTGTTAAAGATGAACACACAATACCCAAATCGATTTGATTTGTCCAGTGGCAATCGTCACTTGCAGAAAAAATCCCTTGCGGCTGATTTTACTGCCCGCCCATATCCACCGTAATGTATCCGCCGAAATCGCTGCCGGCATAGTACGCATACCCCACCCCGATTTGAGTGACCCCGGCATCCAGCACTGCATCCCAGTGCGGCTTGTCAGCCCGCCATTGATTCATTGCGTCGTTTGGCGTGCCGATGGCAATGATCTCAGTGAAGTTAAATGACGTGTACCCTGCGCGCAGGAGCCGGTCATTGATCCATGAGCCGTCTGAACCGGTGTGCCCAAGAAAATTATTGCAGGCCATATCTGCGCTGTGACCCTGCGCAGCGGAGGCCAATTGCGCGTTGATTGTCAGCGCAGGCAGGCCGGCATTTGTGCGCGCACCGTTGATCAATGCAATGACTTCCTGCACGTACCCGCCGTTTTGAGTGTAGGCGCAGTTGCTGTTTCCGCCGCCGGGCACAAAAGGCGTTCCGCCGCTTTGCGTGCCCCCGCTGCCAACAACGATCTTCACCCAAAATGTTTGTTCAATTCCAATCGGGATAACTTCGCCGGCCGCGTTGTTCAGCGTGAAATAGGCTGTGTATGTCCCGTCAACAGATGGCGCGGTCAACTCCACTGAGGCTTGAACCTTGCCGCTCGGAGCAGTATCCGCCAGCGGCGCAGAAAGAGGCGCATTCATCTGGTCGCCTGAAGAATAATTGAGCGTGTAATCCTTCCACGAGCATTTTCCGGTGTTTTGAAATTCCCATGTCTTGGTGAATTTTTCACCGGCCTTTACCTGTGTATTATCCGGGATGGTCACATCGCGCAACAACACCGCGCTGTCTTTGCAGGCCGCAGATGTTGTACCGGCAATGGTGGCTGAAATTGTCGCCGCAGGTGGCGGCGTTAAAGTAGCCGGCACAAAACCCGGCCTTGTCGGCGGCAAAGTTGCCGTGACGAACCCGGCCTGTTCGGGCGTGGGCAGGTTTGAATCGGTCCTGATTGAAATGCACGCGGCCAGCAAAAACGCGCTGAGAAAAATAATCTTTTTGAACATGGAACTCCGTTATTAAAAAACGCCTGCCCTAAAACATGATCATCTGCCCGCCGGATTGCTCGACAGGGTCGCTGGCGATCTGCGCCTCAAACAATTCACGCGTCAGAATCGGGACCTCGGAGATGGCGCGCAGCAAACGATATTTCACCACCCGATGATTCTTCAACCGCGCCGCCAGCGACGGATCGCTCTCGCGTTTATAAGCGATGAGCGCCGCCCGTCCGCCCGGCACCACAAGGATGGTTTCATCGGCGGCGGCGTCCAGCGCACGGCTGACAAGCGCAGACGCCAGAATATAAAATGAACGCGCCGTTCCGCCATCCTCCTTCCAAAATATAAGTTTATCCTGCCTGCGCACCTCGTAATTCAACCTGCGGCCGATCGATTCGAGCAATGCAAAAATATTGTTCAATTCCTCGCGCCGCGCCGCCGCGACATCTTCATCGCGCAGTTTCCAATACCCCTCCTCTTTTTCCGCATATGAATTCATCACGGCGTAGATCAAACCTTTGGACGGCGTAAGCAAACCGCTGAAGCGCGAATTCAAATCGTTTTCAACTTCAAGGTAAATGGCCTGTGGATTCTTTTGCAGGTATGTGACAATCGCCATCTCCACGCGGTCTGACAGCGCATCGCCGCCGGGCTGTTTTGATTCTGCCGCGGGACTCATTCCCCACAAGCCTGTCTCGATATGTTCACCCGCTGAATAATGCTCGAACTTCCTGCTCTTCAAGGCAAACTCAAACAGCGTATGCGTTCTTCGAAGCGCCTCATCAAATTCAAGGTCGGGCTGTTTGAGAGCGTTCGCCTCCGCCAGGGCGATCAACCCCGCTGCGTGGACGTGCAAATAACTGGCAGGCTCGCCGCGCGTCATCAGATATTCCTGCACAGCATTGCGCAGAATGCCTGCGTCTGCATTCTGCGGGTTTTGTTTTTGGCCTTTTTTCCATACGACCTGCAGCGGGTCATGTTCGGTGCGCAAGGCAACACTTTGCAATGAAAAACCGGCAGCGCCTGCGGCGGTAAAAGCAGATGAAAGAAAAGCAGGCTCAGGCTCAGGCAGCAAGCCAAAAAACAAAATATCATCCGGCAGCAGGTCATGCAAATGATTGAATGCCGAATGCAGGGCAGTTGCATTCCAGGCCCAGTCATAGCGGCAGCGGCGCAGCGCAACCTTGTACGGCTCAGCCGCATCCCTGCCCCACAGCCAGCCAGCCCACAGAGCCGAGAAAGTCCAAAACGCCTGATTGGGGCGCGGCAAAGAACCTATGACCGCCTTAATCGGAATTTCCTTTTTGACAATATGGGCAAGGTCCTTCAAGCGGCCTTCATAAACGAGGATGCCGCCGCCCTCGGGCAGTTTATTCGGCCACGCTTCCATCGCAACCCTTGAGCTTGTCTCTGCCCACAGGCTTAATCCACGCTCGAGCATCATCCACACATTATGCTCGCGGAACTGATTCGGCGTGCTTAACTGTTTCGGCCGCGGACGTTCCGCCGGGTGTGCCCAGATCGTATTGCCCGCGTCACATGCCAGCAGGATGAGCGCGGTCAATGCGCGTTTTCTTTCATGCGGCAGGTTCAAACTATCAAGGCGATTAATAATGGTGGTGAGCACATACAGCGGGCGCGGCAAATACAGTTGAATGGCTTCTTCCGCGTAAAAGCGGTCTTCGTCATTTAATGCGACCACCTTCTCAAACGCGCGCGAACGGTGCAGGCCGTCTGTCGCGGCGATTCTTTTCACGCGCTCAACATCCTCGCCGGTGACGGGGCGCTCGCCGGAGTCGCCGCAATGTTTGCATTCGTACACGCGGACATGCGGCGCGTCTGCGCCCTTGCGCCAGAGAAAGGACTGGGCGTAAATCTGCTGGCTGCATTTTTCACAGGTTGTCAGGTACAACGATTGAAGGTGGCCTTCGAGTCTCTCGTCCCCTTTTTTAACCGCGCCCAAGTCTGCAAGCGCGGCTGTGAATTCAGATTGAGGCGGCGGGCTGGCAGACATTTCCAGCAGAAAGCGCGTGACAGGATTGTTGGCCGTGACAAGCACGCGGTATCCGCTGCGCGCAGCCTCCAGGGCCAGCCGCGGGGAGAACCCGAATGGGTCGAGCAGCCAGGCCGAGGGCGCTGTCCTGAGCGCGTCGAAGGATTTGCCAGGACGCGAGAGCCAGTCCGAGATGACACCCTCTTCCAGCGCGGGTAAAAATCGCGCAAGCGGCCCCGAGTCTGCGGGTCTGAAGCCGGAAATGTAAGGTTGTGAATCCATGTCAAATTTGTAAAATTTATAGGAAAGATTGTACTCGAAAAGGTGATAGAATCACGCAAAGGAAAAATCCATGGCGCCCGGGGAACAAATACTCGTTGTAGAAAGTGACCCAGATATTGTCGATTTGATCGGGAGACAATCGCTCCAGCCGCTTGGTTACAAGGTGACTGTGGTGGGCGACGCGGCTTCCGCACTTAAACACGCGGTTCAGACTCCCCCGGACCTGATTCTGGCCAACTTAAATTTACCAGGCCTGAGCGGAAAGGACCTGGTCACCGCGCTTACTTCGCATGGGTTTCGTTCTCCGCTGATCGTGATCGCCGAAAAAGGGCAGGAAACAGACGCGATCCAGGCCTTCCGTCTCGGCGCTTCAGATGTCGTCTTCTGGCCTGTGCGCGATACAGAAGTGGTTGCCATTGTAGAGCGCGCCCTGCGCCAGACACAGGAAGCCCGCGAGCGCCATAAACTGGACAGTCAATTAAAAGCCGCAAATGAAGAACAACAACGCCGGCTGCGCGACCTGACCACGATCATCTCCACCGCGAAGGCCGTGGTCTCGATCACCGACCAGCGCCTGTTATTTGACCATATCCTCGAAAGCGCCTCGCAGCTGGCAGAAGCAGACCTGTGCTGGCTATCGCTGCGCGATGAACGCACCAACACCTACCTGCTGCGCGCGCATCGGAATTTGCCCGAAGCCTGGGCCAAAAAAATGAACCAGCCTGTGGATGACGGCATCAGTTCGCTGGTATCTCTTTCAGGCGAAAGCCTTGTCATGAACGGCGCCGCGCTGGAAAAATTTAAAATCTCGTCATTGGGAAAGGCTGTCGGGGTCATTCCAATCAAGATTCAAAGCGAAGTCATCGGGCTGTTGATCTTTGTGCGGAAGAAGAATCGCGAGATCACCCGCGAGACCCAGATCCTGCTCGAAGCCATGGCAGACTACGCATCCATTTCGCTGGTGAACGCGCGGTTATTCCGCGCGCTGGCTCAAACGGCTGAAACTGCGCGGGCGAACGAGCAGCAGCGGCTGGCGGCGTTGGAGTCGATGCGCACTACAATCCACGGAGAATTGCAGGCGGCAAGTTATCCTCTTAACCTCGTTTTGACGGAAATGCCCGGCACGCTTAATGAAGAGCAAAAAAAGGCGCTCGAATCAGTTCAGGCGGCATTAAACCGCATGTCGCGTTCTTCCGAAAAGACCGTCATCACGAAAAAATAGCAAAGCGACATCCATGTCAAAACAAGACTTGATCCTACTGGCGCTCGATCCTGCCTCGACCCTGGATTTAATGGATCGCACCCTGCATGCGGCGGGCTATGAAGTGGCGCGCGCCTGCGATCAAAGCGGGTTGAACAAGTCGGTGCAGGAAGCCATACCGGCCCTGATGGTCATTGGGGAAAGTTTTTCAGGCAAAGACGGCCTGCTCGTTTCAAAGGACATGCTTGAGCGCTTCCCCACATTGCCCATTATTTTATACACAGAACGGGACACGAGCGGGCTGGCCAGGTCTGCGCTGAGATTGGGATTAAGCGGTTACCTGTATCCTCCGCTGCGCATGGGCGATATCGTGGACGAGGTTCAAAGAAGCCTGGCACGCGGAAGGAAGCTCGGAGACTGGCTGCGCCACGAAGTCAGGCGTACCACATCCTCATTGGCAGAGAAGGCCCAGATCTCCGAGGCAGAACGCAGCAAGCTGGAAGCGATCATCGCCAATATTCAAGACGGTGTGATCGTGGTGGACCCAGCCCAAAGGATTCTGTTCGTTAATCACGCCATCCG
>Ga0233425_10009449_pt1 | contig 12352 bp, 12 predicted proteins | sample Watercolumn_Towu_2_FD_181712 | JGI IMG/M metagenome (GOLD analysis project Ga0233425, IMG submission 181712) | Freshwater microbial communities from Lake Towuti, South Sulawesi, Indonesia - Watercolumn_Towuti2014_140_MG | ecosystem: Environmental > Aquatic > Freshwater > Lake | place...
CCCCCTCAGTCAGCTTCGCTGACAGCTCCCCCGACGGGGGAGCAATATCTCAGACGCGCTCGATGACGGTGGCGGTGCCCATGCCGCCGCCGATGCACAGGGTGATCAGGGCGGTCGAGCGGTTGGACCGCTCCAGCTCGTCCAGGGCGATGCCGGTGATCATGGCGCCGGTGGCGCCCAGCGGGTGGCCCATCGAGATGCCGCCGCCGTTCACGTTCATCTTCGAATGGTCGATGTCGAGCGCCTGCATGTAGCGCAGCACGACGGCGGCGAAGGCCTCGTTCAGCTCCCACAGGTCGATGTCGGCGGTCGTCATGCCCAGCTTGCCCAGCAGCTTGCGGGTCACGAACTCGGGGCCGGTCAGCATGATCGAGGGTTCGGAGCCGATCGAGGCGCCGCCGAGGACCTTCGCGCGCGGCTTCAGGCCCAGGGCCTTGCCGGCCTCCAGCGAACCGATCAGCACGCCGGCCGAACCGTCGACGATGCCCGACGAGTTGCCGGGGGTGTGGACGTGGGTGATGCGTTCGACCTCGGGATAGCGCTGGCCGATCACGGCGTCGAAGGCCATCTCGCCCATCATGGCGAAGGACGGGTTCAGGGCGCCCAGGGTCTGCATGTCGGTGTTGGGACGGATGGTCTCGTCCCGGTCGAGGATGGTCAGGCCCAGCTGGTCCCTGACCGGCACCACCGATTTCGAGAAGCGGCCGTCGGCCCAGGCGGCGGCGGCCCGCTTGTGGCTTTCCATCGAATAGGCGTCCACGTCGTCGCGGCTGAAGCCGTATTTCGAGGCGATCATGTCGGCCGAGACGCCCTGCGGCACGAACCAGGTCGGGAAGGCCGAGGAGGGGTCGACGGGCCAGGCGCCGCCGTCAGAGCCCATAGGCACGCGGCTCATCGCCTCGACGCCGCCGCCGACGGCGAAGTCGGCCTCGCCGGACTTCACCTTGGCGGTGGCCATGTTCACGGCTTCCAGACCCGAGGCGCAGAAGCGGTTGATCTGGACGCCGGCGGTGGTCTGGGCCCAGCCGGCGGAGAGCACGGCGGTGCGGGCGATGTCGGCGCCGAGTTCGCCCACCGGCGTCACGCAGCCGAGGATGACGTCGTCGACCCTGGAGGTGTCGAGGTCGTTGCGGTCGCGCAGGGCTTCCAGCACCTGGGTCGCCAGGCTGAGACCGGTGATCTCGTGCAGGGACCCGTCCTTCTTGCCCTTGCCGCGCGGGGTGCGCACCGCGTCGTAGATATAGGCGTCGGCCATGGGAGTCGGTCTCCAATAAGGACGGATCAGATCTGGACGCCAGAAAACCTACGTTTACGTCAACGTCAAGTTTTTTCGCGACTGGACCTCCGAACTGTCCGTGACCCGGAAAATTCGTGGGACAGTTTCGGACAGTTCGGACAATTCGGATCGCCGACGCAGGCACCCTAACAGGGCGATGCGTCAGAATCGGTCGTCAGGCCGGCGCGTGGCAGACGGCCTCGATGTTGAATCCGTCCGGGTCGAAGACGAAGGCGGCGTAGTAGGTCGGGCCGTAGTTTTCGCGGATGCCCGGCGGGCCGTGATCGCGGCCGCCGGCCGCCAGGGCGGCGGCGTGGAAGGCGTCGACCTGGGCGCGGGTTTCGGCCCGGAAGGCGACGTGGTTGGCCTCGCCCGGCCGGTCCTTGTCGGCGATGACGAACTCGGGCGCCTCGATCCCGAACATGACGACCGTCGCCTCGCCGTCCTTTTCCTCGGCCACGATCCGGAAGCCGAGCGGGGCGAGGGCCGCCGCGTAGAAGGCGCGGGACCGCGCGATGTCGGTGACGTCGAGGGCGAGGTGGTCGATCACCGGCGGCTCCTTCGCTGATCCGGGCGTGATCCCGCATCAACGCAAAACCGGGTGAAACGAGCCCGCTGTGTCGGGCGCCGGACGCCCGAGGGGGTGAATTCGCGAGAACGACTCTCAGCTGGGCCGTCCATGGGAACGCGGGGCTTCTCCACGTCTTAAGCGGCCAGACACACCCCGTCGCCAGGAGAGACATCATGGCCCAGACCTACGAAGAAATGGACGCAATCGCGATGCTGAAGGCCGACCACCGCAAGGTGGAGGAAATCTTCGCGGCGTTCGAGAAGGCGACCTCGAAGTCGAAGAAGCAGGCGCTGGCCGAACAGGCCTGTCTCGAACTGAAGGTCCATACGGTGATCGAGGAGGAGGTCTTCTATCCGGCCTGCCGCGGCAAGATCGAGGAAGACCTGCTGAACGAGGCCTATGTCGAACACGACAGCGCCAAGCTGCTGATCAACGAGATCGAGGCGGGCGGTCCGGAGGAGGATTTCTACGACGCCAAGGTCAAGGTCCTCTCGGAGATGATCGAGCATCACGTCGAGGAAGAGGAGATGCGCTCGGAGGGCATGTTCTCGCAGGCCCGCGCCGCCGGCCTCGACATGGACGCCCTCGCGGACGCCATGCGGGCCCGCAAGATGACGGCGATGGAAGAGTTCCAGGCCGGCAAGCCCGCGGTGACCCTGACGCTGGAAGGCGACGACACCGAAAAGGCGATGATGGACACGCCGATCGGCGTGGACGCACGCTGACGAAGACGGAACGGCGCGCGAGGCTGGACGCTATGTCCCCTCTGATCGAGGAAGCCTCATGCGCCGTTCCGTATTTCTGACCCTGCTCTGTCTGCTGCCGGCGGCGTCCGCCTGCGCCGCCAGCCATGCGCCGCAGACGGGCCGCGCTCCGTTCGTCGAGCCGGCGCCGCAATCGGCGCGGCAGGTCGTGCCCATCGCGCCGCCGCGCACGTCCCGGCCCTCGGATCCGATCGAGGCGCGCCTGCTTCAGGCCCACAACGCCGAGCGCCGCCGCGTCGGTTCGCCGCCGCTGGCGTGGAGCGACGAGCTGGAGGCCGAGGCCCGCGTCTGGGTGCAGGCGCTGATCGCCAGCGGCCGGTTCGCCCATGATCCGTCCATGCACGGTCATGGAGAAAACCTCTGGATGGGCTGGGGCGATCGCGACTTCACCCCGGAAGACATGGTCGGCGACTGGATCGCCAAGAAGGCCCAGTACCGCCCCGGCCTGTTCCCCGATGTCAGCCGCACCGGCAACTGGGTCGATGTCGGCCATTACACTCAGGTGGTCTGGAGCGGCACGACGCATGTCGGCTGCGCGGTGGCTGCGCGGGACGACCGCTCCGTCCTGGCCTGCCGCTATGCGCCGCCGGGAAACATCGACGGCCAGAGGCCCTTCTAGCCGACGTAGCCGGCCTGCATCAGTTCGGCGATGTGGACGATGGCGAGGGGCCGGTCGTTCTCGACCACCAGCAGGGTGGCGATCCTGTTCTGGGTCATCAGGTCGACGGCGTCGCTCATGCGGGCGTCGGGGCCGATGACCTTGGGGCGCGGACTCATGACGTCGGCGGCGGTCAGGCCGCTGAGGTCGCGCGAGAAGGCCCGGCGGACGTCGCCGTCGGTGACGATGCCGGCCAGGGTCCCGTCCTCCGCCAGCACGGCCGTGGCGCCCTTGCGGCCCTCGGTGATGGCCGAGACGACCTCGGCGAAGGTCGCGGTCAGGGGCACGGTGGCGGGGGCCGGCGGCCGGTCGCCCATCCAGTCGCGGACGCTCTGCAGGCTCATGCCCAGCTTGCCGCCGGGGTGGTGCAGGCCGAAGGCCTCGGCGGTGAAGCCGCGCCGGTCCATCAGCACCATGGCCAGGGCGTCGCCCAGAGCCAGGGTCATCAGGGTCGAGGTCGTGGGGGCCAGGCCGTTGGGGCAGGCCTCGGCCACCTGCGGCATGGTCAGGCAGACCGCCGACGAGCGCCCGAGGAAGCTGTTTGGCCGCTGGGTCAGGCCGATGACCGGAATGCCCTCGCGCTGGCAGTAGATCAGGGGGTCGCGCAGTTCGCGGCTTTCGCCCGAGTTGGAGATGGCCAGCAGGGTGACGTCCTTGCGCAGCATGCCCAGATCGCCGTGGCTCATCTCGGCCGGATGGACGAAGAAGGCGTTGGTGCCGGTGGAGGCGAGCGTCGCGGCGATCTTGCCGCCGATATGACCCGACTTGCCCATGCCGGTGACGACCAGATAGCCGGGGCGGGACAGGATGATCTCGCAGGCGCGGGCGATGCTGTCGTCGAGGCCGCTCTCCAGCGCCTGAAGCGCGGCGATGTTCAGCCGGATCACCTCGCGGGCGCGGGCGGTCATGGCGGCGGGGTCGGCGGAGAGGGTTTCGGCGGCGTCGGTCATCGGCGGGAATTGGCGCATCCGGGGAGGATTCACAACGTCGGGCGCTCCCGCGCATAATGCTGCGATGCGAAGAAAAAGCTTCACCATGAGACAACCAACGGGGCTGCTGCGCGTTTGACGGCCATGGGGACGTCGCACCACAACACCGCCGCCGCGAATGCGGCCGCCGAAGCCATGCCGTTGCCGAAGCCGCCGGCCGTCCTGCGCCGGCCCGCGCTGTTCCTCGATCTGGACGGCGTGCTGGCCCCGCTGGCGCCCACGCCCGACGCCGTCGTCCCCGATGCGCGACGGACGGCGGTGCTCAGGTCGCTGGCGCAGCGGCTGGGCGGGCGGGTCGCCATCGTCAGCGGCCGGACGATCGCCGAGATCGACCGGATCGCCGAAACCGCCCTGACCCCGGCCTCCGGCGTGCATGGGCTGGAGCGGCGCCGCGCCGACGGCTCGCTGACCCGGGCTCCGGCCGATCCGGGGGTGCGCCACGCGGTGGCCGCCTTCGAAAGGTTCGCCGAAACCCGGCCCGGCACCATCGTCGAGGACAAGGCCGTATCGGCCGGCCTGCACTACCGCGGCGCGCCCGACCATGCCGGGGCCGCGGCCGCCCTGGCCGAACGGCTCGCCGATGAGACCGGCCTGACCCTGCAGGCCGGCCATCTGGTGATCGAGCTCAAGACTCCGGGCTCTGACAAGGGCACCGCCCTGACCGCCTTCATGGCCGAGGCCCCGTTCAAGGGTTCGACGCCGGTGATGCTGGGCGACGACCTGACCGACGAGGACGGCTTCAGGGCCGCGGCCGCGCTGGGCGGGTTCGGCGTTCTGGTCGGCCCGCCGCGCCCGACCGCCGCCCGTTGCGGCCTGCCCGACGTGGAAGCGGTCCTCGCCTGGCTGGACAGCGTCGAGGAGAGCACATGACCCCGAACCTCGACCTGGCGCCCGTCGGCAACTGCTCGATCAGCGCCCTGATCGACCGCAGCGGCCGCTACGTCTGGGCCTGCGCGCCGCGGGTGGACGGGGACCCGGTGTTTTCGGCCCTGATGGACGGCTTCGATCCGGAGCACGGCTTCTGGGACGTCGAGCTGGAGGGGCGGACGACGGTCGAACAGGCCTATATCCGCAATACGCCGGTCCTGCGCACCGTGCTGACGGCGGAAGACGGCGCATCCGTCGAGATCATAGATTTCGCGCCCCGGCACCCGAAACACAGCCGCACCTACCGGCCGCTGGCCTTCGGACGCATCATCCGGCCGCTGGCCGGATCGCCGCGGATCCGCGTGCGCCTGCGGCCCTCCGCCGACTGGGGCGCCCGGCGGGCCGAGTGCACCAGCGGTTCCAACCACATCCGCTATCTGTGCACCGACGTGACCTTCCGGCTGACCACCGACTGTCCGGTGTCCCACATCCTGAACGAGCGGGTCTTCCGGCTCGAGCGGCCGCACGCCTTCTTCTTCGGGCCGGACGAGGGCTACGATCAGGACGTCGGCCCCGGCGTCTCCGCGGCCCTGGACCGGACCATCGCCTATTGGCAGGACTGGGTGCGCACCCTCTATCTCCCGCTGGACTGGCAGGAGGCGGTCATCCGCGCGGCGATCACCCTCAAGCTCTGCGCCTACGAGGAAACGGGCGCGATCGTCGCCGCCATGACCACCTCGGTGCCCGAGTTCCCCGAGAGCGGGCGCAACTGGGACTACCGGTACTGCTGGATCCGCGACGCCTACTATGTGGTGCGGGCGCTGAACCGGCTGGGCGCGGTCGACCTGCTGGAAAACTACCTCGGCTATCTGCGCAACCTGGTCGACGCCTCGGGCGGCGGACACGTGCAGCCCGTCTACGGCGTCGGGCTCGAGGAGGACATCGACGAGCGGATCACCGAAACCGTCGAGGGCTATCGCGGCATGAAGCCGGTCCGGATCGGCAATCAGGCGCGCGAACACCTTCAGCACGACGTGTACGGACAGATCGTCCTGCCGCTCGTGCAGGCCTTCTACGACCAGCGGCTGCTGCGTCCCGGCACGATCGACGACTTCCACGCCCTGGAGAAGGTGGGCGATCGCGCCTTCGCCATGCACGACCAGGTCGACGCCGGCTTGTGGGAATTCCGGACCATCGCCCGGGTCCACACCTATTCCTCGGTCATGTGCTGGGCGGCCTGCGACCGGCTGGCCAAGGCGGCGGCGCACATGGGGTTGGCAGACCGCGCCGATTTCTGGAACGAGCGGGCGAAGATCATCCGGGAACGGATCGAGAAGGAAGCCTTCGTCGAGGACGAGGGACGGTTCGCCGCCAGCTTCGGCAACCGCGAGCTGGACGCCTCCCTGCTGCAGATGACCGACCTCGGCTTTCTAGACCCGCGCGATCCGCGTCAGGTCGCCACCTTCGACGCCATCGAGCGCGACCTGAAGAAGGGGCCCTACCTGTTCCGCTATGTCGAGCCGGACGACTTCGGAGAGCCCGAGACGGCCTTCAACTTCTGCACCTTCTGGTTCATCGAGGCCCTGCACCAGAACGGCCGCGACGCCGAGGCCCGCGAGATCTTCGAGGAGATGCTGAGCCGCCGCACCCATGCGGGCCTGCTGTCCGAGGACCTGTCGCTGGGGGACAAGGAACTGTGGGGCAACTATCCGCAGACCTATTCGCTGGTCGGCATCATCAACTGCGCCGTGCTGCTCAGCCGTTCGTGGACGGACGCGCGATGAACGGGCCCGTCGCGGAACTGTGCTCGGGCGGGAGGATCGCCGACGGCCGCGGGAGCGTTAGCCCCGCATGAGCCGCCTGATCGTCGTTTCCAACCGCGTTTCCGCGCCCAGGGACCCCGCCGCCGGCTCGGCGGGCGGCCTGGCCATGGCGCTGTCGGCCGCGCTGCGGAAGTATGACGGGCTGTGGTTCGGCTGGTCCGGGGAGACGGTCGAACATTTCACCGGCGAGCTGAAGATGGAGGACCGGGCCGGGGTCACCGTCGCCCTGGTCGATCTGGAGGACCAGGACGTCGACGAATACTACAACGGCTACGCCAACAAGACGCTGTGGCCCCTGTTCCATCACCGCCTCGACCTGACGGCCTATGAGCGCTCCTATGGCGAGGGCTATGAGCGGACCAACGCCCGGTTCGCCGATGTGCTGGCGCCGCTGATCCAGCCGGACGACGTGATCTGGATCCACGACTATCACATGATCCCCCTGGCCCGGGACCTGCGGCGCCGGGGCGTCAGGAACCGGATCGGCTTCTTCCTTCACACCCCGTGGCCGGTGCGGCAGCTGCTGGTGACCCTGCCCCATCACCGCCGGCTGGTGGAGGCGATGTTCGACTATGACCTGATCGGCTTCCAGACCCGCGAATGGCTGGATCTGTTCCGGGACTATGTGGCGGCCGAGCCCAGCGTCCACGGCAGGCTGCTGCCCAACGACGCGCTCGAGGCCTTCGGAAAGACGGTCCAGACCGGCGTCTTCCCCATCGGCATCGATGTGGACGGCTTCATCGCCGCGCGCAATTCCGTCCAGGGAAACCGGACCTATGACCGGATGGCGGCGTCGACGGCCTTCCGCGCACTGATCGTCGGCGTCGACCGGCTGGACTATTCCAAGGGGCTGGAGCAGCGGCTGCTGGGCTATGAGCAGTTTCTGGAAACCTGGCCGGAGATGCGGTCCGAGGTCCTGCTGCTGCAGGTCACGCCGATCTCGCGCGATGAGGTGGACGCCTATCAGGACATCCGGGGCCGGCTGGACGCCCTCGCCGGCCGGATCAACGGCGAATACGCCGAGATGGACTGGCAGCCGATCCGCTACATCAACCGCACCTATCGCCGGGACCAGCTGGCCGGCATCTATCGCGCCGCCCGGGTCTGTCTGGTCACGCCGCTGCGGGACGGGATGAACCTGGTCGCCAAGGAGTATGTCGCGGCCCAGAATCCGGACGATCCGGGCGTGCTGGTCCTGTCCCGCTTCGCCGGCGCGGCCGAACAGATGGGCGAGGCCCTGCTGGTCAATCCGTTCAGCCGGGAGGAGATGTCGGACGCCATCCACCGCGCCCTGACCATGCCGCTGGCCGAGCGCAAGCGGAAATGGGACTGCCTGATGCAGGTGGTGCGCGATACGGACGTCGGGATCTGGCGCGACGACTTCGTCTCGACCCTGCGGGCTGTGGAATGCCCGGCGAACGGCGGCGACCGCCCGGCCGCCGCCCCGTCCCCGGATCAGGCGGCCTGAACGGACCCGGGCAGGGCGCCGTCCCTGGCCATGGCCCGCGCATTGGCCGGCCGGGTGAGCGCCCGCTCCAGATAGGCGTCGACCAGGGCGCTTTCGGGGACGAAGTCGCGGCCCCAGGCGAGCGCCGAGGCGATCATGACGTCCACCGCGGTGAACCGGTCGCCCATCAGATACGGTCCCGTGGCCAGGGCGGTCATCAGGCGCGCGATCGCGGCGTCGTAACGGGCTCTGGCGCTTAGGTCGGTTTCGGCCGCGCCGCTGATCTTGCCCCAGAAGGCCGGCTCCATCTCGCCCGCCGTCCACGCCAGCCAGGTCAGATAGGCCGCGCGTTCGGGGGAGCCGACCGGCGCGCCGAGGTTCGCGTCCGGATGAAGGTCGGTCAGATACAGGGCGATGGCGGCTGACTCGGTCACCAACGCCCCGTCATGGAGCAGGGCCGGGACCTTTCCGTCCGGGTGCAGATTTGCGGGATCGCGGGCGCCCGTCAGGGTCATGGCGCGGAAGATGTCGACGTAGCGGATGTCGTAATCGGCGCCGATCTCCTCCAGCAGCCAGACGATGCGGCCCGAACGCGACTGGGGAGCGTGGAACAGGGTGAGCATTGGAACCTCCCGAGATGACGGCCCCTCGCCGCCGACCCGTCTTGACTACTGCCATCCTGCTGACAGCATGCTGTCAGCAGTCGTCATCCAGGGTGGACGAATGAGACGCGCCGACCGACTGTTCCAGATCATCCAGGTGCTGCGCCGCTCCTCGAAGCCGGTGACGGCCGACGCCATCGCGGCCGAGCTCGAGACCTCGAAACGCTCCATCTATCGCGACATCGCCACCCTGATGGGTCAGCGGGTGCCGATCCGGGGCGAGGCGGGCATCGGCTACGTGCTGGACGGCGGCTTCGACATGCCGCCCCTGATGCTGACCTCGGACGAGGTCGAGGCCGCGGTGCTGGGCGCCCAATGGGTGGCGGGCCGCGGCGATCCGGCCCTGGCCCGGGCGGCGCGCGATCTGATGGCCAAGATCGCCGCAACCGTCCCCGAACGGCTGCGGCCCGTCATTCTCGAGCCCGCGGTCGCCAGCGCGCCGGTCTGGAAGCACGAAAGGCACGAGGTCGAGACCCTGGACATGTCGAAGGTTCGCGCCTGGATCCACGCCGGCCGCAAACTGCGGCTCCACTATGCGGACGAGCAGGGGAACGAGACCCTGCGCGTCATCTGGCCGTGTCTGGTCGGCTATCGCGAAACCAAACGCCTGCTGGTCGGCTGGTGCGAAACCCGCGACGACTTCCGCACCTTCCGGACCGATCGCGTGGTCGAGGCCGATTTCCTGGACGACCGTTATCCCGGCCGTCCGGCGGTGCTGCGCGCCCGGTGGTACGCCAAGGTCGAGGCCGAGCACGCCGCCTGGGAGGCGGCGGGCCGGCCCATGCCTCCCGGCGTCTGCTAGTAGATCTCGAACAGACCCGCGGCGCCCATGCCGCCGCCCACGCACATGGTGACGACGCCGTATTTCGCGCCGCGCCGCTTGCCCTCGATCAGGACGTGGCCCGTCATCCGGGCGCCCGACATGCCGTAGGGGTGGCCGATCGAAATGGCGCCGCCCGAGACGTTGAGCCGGTCGTTGGGAATGCCCAGCCGGTCGCGGCAGTAGAGCACCTGCACGGCGAAGGCCTCGTTCAGCTCCCAGATGCCGATGTCGTCGACCGTCAGACCGTGGCGCTTGAGCAGTTTGGGCACGGCGAAGACCGGGCCGATGCCCATTTCGTCGGGCTCGCAGCCGACGACGACCATGCCGCGATAGGCCCCCAGCGGCTGCAGGCCGTGACGCACCGCCTCGCCCGCCTCCATGATGACGCAGGCCGAGGCCCCGTCCGACAGCTGGCTGGCGTTGCCGGCGGTGATGAACTCGCCCTGCTGGATTTCCTCGCCCGAGCCGAACACCGGCTTCAGCGACTTCAGGCCCTCCAGGGTGGTGTCGGGACGGTTGCCCTCGTCCTTCGAGAGGGTGACCTCCTTTTTCGAGGTTTCGCCGGTCGCCTTGTCGACGACCAGCATGGTGGAGGTCATCGGCACGATCTCGGCGTCCAGCCGGCCCTCGGCCTGGGCCTGGGCCGTGCGCTGCTGCGACTGCAGGGCGTATTCGTCCTGGGCGTCGCGGCTGATGTTGTAGCGGCGGGACACGACCTCGGCCGTCTCCAGCATCGACATATAGATGTGCGGCGCCAGCTTCAGCAGATCCTCGTCCTTGCCGCGGTACAGGTTCATGTTCTGGTTCTGGACCAGGGAGATGGACTCCAGTCCGCCTCCGACCACCACCTTCTGCTGGTCGAAGATCACCTGTTTGGCGGCCGTGGCGATGCCCATCAGGCCCGAGGCGCACTGGCGGTCCAGGCTCATCCCGGCGGTGGTCACCGGCAGGCCGGCGGCCAGGGCGATCTGGCGCGCCACATTGGTTCCGGTCGAGCCCTGCTGAAGGGCCGCGCCCATGACGACGTCCTCGATCTCGGCCGGGTCGACGCCGGCCCGGGCCACGGCGTGACGCACCGCATGGGCGCCGAGTTGCTGCGCCTGGGTGTCGTTGAAGGCCCCGCGATAGGCGCGGCCGATGGGCGTGCGGGCGGTGGAGACGATGACGGCTTCGCGCATGGCGGACTTCCCCGAGATAGTTTTGTTTCAGAACCTACTTATGCGCGGCTTGCGCCTTGGACAACTCGATCATGCCCTGGGCCGCGCCCATTTCCGGGACGATCTCGCCCGTGCGGTCCGAGATTTCGGCGAAGCGGGCCGCCACCTGTTCGGGGGCGTCGTCGCCGACGGCCCGGATGCCCTGGGTCAGGGTCACATAGGCGCGCTCGAAGCCGCCGGCGCCGGCCGTGAGTATGCAGCGGCTGGGCGCGTCCTCGCTGACCAGATACAGCAGGCCCGGAGACACCGTCTCGGGCCCCAGCAGCTCCAGCGGCAGACGGGCGCCCAGATCCTCGGTCATGCGCGTGTGGGCCGTGGGGGCCAGACAGTTGACCCGGATGTCGTTCTTCGCCCCCTCGATCGACAGGGTCTGCATCAGCCCGACAAGGGCCATCTTGGCCGCGCCGTAGTTCGACTGGCCGAAATTGCCGTACAGGCCCGACGAGGACGTGGTCATGACGATGCGGCCGTAGTTCTGCTCGCGCATGATCTCCCAGACCGCTTTGGTGCAGTGGACCGCGCCCATCAGGTGCACGTCCATGACGAAGCGGAAATCGTCCAGGTCCATCTTGGCGAAGGTCTTGTCGCGAAGGACGCCGGCGTTGTTGACCAGGATGTCGACCCGGCCCCATTCGGCCATCGCCGCCTGGACCATCGCCTCGACGGCGGCAAAGTCGGTGACCGAGGCCGCATTGGCGATCGCCGCGCCGCCCATGGCCCGGATCTCGGCGACGACCGATTCAGCCGCCGTCGCCGAACCGCCCGACCCGTCGCGCGCGCCGCCCAGGTCGTTGACCACCACTTTTGCGCCGCGTTTGGCCAGGGCGAGGGCGTGCTCGCGTCCGAGACCGCCTCCGGCGCCGGTGACAATGGCCACCCGGCCTTCAAATCCAATCGCCATATCGCGCTCCTCGTGCTGGATAACCGTCTGGCAGGACGTGTCGTTTCGGGAAAGGCCTGCGTCAATGTGTTGAAACGGCGCCACAGTCGCCGCATTCGTAGCCAAAATCGGGAACCGGGACCGTACATTGTCGTTCGGCACCGTGAGCGTCCCGTATACATTGGGACTTCGGGCAAACAACGAGCATGAGGGATATGATGAAGGTGAAACTTCTCGCCAGCGTCGCGACGGCGGGGCTGCTTGCAGCCGGCGCGGCGGCGGCTGAGCCGAACGGCTGGTATGGCGCGATCGACGCGGGCTACCACACGTTGGGCGACGTAGAGACGATCTCGCAGACGACGAGCGCTGCGTTCA
>Ga0233425_10009450_pt1 | contig 12351 bp, 10 predicted proteins | sample Watercolumn_Towu_2_FD_181712 | JGI IMG/M metagenome (GOLD analysis project Ga0233425, IMG submission 181712) | Freshwater microbial communities from Lake Towuti, South Sulawesi, Indonesia - Watercolumn_Towuti2014_140_MG | ecosystem: Environmental > Aquatic > Freshwater > Lake | place...
GGCCACCGCCCGCGGATGCGTGTCGAAGAATCCCTCGAGATCCGAAGACAGAACCTCATGATCCGCGGGCCGCTCCAGATCGAGGTGCGTCCAGTCCGGCAGGGCGTGGCACGCGAGCGTACTCTTGCCGCACTGCCGCGGCCCGGCCAGCAACACGGCGGGAAACGAGCGCAACAGCGACAAAAGTTGCGCTCCCTGCTTTCTAGCGATGTATTTCATACCTTGTATTCTTGTACTCATGGTGCATATTTACAAGCCATGAAGTTATCACCTCTCCGGCGCCGCGATTGCGCACGCATGATAATTGCAGGCCAGCGCCGTTGCGGCCGGTCCGATCAATGCGGGTAGAATGCGCGCTTCGAATTCCAAGGAAATGTCCATGAACAGAATTCTGGTCACCGGCGGCGCCGGCTACATCGGCAGCCATGTCGTGCGTCAGCTGGGTGAGGCCGGCCACGACCTCGTCGTGCTCGACAATCTCTCCAAAGGCTTCCGCGACGCCGTGCTCTACGGCGAACTCGTGGTCGGCGACACCGGCAACCGCGAACTGGTGACCCAGATCCTGCGCGAACGGCGGATCGATTCGGTCATGCACTTCGCGGCGCATACGGTCGTGCCGGAATCGGTCGCCAATCCGCTCAAGTACTACGGCAACAACACCTGCGCCACCCGCAACCTGATCGAATGCTGCGCCGGCACCGGTGTCGAGCGGTTCATCTTCTCGTCGACAGCCGCGGTCTACGGCATCCCCGCGAGCGGCGCCTGTGACGAAGGCAGCCCCACCGACCCCATCAACCCGTACGGCACCTCGAAGCTGATGAGCGAATGGATGCTGCGCGATGTCTGCACGGCGACCAGCATGCGCCACGTCACGCTAAGATATTTCAACGTCGCCGGCTGCGATCCGGACGGGCGCATCGGCCAGTCGACCCGCGAGGCGACGCTGCTGATCAAGGTGGCTTGCGAGGCGGCGGTCGGCAAGCGGCCGCACGTTTCCATCTTCGGCACCGACTATCCGACCCCGGACGGGACCGGCGTGCGCGATTACATCCACGTCGAGGACCTGGCCGAGGCGCACCTGAAGGCGCTCGATTACCTCGTGGCGGGCGGACCGTCGACCACGCTCAACTGCGGCTACGGCCACGGCTACAGCGTGCGCGAGGTGCTCGACGCCGTGCAGCGGATCGGCAACGTGACACTCGACATCCGCGCGGAACCGCGTCGCGCCGGTGATCCCCCGGCGCTGATCGCCATCTCCGACCGCATCCGCGCCACCCTGGAGTGGTCGGCGCGGTACGACGATCTGGACGCCATCGTCCGTTCGGCCCTCGCCTGGGAACGCGATCCGCGGTATTGACCTGGAAACCGCTGCCTCACTGGCACCGGCAGGCACGGCTGGGATTCCAATCCCTCAGAACAAATCCGCGGACTGCGCGGCACGAACCAGAAAGCCGCTGCGGCTCTCTCCGTGGCGCCGTGCGTACTCGTCGATGTGACGCAGGATACGCGCCGGTACAGTGATGTTGATCTTTTCCGCCTCTGTTGAAATCTGAGTGGGTAGACTCAGGGTCCTAATCGTAGCGCGGAGCGCCCGGTATGACCGAGAAACTATTCGAGACTGCACTGGGGATCAGTGCGCCGTGGCACGTCGGCGGGGCAAGGACAAATCGCATACCCATCTCCACGGCCAGCCGGCCTGACGGTAAATGCCGCGCAATGTCGGCAGCGGTATGTCTTTCTTCGCGACAGGTCCGATCGGCACATCAACATTCGGTCTCCAGATTCACGACCGGCGGTGGCATGATGACAATGCCCGGGTACCGTCATTGTGGCGAGTGTTTCTGCCACGATTATCATCAATGATTTAGCGAATCGCCCGTCGCGCCGGAATCTTCAGCCTCTTCGCGGCGGAAAGCATTCCATCATCCAGGGTGGCGATGAAATCCGCCCTGTTGTTATGCGCGACCGCCAGATGCAAGGCATCCGGTCCGCGCAGTTGTGTGGCAAAGTTGGCGATATATTCCTGCGCCAGATCGAAGTCGCTGCCGCCCGGAACCAACACAACCAAGGAAGTAGCTGCCATCGAATCGAACTCGGCGAGCAACCTCCGCCCCTGGTCTGCCGTCAGCGCGCCCATGCGCACTTCGCGGGCAACGAGGCTGGCGAATTCAACGGCCGCCCATTTGCTTGTCGCCAACGTGCCGTCGGCTTGCCGCGATAGAAAAGCCGCAACCTTGGCGGAAACAGCCTCCTCCCGGAACAGCGGGGCCATGAAACTGGTGTCCAGATAGATCATTCCGCGTCGCGCAATTCGCGCAGCAACGCCGCGCTGCTGTTTCCCCGTGCGGGAACTTGCCGGCGCAACTCCGCCAGCCGTTGCAGTGGCAATGTCTGTTTGATCGTGGCGGCGGGAAGCACGCGCGCAACCGGTCGCCCGTGACGGGTAATAACGACCTCCGCGCCGGACTCCACCGCGTTCAGCAACTCGCTCAGATGCGCCTTGGCGTGGGCCAGACTCACTGCGCGCATATCATGCCCCGTGCCTAGTGACCATAAATATGGTCATATTGTAATGGGCGGAACCGCAGGATGCAATCGTCGTTCGTCGTTATCGCGACGGCTTCTGCCAAGAGCATTACTTCATCGGCTTCCCGGTTTACAGGTTCACAATGCCTACTGGCTCGAACTGAAGGGGAACTGATTTCAGCCACGGCGTGACTGTGGCATCTGTTATAATCGCAAGCATTGAGATCGCGGTAATTGGCAACTTGTTCTTCGAAACGCCCAAGTCGCTCCGCAATGAATTCAAGTCGTGTGGATCAATGTGGACAGGATAGACCGCACGGCTCGCAGTCTGTGAAACAGGCGCACTGATGCAACTGGTCGGTTTCGAGCGGCTATGCCGATGACGGCATCGAACAATTACAACATCCTTTTTCTTCGGGCCACCAACTTCTATGGCGGACCAGAACGACAGATTCACCTGCACGCGAAACTCAACAAGACCGGTCCATACCGGATAACTATCGGTGCTTTCAGCGAAAACGGCACGGCGCCCGAACTACTAGTAAAAGCTCAGGCCGATGACATCCCTACGCATCTGTTTGCGGTACGTAACGCCTACGACCCGCACGGAATAACTGCTCTGCGCCGTTATATCCGCGAACACCGCGTAGATCTGCTTTGTACGCATGATTATCGTTGCACCGTCGTTGGTGGGCTTGCGATTTTCGATCTGCCAACGCGGTGGATCGTATTTTCACGCGGCTGGACGGATGAAGGTTTCAAAGTTCACGCCTTCCAGCAACTGGAAAAACTCGCTTCAAGGTTTGCCGACCACACCGTTGCCGTATCGCGAGCGCAAGCGGATAAGTTGATACGCGCGGGGATACCGGGCAATCACATTACCGTCGCTTACAACGCCGTATTGCCGGAAGATTTCACATCTGTTCCGGCCGTCGATCTCCGTGCCCGATTCGGATTTCCTCGTGACAGTATCGTCGTAGGAAGTGCCGGAAGGTTCACCCGCGAAAAGGGACAGATATATCTTGCGCGGGCGGCGGTAGAGGCATTGCGCATACAGCCCAGACTGCGGTTCCTAATGTTCGGTGACGGTCCAGAACGCTCAAGCATTTTGAGATTCATCAAGAGTTCCGGTTGCGAATCGGAGATCGTCCTTCCAGGATTCGAGAAGAACGTCATCGCGCACCTGAAAGGATTGGACCTTCTGGTAAACCCTTCGTTGTCAGAAGGGCTTCCCAACATCGTTCTCGAAGCCGTGGCGCTAGGCATCCCGGTTCTGGCCACTGCGGTAGGCGGAGTTCCTGAACTCGTCGAAGACAAGATCAGTGGCCTGCTAGCAGCGCCCTCGGACATCTCCTCACTCACGCACGGCATCATTCAACTGGCATCCATGTCACAGTCTCGGCGGTTGGAGATGATCGATAACGGCAGGCAGGCAATTCAGACTCGATTCTCGTTCAACGAGCAGAATCGGATGCTCCGCGAGGTCTACAACAAGATGCTGCAAAAAGAAACCCCGCCGTAGCGGGGTTTCCGGACCGTTAACCGAACAGATTTCTATGACCGCCTGCGGCTCGCACCGAAACCGATACCGGCGAGTCCAAGACCCAGCAGGCCCAGCACACCCGGTTCCGGTACTGCTTCGGCCTTGATATGAACAACCAGATCGTCATGGTTGTCGTCAGGACCGGCACCGCTGTCATCGAGAGCGATGACGATGGAATCCGGACCCAAGGTCAGCCCCATGCTCGCGAAGGTCTGTATGCCGGGCATAGATCTCCATTCCTTGCTATCGAAGGCACTGTCGCTGGAAGCGTAAAAGTTCGCTGCCGCCGCACCATTATTGCCGGCGTTCGTCACAGTCGGAATCGGACCGCTACCGATCGTGAAACGGAAATCCAGTAACCCCGTAGATGCCCAAGCGACGGAGGTGGAACCGATCGGAGAACTTGGGTTGTTCGTGAACAAGAGCGAACTACCGACGTAAAACTTGTCCACATAGGCTGCTTCCTTACCGAGATAGGTAAAGGTAAGTTTTACGTCGTCAGTCACATAGATGCTGGCACCAATAACTCCATTAAGACCAGCTCCGAAAACATCGTTATTGGCCGGCGAGACGAATGCAAACGAATCACCATCGCTGACGATACTGATAAGGCCGGCCTGCGCGTTTGACATCATACCCATCGCCAGCGCGCCTGCGGTTAGAAGCTTTTTCATGACTCAATCCCTCCACTATTTCGTTAACGGTCTAAAACAATTTCACACCACACCGTTCATTTAGCACCATACGTGCCAACATAATATATACTTATCTATCAATGTGTTATAAATTGACTGGTCTGTTCGAATGTAAAATAATTCGACAGCCGCGGCGATCACTGACCTGCAGCGCCGAAACGGGTTTTCTTATTTTTCTTAAATATCATAAAGATACACGAGGACAGATGATTGGACCGATTCTGTATAACATGCGTCTCGATGCTTTATCTCATTGATTTAAATGATCTTTGTGACGACGTTCGAATTCAAGTTCCGAGCCTGTAAAAAAATCCGACAGTTGTTCCACCGTTAATCAAACTGGACCGATAGCAATTCCAAATCGCTGCTCTATATCCGCACAGCTCTCGTGCATGCTTTCTTTGTCCTGTGGGAACAAGAGCTCCGGGTTTGGCCGCCAGTGGTGCACTGCAATGTCCCGCGTCCACTCCTGACCACTTGCCAACATCTCGTCCCGAATATATCGATTCAGCACTTCCGTGCTTCCGTAACAGTCGATCTTGCTCTCAAGGGCCCACTGCCGTGGGTGGTATTCCGCAGCGTGTTCCAGGAAATCCATCAACTCCGAAGCCAGGTTCTTTTCCTTCAACAACCGGCCGGTAGCGGAGTTGATAAATACCTTGGACCCGATTTCGGCGTCGTCCAGCACGCCAACCGGGGTGTCGGCGAAAAGCGACTCAACCACCGCAACGCACGAGCCCTCACGTTTTGAGAGGATGATGCTGATCCTGGAGCGCGCCAGTGATTGAGCCACCTCTTCGTCGCTGACACCCACCCTGACTTCAATGCGATCAGCAACCCCGTATGCAGCAGCTTCCCGCATTATCGTGTCTCGTGTCCTACCCGAATCAGCCCGCCCGATCAACACAACCCGCAACGAACGGGGCAGTCTTCGCAATGCGCGGAAGAGCGCAAGATGCCGCTTGTAGATGCCGAAATTTGCAAGCATGACGATATCGATATCTTTCCGAGGATACGGAACCGGCGAATAGAGTTCGGCATGGACCCAGTTCGATGCGTACAACGGCACCATTACGAACTTCGGTGATAGCCGCGGAATGATCCGCAGATCATTCGCGTTGCTGATTAGGGAAAATATCGGAGCCGGATACTGCGCGGCGATAGCGTAGAGATGCACCGAATGCGGTGGACTCCAGGAGGGTGAAAGAACGAGCGCGTATCGTTGCGCAAATTCATACAGATTGCGCATGCGCAGCAGCCGCAGCCACTGATACTCGAACGATACGAAAACCACCCCGCGCTCATGCGGCCCGATCCACGGCTTGAGAATCACCCCCTTATTCACCTGCCCTTTGCCAAAACGGGGCTCAATATCCGCCCAGTCAACATGGCTTAGGTCGGTGGTCGCAATCCTACCGCGGATCTCGTCCTCAATCGTCAAGAGAAGACTTTGGTCATGCGCTCCGCGTGCGGACACGCAAAGCCGTGCGATCGTTTTTACGGCATCAGTTTCGTCGATAGGCCGACGCCTACGGTGTCTTTCAAACCGTAACCTGGCCACCAGTTCCCGCAGCGCTACGTTGTAGCGTAGATGGTCGGCGATCTCGATGCCGCAACGCCGTAGGTACGTCATTGCCATCGTCATCCCTCACCGGCTTTGCGGTGTGCCACAACTTCACACAGGAATTGTTCGAGTTTTTGCGCCAACGGATCCCATCCGTAACATGCTTCCACCAGTTCCCGGCCTGCGCAGCCGAGTCGGTTCGCTCGTTCGCGGTCAGCCAGCACCCCGCACACAGCGTCGATGAAAGTGGTTGGGGTGTCGGCCAGCAAGATATTGGTTCCATCGGCCACATTCAGGCCTTCCGCACCGACTGTTGTCGACACGACCGCTCGTTTCATCGCCATCGCTTCCAGAATCTTCAGGCGTGAGCCGCCGCCGATACGCAGAGGCACGACGTAGACCGTTGCCGAATCGATATAAGGCCGGACGTCATCCACGGTGCCAGTTATCCGAACGCCCGGCCGGTTGCCCAGCGCACGGATGTGCTCCGGTGGGTTGCGACCCACGAAAGTGACCTTCGCGTCCGGGACACGTCGCCGCAGCAAGGGGAGCATCTCATGCACGAAGTACGTAGCCGCATCCTGGTTGGGGCGCCAATCCATCGAACCGGTGAATACCAGATGGGCGCTATCCGGTGAACGCCGAGAACTACGGAAATAATCCAGATCGACGCCGTTGTCGATCACGGAAGTGGGCAGAGCGGGACGTTCGCGCAGGAATTCGTCGCGATCCGCCGCGGATACGGCCGTCAGCCCATCGATCCAAGCCAATGCGGTGCGTTCGAACTTCTGTACCTTGCGCCACTGCACACCGATATACCAGCGCCTGAACGGCTGGTGCTCGTGTTCGTAATAACGCTGCCATATCCGCGCCTCGACGTTGTGCGTGGCGATGACCTTGCAAGTACCATGGAGTCGCTTGATATAGCGCGCATAGGGCGTCCATTCACACAGGACCACGTCCGGCACAAACCCCGTGACCTGGCGATCGACAACCGTCTGGTAGCCAACGGAATAATGACTGGCAACGATGTACGGGTCGGGCGAAAAAAGGTTCATGGCCAAGCGGGCGTAAAACCCGATGCCAGCTTTGGCGGGCACGCGCGGGTCGACCGCTACGGGCTGCATGCTTGCATCGATCAACGCTCTATGAGCTTCGGATGCAGTCTCGCCGTAAGCAACGTAGCGCAGATTGTGGCGCGCCGCGAGACGCGATAGGAGATTGAAACTGCGTATGCGCTTCCCGGTATTGAGCGGATAGGGGAACTCTTCATCCAGGACAAGGATCCTCACCGGTTCACCCTCTCATCGCCACCGCCCGTAGCCAATACGGGACACTCGTTGTATTGATTTGTCTTCAATCCGTCCAGGGCCGCAGTTTGTCCGGCGCGACGCGACCGACCAAGGCCCGGGCAAGCACGAGATTTGCGTCGATCACGCGGATCTGATCGATGGTCCGTTGCCTGAATGCCAACGGCAATTCGGTGCAACCCAATACGATCGCCTCAGCACGGTTGGCGATGAGTTGGCGCGCGGCCACCTCCAATCTTCGCCGCGCCTCCTCATGCGGTGGATTGGGTCGCGCCTTGATTCCGTAGGCGCGGTCGTAAATCGCCGGGTGAACGAATTCTTCCTGCATCTGAATCTCCGGATAAACGATTTCGTATCCGGCGCGACGCAGCGACTCCCCATACACATTCGAGCGTACGGTGCCAGTAGTTGCCAGGATGCCCAAGCGCCCAACATTCGGCACATGCCTCTGCACAAAAGCGGTGACCTCATCCACCATGTGGACCAGATCGAGCCGGCTGCTCCGTTCATCCAACTCCCGCTTGATGGCATCGAAGATGGGCGCGGCATGCGCTGTATTGCAGGGGATGCACGCCACCGTCGCGCCTATCGCCTCCAGCTTCATCAGAATATCAACAATGCCGAGTGCGGGATTTTCGCCGATATCGCCGAGCAGGTAGCCGGTGCGGTCGGGAATGCTGCAGGCGTCGGATAGCAGAATAACGCTGAGGTGATCCTGGTCGGTATCGGCGATCGTCTGCTCGAAGATCTTATTGTTCAGATCGAGGCCGGCATACGGACCGACGCCGCCGACGACCCCAATCATTGCCCGTCGGCGTCCTCCTTCCCGCCCCCCGCCTAGTTTCGCCGAATTGCCCACGGCAGCCTCGCAAACCCCGAAAGCATGCGCCTTTCCTCTGGCGTGAAAAACCCCGCCACCCACAGTATCAATGGAAACGCCGGAATTGCGCCGAGCGACAGCAGCATACCGAGTCGACCTTGCGGCCCAAGATATCCTGGCACGAGCGACAGCAGATAAGCGAGAACGGCGCCGCAAACAATCAACGCCAGACGGCCGCGCTCGAGCGTCATCCGATAATATCGAACGGCGTAACTGTGGGTCAGATACAGCAATACGCCATAAGCACCGATGGCCGTCAACGCGGCGCCATTGATCCCGAGACGGGGGACCAGCAACGCATTACCGACGACCGAGACCACCGCGGCGGCGCCAAAAATGAAAGGTTTGTGACTGGTCTTCTTGCCGATCAGAATACCGGCGTCGGCCACATGTTGCAGGCCGTAGAACACCCCTGCCACGCAAAGTGGTGGGACGTAACGCCAAGCATCGTAATACTGTTCGCCGGCAATTAGAGGGATCACGAGGGGAGCGCTGACCGCAATTGTCAATGCCACTGCCACGGCCGCAAGAGCAAACAGTGTCACCGCCCGGCCGAGCATGAGCGGGCCATCGGCGTCCTGATAGTGCGCATACAGAAATGGCCACCACGCACGCAGAATCGGTTCGAGGAAAAGCATGGTAAGCGATATCCCCAGCTTGAACGACAAGGCATATAGGCCGACGGCGCTCAGCGAGGTACTAGCCGTCAGGAACAATCGATCGGCGTTGGCAATCACATACATGAACAGCGTCGTCGGCAGATAGGGCAGACCCAGCTTCAGCAACTGGCGCAATACGTCCACGGATGCGCGCAAGCGGCTCCATTGGACGAAATAAACGAGAAATGCGCAGGCAACAGCGCCAGTAATGATAGTCTGGGCCGCAAATACGCCGGTAATGCTCCATCCAAGGACATACAGAAACCAGGCGTTCAGGCCTACATAGCCAACCAGCCGCAGGAATCCAACCATGACGAACAGGGCCGGACGCATACGCGCCTGCAGGAAGCTCAAGCCTATGTTGACGACCATCTCCAGTGGCACCCATAAGAGCGCAAGATAGAGCGCGTTTCTGGGTACCGCACTACCCAGCAGTTGCTGGTCGACAATCCCGAGTACCGGAAGCACGACGGCAACTGCACTCAGGCTGATGGCGAGTGAAAAGAGGATCATCGTCCCGGTCAACACCTGGCGGCCCGGTTCGTCAGGCTGATCGTAGTAAAGCCGCAAGTATGCCTGGCGGCATCCCAGGAAAAAAACAAGGATCATTACATCACCGATCCGGTTGAGCAGTTCCAATACTCCATACTCGGCGGTGTCCAGTACATGCGTGTACAAAGGAAGGAGGATAAACCCGCCGGCGGCCGACAGGGCGCTGCCCAAGCCGTAGACAAGCGAGTGGTTCACCAGTCTGCGCATCGGTCTGGTCACGGGACCGGCCCTAGTGCCTTGACCCGGAATGTGGTGCCGCACCGGCGCGCCTGGCCGTCAAGTTACGTCCTTCGCCAACGACATTGACAAGGATGTTGTGACACGCAAACAGCAGCATCCAGTAATAGCGGTATAAACTATGCGTGAACAACCCATAGAAAAGCAGGATCAGCATCAACATCCGCAACGCCTTAATGAATTCCGCCAGATCCGACTCCTGGCTGCCCGGCATTCCGGCGAAGATCTTCGCCCGGGTCAGCTTGCGGAAGTAGACGACAATCATCCCGATAAACAACAAGGATCCAGGCACGCCCAGCTCCGCCATAATCTGACCGTAAAGGTTATGAAGTTGAAGGAGGGAATCCTCGACAGGGGGGCGTTCCCGCACTTCCAGGCGGGCAAGTGCCGAAACTCCGGGCCCGTAACCGGTTACCGGCCGTTTCAGCAGCAAGTGCCAACCGTCAACCAATCCCTCTATCCTTCCCTGCGCGGACTCCGCCGCGTCCACATCGGACGCGGTCTCAAGTTCCGTTTCATCGTCAATCAGAATGAGCGAATAGCGGTGCTTGTACTCCTCGGGCAACAAGGCGTATCCCACGCTCAACAGCAGGCCCAATGAAATAAGGACGCCGGGCCGTAGAACCCAACGGCCAAGATAGATCATCAGGATAAAGGTCAGTCCCACGAGTGCGCCGCGGGTGCCGCTGAACAGGATCGACAGGCCGCTCAGCGCCAGCAGCATTCGCATGGCGAATTTCATCCGGCGGTTCGTCGTAATGTTGTGAACCAAGACGCCGAAGGGAATGGAATACAGCGCCATCACGCCCCAAGCGTTCGGTGCGCCTAATCCCCCGCCTGACCACACGCCGATCATGCGTTTCATTCCCTGCTGATAGACGTAACTGCCACCGGCCAGGAAGTCGTTCCACGAATGCACTTGGTACAGGAGCGATACACAACTGATTCCAACGAGCAAGCAATAAAAGTCGTTCCTATCGCGCACGCTGTAAATTGTCAGATAGTACAACACCACCACTTTCCAGTATTCCGTCAGCCAGTCTCCGGCCAATTCGATATTTCTGTATGGTGATAGCAGAAAGCTGATCAACATCCAAACGTACAATGCCGGGATCAGCATGTTGAAGGGAGACGGTCGTGCCGTGATACGTCCACCCAGGAAGATCCCCGCGATGATAAGCGCGACCAGGATGCGTTCGAAATGTATGTCGCCAAGGATGGGAAAACGCACGAACGGCGTGGCAAAGTACCACCACACGTAGATGATCAGAAGGAAAACGGTCGCGCGCAGGCGCACCGGCGGTCGTTGTGTATCAACGTATTCCTGCATGGCGGGCTGATTTCAGTGCCCGACGGTCGGGATTCCGCAGTCCCGGTATCGGGTCGCGTACACCACTGGTGGCGGGAGACCGCCGCGCACACACCGGCAATTTACGATTCGCAGGAACACGCCGCGTATAATACGCTGAACCGTCCGCCCTTAACCACGACGCCCAGCCATGGATCTCGCCTCCCTGCTGATCAGAAAGATTACCTTTCCCTTCTGGATGATCCGGGACGGTGATGGTGCGCTGCTTCGATACTTGGGCCGCTTCGACCGACTGGAACATGAAAGTCGCGATGCACTACTCGTGCGACAGCGCGACAGCCTGCGCGCACTCCTCATTCACGCCCACGCGCATACCACCTACTACCGCGAGGTATTCAACCAAGCTGGCCTGGTTCCGGAACGCGCCGACCTGCCCGGTGACCTGCTACGGCTGCCGTTGCTCACCAAAGGCATCGTCCGCAGTCGTAACGCGGATATCGTCGCCAGCAATGTCGCGCGCGACGATATGTTTGAGGCATCGACTGGCGGATCGACTGGTATACCAATGTCGTTTTTACGCGATCGGCACTGCCTGTATCTGCGCCGGGCACAAGAACTACATTTCGATCACTGGATGGGCTACGAAATCGGACACAAGGTCGCCGTCTTCGTCGCCGCCTCGCATTACGACAAGCCGGGCGATCGCTGGAAAGAGGCCATCCGCAATACCACCTGCGAGCGCATGCTGCGATTCGACCCGCACCATATCACCGATCGCTACATGGACGCGTTCGCTGCCCGGTTCGTGGCCTACCGGCCGACGATGATCAAGTGCTTTCCAAATTCGCTTGCCATCTTTGCCGATTTCGTCAACCGGCGTGGCCTGCGCCTGCCACCCGTCCGGGCGATCTCGTGCACCGGTGAGAATTTGTATCCGCACCAGCGGCAGTTGTTCGCCGATACGTTCGGCGGCGAAGTATTCGAAAAGTACGGCACCAAAGAGACGGGGGTCATGGCCTGCGAATGCAGTATGCACCGCGGCCTGCACACCTTTACCGAAGGTTCGTATGTCGAAA
>Ga0233425_10009452_pt1 | contig 12349 bp, 9 predicted proteins | sample Watercolumn_Towu_2_FD_181712 | JGI IMG/M metagenome (GOLD analysis project Ga0233425, IMG submission 181712) | Freshwater microbial communities from Lake Towuti, South Sulawesi, Indonesia - Watercolumn_Towuti2014_140_MG | ecosystem: Environmental > Aquatic > Freshwater > Lake | place: Indonesia...
CGGCACCCCGACGCTTTCCGGGCGTCCTGCGGGGTCGGCGGTGTTGAGCAGCGGCAGCCCCGCCTCGATGATGCCCAGACCCTGCAGGGGTGCCTTGCCATAGCGCCGGGCGAAGGCGGCCGCGGTCGCCGCCGGCAGGGCGGCGGCGGTGCTGATGGCGCGCCGGAGGGTCGGCCAGTCGCGGCCGGAATCCTCCGCCGCCAGCAGCGCCAGGTGGAAGGGGGCACCGTAGAACAGCGTCGCCCCGCTGTCCCGGGCGGTGCCCAGCAGGTCCGCCGCCAGATGGGAGTCCTCCAGCACCGTGGTCGCCCCCTGCACCAGATAGAGCATGATGGAGACGGCGAAATGGTGGGCCATGGGCAGGGTCCACAACACCCGGTCCCCGGCCTCCAGGCCGATGCGGCGGGCGGCGGAGCGGACCCGCGCCAGCAGGCTGGCGTGGCCGATCACCACGCCCTTGCTGGATCCCGTGGTACCGGAACTGAAGCGCACGAAGGCGGGGTTGAGGGCGGCGAAGCGTTCTTCCGGAACCGCCGGAGGCCGGCCGGGTTCTAGCCACGCCAGCTCGATCCCGGCGATGCGCCGGCGCCGGGCGGGGGCCGGCAGCCACGGCTCGGGCCCGGCGGCGATCAGCAGCTGCGGGGTGGTGAGGTCCAGCAGTTGGGACTTTTCGGCGTCCGCCAGTTCCGCCGGCACCGGCACGAAGCAGGCGCCGGCGCGCAGGATGCCGAGGGCCAGAGCAACGTAGTCGGCGCCGTTGGGGCAGTGCAGGGCGATGCGCGGGGCGCCGCCGCCGTTCAGCCCGGCGAGGAAGCCGGCCAGGGCTTCCGCCCGCTCCAGCAATTCGCCGTAGCGGCTCACCCGGCCGCAGTGGATCAGCGCCGGCCGTTCCGGTTCCGCGGCGGCCCGCGCCGCCACCAGGTCGGAGACGTTAATGGGGCACCTCCAGGCCGGTGCAGCGGCGCACCGCGGCAGCATCGGGTGCCGTGCCGGCGGCGGCCTGCAGGGCGGCGGCGGCGCCCGCCGCCTGGCCGCTGGCGAGGCAGGTGCCGATGACCCGCAAAGCCGCCTGGGCCTCGTGATCGCAGGAAAGACACCGCCCCGCCGTCCACAGGTTGTCCAGCCGGCTCGCCCGCAGCGCGCCGAGGGGAATCTGGGTGGGCCGCAATTCCTCGGGAAAGCGCCAGCGCGGACCGGTGGCACGCTCGCGCAGCTCCATCGGCCAGGTTCCCAGGGCCACCACGTCCGGCTGCGGGCTGCCGCGCAGCACGTCATCCCCGGTCACCAGCGCCCGCCCCAGTACATTACGGCTCTCCCGTACCCCGACGCGAGCCGGGAAGGCGGCGATCTCGGCGCGGCCGCAGGCCGGGTGGTGCTGTCGCAGAAAGTCCAGCAGCGCTGCCGCCAGGCGGCGGCCGCGGAGCTCGAGGGCGGTGAGCTGGGCCGGCGCCAGCGGGTCGTAGTCCGGCGGGCCTTCCAGGTCGAGGGTCACGTAGACCTCCGCACCGCGCCCGCTGGGCCGCAGCTGGCTGCCCAGCAGGCCGGGGTCGAGGCTGCCGGCGCCGACGGCGGCGGCGATCAGGGCGGCGGCGCGGATGCGGCCGTCGGCGTCCAGTTGCAGGACGTCCACCCCCTGCAGGGCGAAGATGAAGGCGGGCCGCTGCAGGCGCGCAGCAGGCCGTTGGAGAAGGTCGGCACCGGCCAGGGCGGCCAGTTCGGCATCGCCGCTGGCGTCCACCGCGGCCCGCGGTTCCAGTGTGGTGCGCCGGCCGCGGCAATGCAGCTCGACGGCGGCGATCGCGGAGCCGCCGATGGAAACCCCGATCAGCTCGGTGTGCAGCCGCAGTTCCAGGGATGGGCAGCTGCTGACCAGGGCGTCCGCCACCAGGGCGAAGCCCGGTGGCGAGTGGGGCAGCACGTCGAGGCGGCCGAGCCGCTGGGGCGCCGCCGCCGCCCCGCAGGCCAGCAGGCGTTCGGCGAATTCGGCCGGCAGCCCGGGGTGGGCGGGCAGGGCCGCGCTTCCGGAGTGCAGCCGATAGAGTCCGCACACGGTATGCACCAGGGCGGTGGTGGCCGTGCCGCCCAGGCTGCCGTGGCGTTCCACCAGCACCACGCGGGCGCCCTGGCGCGCCGCTGTCACCGCTGCCGCTAGGCCGGCGGCGCCGCCGCCCAGCACCAGGACGTCGTAGTTCATGGCCCCAGCAGGTCTTCCCGCAGCTGGGACCGCATCAGTTCGAACTCGCCTGGCCGCAACACCCCCTCGCGCCAGGAGAAGGTCGCCGTCAGGCGGCCGTCGTGTTGCCCGAAAAACAGCCCGGTGCCGGGGGGCTGGCTGACACTGGGAATATGCCAGGCGTGTTCGATGGGGGCGCCGCAGAAGCGCTCCAGTTCCGGCAGAAAGTCCCCGGTGTGGGAGAAGAAGAAGGAGGTGATGAAACCGCCGCTGCTGTGGCGCAGGATGCGCAGCCAGTACCAGGACGGCACGTGGCGGAACATCCTGGCCATCGCGGCGAAGGCCGTTTCCAGCCGCTGCCGCGACATGTCCGCGAACTGCTCCTGCAGCAGACGCGCCGCCGCGGCCAGCTCGCCGAGCTGCTCGTCCGCCAGGCCGAAAAAGAAATGGGCGACGTGGTTCTGCCAGATCGGGTGGCGGGCGCCGCGTTTGCGCTCCTGCACCGCGCAGCTCGACTGATACGACTCTGCCCGCTCGCCGCGGCTCGCCAGCACCCGGCGGTGGGCGCGCATGGTGGCGGCGAGGAACCAGCCCACCTGGAACAGGCCGCGGGAAACCGCGGCGGCCCGCGCCAGAATCTGCCCGGTTTCGGCCGCGCTGAAGCGCTCGACGTGAAAGCGCGCGGTGCCGGGCCGCGGCCGTGCATCGCCGAGAGCGCGGATGCCCAGCCTGGCGCGGGCGTAGTAGTAGTTCTTGAAACGCTCCGCTTCCCCCAGGACGGCGCGCCAGCCCCGGGTGCGCGGAGCCGGGTCGCCCCAGGACCCGGCCCGCGTCTCCGCCTTGGGGTCGCCGGCGAGGCGCGCGATCTCGGCCAGGAACAGTTCCGCCCCGCGGCCGTCCAGCAGGGAGTGGCGCCACTGCAGCAGCAGCATTGCGCCGCGCTCGGTGGGGATCAGGTCGAAGCTCACCGGGGCCGGGACCTCGCCACTGAGGCGGCGGCTGGCCACCGTCTCCCAGTTCACGCCCGGCGGGTGCTGGCAGAGCGGGAACTCCACCACGTCCCCCGGCCGCCACAGCCAGCGCGGAGTGCCGAAGAGAACGGAATGCAGCCGCCCGATCGCCACCGGGCTCACCGCCGCCAGCCGCGCCGAAGCCCGCCGCAGGGCCTCCGAGTCGAGCCCCGGGCCCAGTTCCAGCACGGACAGGCCGACGTGCTCGCCCTGACCGGCGGCCCGCATCATGCGGCTGAGCGTGACCAGAAACCAGTCGCCGCCGCTCAGTTCGGTGGAACCGGACCGGGCGACGGCGCTCACGGCGCGGCGCCCGCCGTCAGCGCTGCCTGGGCGATGCTGCGGGCCGTGGCAAAGGTCTGGCGGGTGACGGCGACGTCTGGCAGGTGGACCCCGAACTCCTGCTCCAGCATCAGGATGATCTGCATGATGGCCATGGAATCGAGACCGGCAGCGAACAGGTCGACATCGACACCGCTGACCGCCGACAGTTCCAGCAGATCGCTGGCGATGCGGCGGAAGATGCGGTCGGCCAGTTGTTCGACTTCGGGCGCCGACGGCGCCCTCGGGCAAGGGGCGGGTGGTTGACTCATCACGGGCGGAGAAAGAGGCGGCAGGACAATCGGCGGGTTCGATCCTTCGCTCAGCGGAGCTGTGGCGGCCGGAAACGTTCGGCGGCGATGGGCTGGTTGCGGGTGACTCGGTCGAAACGGTACGTCAGCGTACCACCATTCGGCAGTTCCACGAAGATCTCGCGGATGTCCAGGGTGGTTCGGGCGATGCGGTTGCGGATCAGCCTGGGCGAGGGAGCGGCGGCTTCCGGGCTGCGGGTCAGGGTGAACCAGTAGTCGTCGCCCTCGCTGGTCACCGCGGCGTCAAAGGCGCCGTCGTCCGCCGCCGGCTGGCCCCGCAGAAAGCCCAGTAGTGCCTGGAACGGCCGGCCGCCGCCGTCGCCGGTGAGCGCCTTCACCTCGGCCGCGGCACCGGCTTTCTGCAGGTACAAGTGATCCGCCACGATCAGCACGAATTCGCCGGCCGGCTGGCGAAAGTCCAGACGCAGCAGGTCCGGGGCCAGGTAAGCGGCGCTGCCGGCGGAGACCACCGGCTGCCGCATCCCCGGCATCACCAGGGTCTGGGTGAAGTCGGCGGACCAGCTGCGGGTCTGCCGCTGGCGCTCCAGGACCTGCTGGCGCAGCGCTGCGGCGTCGAGGGCCGGACAGTTCGGCGCCAGGACCCCGAGCAGCAGCAGGAACAGCCAGCTCCGGCGGGGGCGGAACGTCATCGGCGCGACCCCGGTTGCGGCCGCGCGCTGGCCCGTGCCAGCAGCGGCAGCAGGAACAGGCAGACGAACACGGCGGCGACGATGCCCAGGTCCATCACCAGGCCGAAATTCTGCAGGGCCGGCTGGCTGGTCAGCATGGGCGCGCCGAAGCCGATGCAGGAGGCGAGGGCGGTGAGCAGGATGGGGGCGCCGATGTGGGAGTACAGTTGGTGGAAATCGCCCCGATCGTGCTCCAGCGCCATCAGCACGTGCAGGCTGTAGTCGATGCTCAGCCCCAGCAGCAGCGGCAGCGCCAGCAGCGAGAAGGCGCTGAGGCGGATGCCGGTCCAGTACAGCAGGGCCGCCAGCAGCAGCAGCGCCAATGCCAGCGCCGCCAGGTTGAGCAGCACCAGGCGCAGGGAGCGCTGGGCGGCGGCGCACAGCAGCACGATCGCCGCCAGGGCGGCACCGGCGAGACGCTGCACATCGCTGCGGGAGCTGGCGTTCAGCTCGTCCTGCAGGGCCACCCAGCTCACCGGCAGCAGTTCGGCGGCGGTGCCGCCGAGGCCCGCGGGCGGCACCGGATTGGCCGCCATGCCCGGAATTCGGAGCACGGCCCGGTGCACGGCGCCGTCCTGCCGCTGCAGCCGGGCCAGGACCGGCGCCAGCGCAGCGAAGGCGTCCCCGGCGCCGGTGGCGGCACGGTCCAGGGTCTGGCAGAAGGCCAGGGTGGTGCGGCTCCATTCCTCCCCCAGCCCGGCCTCGGCGAAGGCGGCGCGCAGGCGCGGCACTACGTCCTGTGGCCACTGCGCGCGGTTGGCCTGCTGTCGCGCCGGTGCCGGGATCAGCTCGGCCGCCGCCGCGCCGGCGGGAAAGCGGCCCAGCAGTTCCTCGGCGGCGCTGCGCACCGCGTCCCAGTCGGCGGCCTCCACCAGGTAGATGGCGTCGCTGGCGCTGGGATCGTGGGCGGCCAGTTTCCGCTCGCCGCGGTAGGCCTGGCTGGCGGACGGCTGGAAGCGGCTGAGGTCGGCGGAATACAGCGGTGCCGGATCCCAGCCCAGGCGCCAGCCGGTGGCGGCCACCGCGGCCAGGCTCAGGGCCAGCAGCCAGCGGCCGTGGCCCTCCATGGCGCCGGCGACGGCGGCGCTGGCGCGCTCCAGGTAGGGGGGGGCTTGCGGCGGCCGCGTCGTCCAGGCGGCGGGCAGCAGCCAGGTGGCGAAGGCGGCGGCGGCGAGCAGGCCGCCGGCCACCAGCAGCGCCAGCTGGCGCAGCCCCGGCAGTGAGGCGAAGGCCAGCACCAGGAAGGCCGCCGCGGTGGTGGTGGCGCTGAACCAGATGCCGCGGCGTAGCCGGCGCCAGGCCGGCGGCGCGGCGCGGTAGGGGGAGGCGAAGTGGTGGTAGACCAGGATGCTGTAGTCCATGCCGATGCCCAGCAGAATGCAGCCGAAGCCCATGCTGATCACGTTCAGCGCGCCGACGCCGAGGCGCGCGCCCAGTAGGGCCGCGCCGAGGGCCAGGAATTGGGCGAGCAGGATCCAGCCCAGCGGCTTCAGCGACCGGTAAAAGCCCCAGAAGGCGAGGCTGGCCAGGGTCACCGCCACCGCCACCATGAGGATCATGTCATGGCGCATCTGGGCCGAGATCTCCGCGGTGAAGGCGGGCCGTCCAGTGATCAGCAGATGGGAGTCCCCCGGTACCGCGGCGGCGATGGTGCGGGCCACGGCGTCGTAGAAGTCGGCGCACTCCTGGAAGGTGATGAGCGGCCGCGCCGAGGTGACGGTCAGCGACCACGGCGCTTCCGGCGCCGACGGCGCCACGCCGCCGCCGGGATGCAGCGCCGCCAGCAGGTCGAGGGGGTCGAATTGGCGCAGCGGCAGGCGCTCCCAGTCGAAGGCGCCGGCCAGCTCCTGCGGCAGCCGGCGCAGCTTGCCCTGCACCGGTTGCGCTGCCAGCGCCCCGGTGAGGTCGGCAAATCGCTCCGGTGGCAGATTCCAGGCGATCCAGGCGGCCAGTTGCGGGGCCAGCTGCAGCCAGTAGGCACCGGCTTCCTGCACGCCTTGAACGTCCTCCAGCGCCGCCAGGGCCGGCCGCAGCCGGGCCCACAATTCGGCCCGGCGCGCTGCCGGCAGGGCATCATCGGCCACCAGGATCAGCTCGCGGTCGCTGGCGAATTGCCGGGAAAATCCATCCAGGCCGCGCACGCTGGGCAGATCCTGGGGCAGCAAGGCCAGCAGCTCGGTCTCCAGGCGGATGCTGTGGGCGGCCCAGCCGGCCGCCGCCATCAGCAGTGCCATCACCGCCAGGCGCGGCCACCAGAGCGGCGCAGCGGCGCCGACGTTCGCGACGCTCTGGCGGTGCATGGGGGCGGTGGTCGGCTTCCCTGGGACGGAGGGTACGGCGGCGCTGATCCTCTCAGTCGGCGGCGGGCTCGCCCAGGATGTCCTGGACCCAGCTCAGAGCCGCCGCCACCGTGGGAAAGCCGATGGTGCTGGTGAGCAGGATGATGGCGTGGTGGATCTCGGCGGCGCTGGCGCCGGCCGCCAGGGCCCGCCGCACGTGGCTGTGGGTGGAGCCCTCCGAGCGGATGGCGACGGCCGCGGCCAGCTGGATCAGGTGGGCCGTCTTTTCGTCGATGGGGCCTTGCTGCTTGACGACCTTGCCGAGGTTCTCCACCGCTTCGACGAATTCCCGGTGCTCTGCCTTCTGCAGCAGGTAGTTGTTGGGAACCGAGTCTGGCTTCATGGCTCGTCACCGGCGGGGGCAGAGGTTTGTTCCTGAACCGCCTCCGGCTCGCGCTTGAGGACGATGCCGGCCAGCGGCGGCAGGGTGACGGTCAGCGAATAGGGACGGTTCATCCACGGCTGCGCCTCGGCCGCCAGGGCGCGGCCGTCGTTGCCGACGCCGCTGCCGCCGAACTCGCGGGCATCGGAATTGACCAGCTCCCGGTAGACGCCCCCCGCCGGCACGCCGATGCGGTAGTCATGGCGCGGTACCGGGGTGAAGTTCACGGCGACCACGATGGCCTCGCCGTCCACTTGGCGCTGATAGATCAGGGTGGAGTTGTGGGCGTCGTGGCAATCGATCCATTCGAAGCCCTTCCAGTCGAAATCCAGCGCGTGCAGTTCGCGGTGCTCCCGGTACAGCCGGTTGAGCTCACCGACCAGGCGTTCGACGCCCTGATGCAGGGGATAGTCTCGCACGTACCAGTCCAGCACGCCCGTGCTGTCCCATTCGCGTCCCTGGCCGAATTCGCTGCCCATGAACAGCAGCTTCTTGCCGGGATGGGTGAACATGTAGACGTAGAGCAGCCTCAGGTTGGCGAACTGCTGCCATTCGTCGCCAGGCATCTTGTACAGCATCGAGTGCTTGCCGTGGGCCACCTCGTCGTGGGAGAAGGGCAGCAGGAAGTTCTCGCTGAAGGCATACAGCATGCTGAAGGTGATCTCGCCCTGGTGGTACTGGCGGTAGATGGGCTCCTTCTCCATGTAGCGCAGGGTGTCGTTCATCCAGCCCATGTTCCACTTGAGGTCGAAACCCAGCCCGCCCAGGTAGGTCGGCTTGGTGACCTGCGGCCAGGAGGTCGATTCCTCCGCCATGATGAGGGCGCCGGGCACCTGGTGGTGGGTGACCTCGTTGAGTTCCCGCATGAAGTCGATGGCCTCCAGGTTCTCGCGGCCGCCGTAGCGGTTGGGGATCCATTCCCCCTCCTTGCGGGAATAGTCCAGGTACAGCATCGACGCCACCGCGTCCACCCGCAGCCCGTCCACGTGGAATTCCTCCAGCCAGTAGAGGGCGCTGGAGATGAGGAAATTCTTCACCTCGTAGCGGCCGAAGTTGAAGATGTAGGTGGACCAGTCCAGATGTTCCCCCAGGCGCGGGTCCTCGTGCTCGTACAGCGCGGTGCCGTCGAAGCGGGCCAGGCCGTGGGCGTCCTTGGGGAAGTGGGCGGGCACCCAGTCCAGAATCACGCCGATGCCGTGTTGGTGGCAGTGGTCGATGAACCAGCGGAAGTCGTCCGGCGTGCCGAAGCGGCTGGTGGGGGCGTAATAGCCGGTGGTCTGGTAGCCCCAGGACTTGTCGTAGGGATGCTCGGTGATCGGCATCAGCTCGATGTGGGTGAAGCCCAGGCGCTTGGCGTGCTCCACCAGCGGCGGCGCGGCTTCCCGGAAGTTGAGCATCTCGCCTTCCGGCCCGCGCTGCCAGGAACCCAGATGGACCTCGTAGATCGACATGGCCTCGTGCTGCCAGTCGAAGCCGGCGCGCGCAGCCAGCCAGGCGGCGTCGTTCCAGGCGTAATCGCTCGGCGCTTCGACGATGGAGGCGGTGGCGGGGCGCAGCTCGAAGCGCCTGCCGAAGGGGTCGGACTTGAGGAAGACGTCGCCGTTGCGGGCGCGGATCTCGAACTTGTAGACCGCGCCGGCGGCCAGGTCGGGGATGAACAGCTCCCACACCCCGTTGCCGTGCACCCGCATGGGATGGACGCGGCCGTCCCACTGGTTGAAGTCGCCGACCACGCTGACCCGCTCGGCGCTCGGCGCCCACACCGAGAACAGCACGCCGCCGACGCCGTCGGCCTCGTGCAGCCGTGCCCCCAGCAGGCGGTGGGCGTGCCAGTGCTTGCCCTCGCCGAACAGATGGAGGTCGAAGTCCGCCAGTTGCGGCGGATAGCAGTAGGGGTCGTGGGCCACGTGCTCGCGGTGCTGGTCGTCGCGCCACAGCAGGCGGTAGCGTTGGGGTACTTGGGCCGCGGCGCCGCGCCATTCGAACAAATCGGTGCCTTCGATGCGGTGCAGGACGTGGCCCCCTTCGAGGAGGGTCACTTCCTCGGCGTGCGGGAGCAGGGCCCGCACCACCACGTCTTCTCCCTGCGGATGGCGGCCGAGGACGGCGAACGGGTCCTTGTGCCTGGCGTCGACCAGCTTCTGCAGGTCGGGAGACAATTTCGCATGCTTCATTCTGGTCTGATGCCCGGGTCGAGTGATGGTCAGCGCACGCACGGATACCGCCGGCAGGGGGAAGGAGGGGAGCGGCCAACCGCCGGCCCCTGCCGGGACAAGAACGCGTGTGGCGGCATTCTACGACAAATCACGCGCCGCCACTGGCTCAAGGCTGCTGATAAGATGGGTGTTGCCATTCGCCCCGCGCCGCGGGGCCTTTCTGTCGGAGGTTTCGCCATGCTGAAAACACCTGCCTATGCCGCCCTGTCGGCGCAATCCCCGCTGCTTCCCTTCGCCATCGAGCGGCGCCAGCCGGGTCCCCGCGACGTCCTCATCGACATCCTCTATTGCGGGATCTGCCATTCCGACCTTCACCAGGTGCGCAACGAATGGGGCAGTTCCAGCTATCCCATGGTTCCCGGTCACGAGATCATCGGTGTCGTCGCCGACATCGGAGCCGAAGTGTCGCGCTGGCGGGTGGGGGATCGGGCCGGAGTCGGCTGTTTCGTCGATTCCTGCCGGGCCTGCGAACCCTGCCGCGAGGGGGAGGAGCAGTATTGCGAGCGCGGCGCCAGCTTCACCTACAACTCTTGCGAACAGGACGGCGTGACCCCGACCTACGGCGGCTATTCCACCCGCATCACCGTGGATCAGGACTACCTGCTGCGGATCCCCCCGGGCCTCGCCGCGGAACGCGCCGCGCCGCTGCTGTGCGCCGGCATCACCTGCTACGCGCCGCTGCGCCGCTTCGGGGTTAGCGCCGGCCAGCGCGTCGCCGTGCTGGGGCTCGGCGGGCTCGGCCACATGGGCGTGAAGCTGGCCAAGGCGATGGGCGCCGAGGTGACGGTGCTCAGCCGCAGCGCGGACAAGCAGGCGGACGCCCTGCGGCTGGGTGCGGACGATTTCGTCGCCACCGCCGACCCGGAAGCCCTGTCCCGCCACCAGGGACGCTTCCACCTGCTGCTGGACACGGTCTCGGCGCGCCATGACTTCAATGCCTGTTTGCAACTGCTGCGCCGCGACGGCACCATGGTGCTGGTGGGCATGGGCGATCCCTCGCCGCTGGCGCCCGGCGCCCTCATCCTGCACCGCCGCCGGCTGGCCGGGTCGCTCATCGGCGGCATCCGGGAGACCCAGGAAATGCTGGACTTCTGCGCCGCCCGCGGGGTGCAGGCCGAGGTCGAGGTCATCCCCATCCAGCAGGTCAACGAAGCCTACGAACGCATGCTGCGCAGCGACGTCCGCTATCGCTTCGTGATCGATCTGGCTAGCCTGCGCGCATAGGACAGCCGGCCTGTGGGGAGCGGCGGCTCGGCCAGCTCGACGAGGTAGCGAGCCGAATCAATTGAGCGTCTCCAAGGTCCACCGGAAGTCTTCCAGGTCGGCAAAATGCTCCAAAAACGCGTTCTTCTCTCCAACTTCCATCGGCTTCAACAGGTTACGGAAAAATGCCGACATTAACGCATCTGCCTACCTCCTGCTGTCAACCACTTCCTTCATGCGATTGCCCTCATCCCGGATATCGGCAGCCTCTATGCGAACGAAACTGCGAGAGAAGGTGCGATACTCATCGATCAACGTATCGCGAAAGTTAAATACGTTTAACATCCTGGTTTTCCATCAAGCTGGATTGTATTCTCGGCGTTCCCACCGTTTATGTTTGCTTGAAGTTGCGGATTGATTCGCTCCCCACACGCGATACTGGGAGTCACTGGCAACGTCACGTCAGGCAGTATTCTCCGTTGTTCCAGTTACGGCGCGGGTATGCTCAGGAACTTTTCGATCGTTACCGCTTGCCCTGGAAACGCGTTCAGCACCTTTTTGTCCGCGGTCACTAATGGCGCTCGAAGATGGTGAGCTAGCCACACAAACTCGCAATCGTATGCACTGCAGCCACTTTTCATTGCAAGATCGAATATAGCTGGACCGTCAACAACTGTCTCAGGCACGGCAATGACGTCTTGCGCTCGAGCCAGAAAACTATCGGCATCACTTCGGGCGACATCATTGCGGCGTACTGCACCGAGAAGCACATTACGGAATTCGGAATGGATAAGTTGGGGCGCAAACCAATCTGAATCCTTGATAAGCACTGCCTCGGCCTGATCCGCGTATGGGGTGGGCAACAACAAGTAGGCAAGCATGTTGGTGTCGACCACGATCATGGCCGGTCAGCCCCTTTCCAGCCGTCTACGTCGGTTTCACTGATCGTTGGAGGATAACGATCACGTACTGACCGAATGCGCTGAAGCAGTTCAGTTTTGTCGTGAGACGGCTGCTGAACATGCTGTTCGAGAGCGAAAAGGATTTCTTTCGTGAGACTGCGGTGGTGGTGGCGAGCTGTGTCCACTAACCGCTGATACAACGAATCTGGGATATTTTTGAGAGTGATGCCCGGCATGGGTGTCTCCTGGTGGTAATACGCAACCATTATACCACCGCAGCGATCTTAAGGTGGCGTGTACCTTTGAGCCTAAGAAAAAGCAGATTCCCGCTGCGATAGTGCGGTATGTTGTTGAAAGGAAGCCTCCATCTCCTACCTGGCACCCTATGTGTTCAAGGTCGCCATCGCCGATCACCGCATCGTCCAGGTGGAACAGGACCGGGTGACGTTCTCCTATCGCAAGGTCGGCAGCCGCCGGACTCGAACCCTGACCCTCGATGCCCTGGAGTTCATTCGCCGCTTCCTGCAACACGTCCTGCCCACCGGCTTCATGAAGGTGCGTTACTACGGCTTCCTGTCGCCCACCGCCAAGCTGCCGCTGGAAGAGGTCCAATCACGGGTGGAACTGGCCTACGGCTTCGCCGTGACCGCACCGGAGCCGCCACCGGCCCCGCCCAAGACCTTCGTCTGCAAATGCTGCGGCGGCGCCTTGCGACTCCACCGCTCGTTGCGGCCCGGCTGGCGAAACTCGATCAGCGGCGACCTCGCCACCGAACCGGATACGGGAACCATGAGCGCCAGCGG
>Ga0233425_10009453_pt1 | contig 12346 bp, 9 predicted proteins | sample Watercolumn_Towu_2_FD_181712 | JGI IMG/M metagenome (GOLD analysis project Ga0233425, IMG submission 181712) | Freshwater microbial communities from Lake Towuti, South Sulawesi, Indonesia - Watercolumn_Towuti2014_140_MG | ecosystem: Environmental > Aquatic > Freshwater > Lake | place: Indonesia...
GCCGGGTCCGTGGAAGGCATCGCTACCCCGGGAGCGTTTCAGCCCGGCTTCGGGGGAGGCGACCGGGATGGCTTCCTGGTAAGGTTCACAGAAACGCCTGTCGGCATCCGTGATGCCACAACACCCGGCTTCCGGATTTATCCCAATCCCTCTCCCGGATTTGTCACCGTCACGGGTATCCTGTCCCGATCTGTTCCCGGCCGGCTCAGGATCTACAACCTGCTCGGGGAAGAGATTTTTACGGCTCCCCTCCCGGCCCGTCAATCCATCTTCACCGGTTTCCCCGGTCTCCCGCGGGGTACCTATGTCATCCATGTTACCTCCGGCTCCGATCCCCGGATCCTTCAGTATTCCTTATTCATTGTTCACTGAACAGGTGGAAAAACAGCCCTGATGAACTATATCTGACAAACCTATGAACACACCCGGTAACAACACCTCTCCCTTTTCCCCATCTCCTGATCCACTGACCGAACGCATCGGAAAATACGAACGCTGGATCGCAGAGGGCCGGATCCCTCACTCGTCAAAGGTGATTCCGATCGGGAAATCCCTGGAGGCTAAGCAATGGATCATCCCTACCGCCCGGGCTGCCGACATCCTCCGGAATTCAAGGATATTTCTCCTGATCGGCTGCGATTGCCGGATTGCATCCAAACGGTGTGATAATCCGGTGAATGTTTGCTTTGTTGTCAATGATGCGGCCGACAAGTATCTGGCACGGGGTGAAGGGCAGCGGATCTCCATCGGGGAGGCCACAGGCATCCTGGAACAGGCAAATGAACACGGATTGGTTCACCTTACGATCTATAATCCCGATCAGCACATTTTCGCCCTCTGCAGTTGCTGTACATGCTGCTGCCATGAGCTCCGGATCCTGAAGCAGTACTGCCGCAGGGATTTTATCGCCCACGCCGATTACCTCGCCATCACTGATCACACCCTCTGCACTAATTGCGGGATCTGCGTAAACCGCTGCCCGTTTGAAGCAAGAACCATCCGGAACGGAAAGCTCGCGGTAAAAGAGACCCGTTGCTACGGGTGTGGCTTGTGCATAACCACCTGCCCTGGACAAGCAGTTACCATGGAGCTGGCCCGGCGGGGTAAAGCAGACAGGTGAACCTGAAATCACAGGTTGATGAGCAGTGATACATTCATTGCCTTTGCAGGGATTGTAAGAAAACCGCACTTTTTTTTCATACAGATCAGATTTTTTTGTTTATTTGGGAAAATCAATTTGGTTAAATATTAAACAAAGGAGGCACCTATGACAACCGAACACAAGGATCCATCGATCTGTTGCCCTGAGTTTGATCCGGCTCCCTGGCAGGATAAACTGTTTACCTGGGATCAGAAAAAATTCATCAGGGATAAAGTATGCACTGTGTTTTACATGCCCATGAACTTCAGCAAGGTGATGTTGCGGGCCGATGCGAAGATACGGAAGGCGGAAGCTGCTGTACCCGATTATCTGGGCCTTTCCGACCATACATCGCCATGGAACATGGATATCTACCTGGCAGTGGACAAGGAAATCCCCGGGGCCGAAAATGTTACACTGAGCGGGAAATTCTTCAGCAAAGTGTACGAGGGGCCATACAACAAGACTTCGAAATGGATGAAAGACTTTCAGGCCGTCCTTAAGACAAACGGTCTGACCTGTAAAAAGGTTTATTTCTGGTACACCACCTGCCCGAAATGCGCCAGGAAATACGGTAAAAACTATGTAGCCCTTCTGGCGCAGGTCGATTGACCGTTCACCCGGAATTCAGCCAGCGTTTAAATCCCGATACCCTGTCGATGCTCACAAAGACCTCCCCGGAAGAGGGTGGCTTCAGTTCCAGTTTCAGATGGCTTTTGGGATAGATATGAACCTGCCCGATCGCTTTTAAACCCACCAGATATTTCCGGTTGATCCGGAAAAAATCCTGCGGACTGAGTTCCTGCTCCAGCCGTTCCAGACTGATATCCACCGGGTATTCCGATTTATCGAAGCATACGAGGAAGGTGATTCCTTCGGTTGAGTAAAAGTATGCCACCTCTGTCACCTGAACGGTCTTGATCTTCTGCCCGATGGTGATGGAAAAGCGGGTTTTATACTGATTTCGCTGGTGGATCATGTCATACAGGGCTTTGATATCCACCGGCTGTTCAGTACCCGTCCAGCTTTTGTATTTACGGATGGCAGCCTCCAGTTCTTCCCGGCTGATGGGCTTAAGCAGGTAATCGATGCTTTTCAGCTTGAATGCTTTGATTGCATATTCATCGAATGCCGTGGTGAAAATGATCGGAGCCTTGATGGAGACCTGGTCAAATATGTTGAAACTCAATCCGTCTTCCAGGTGCACGTCAAGAAATATCAGGTCGGGATCCGGGTTCCGCCGGAACCACTCCACCGCTGCCTCTACCGATTCAAGACGGGCCAACACCCGCACCGAAGGGTCAAAAGACAGGATCATATCCTCCAGTCTACGGGCCGAAAGCTCTTCATCCTCTATTATGACTATGTTCATATTTCTGTTTCGGGTTTTCTGATGCTATAATAAGGGAATCCTTGCCACAAACCGATCGCCCTGCTCACCGAATTCCGGTTCCCGGTCGGTCAACTGGCGGAACCGCGTGGTGATGTTCTGCAACCCAACGGCGGTGGACCCCATCTTCACTTCGCGCTTCTGCAGGTTATTGACCACGTTGAAATACCTGCCGGGATCGATAAACAACTGCAACACCAACGGGAATTTCCTGGAAAATACATTATGTTTCACGGCATTTTCGATCAGCAGCTGGATGGTGAGAGGAGGGACATTGCAGTTGAGATATTCTTCGGGAATCCGGATGTCGAAGCTGACTTTGCCCGGGAACCGGATCTCCAGAAGAAAAATGTATGACCGGATGAAATCCAGTTCGGTTCGCAGACTGACAACATCCTCTTCCTTATGCTCCAGAACATAGCGGTAAACTTTCGCCATCTGCTCGGTGAACTTTTCCGCCAGCCGGGCATCCAGCCGGATGAGGGAAGCCAACACATTCAGGCTGTTGAACAGGAAGTGGGGATTGATCTGGTTTTTCAGGGATTCATACTGGATCTTCAGGTTTTCCTGGTAAAGCTTGTTTGACTCCTCCTGCAACTGCTGCTGGATCTTCATCAGTGCCGATTCTGCCTTTTTGCGCTCGGTGATGTTGCGGGAATCACCGATGACTTCAAGGATCTCCCCTTTTTCGCCGGTCACAAAGCTGGTGATCACTTCAATCCAGACGGTCTCCCCGGTTTTGGTTACCTGTTCCAGTTCGCCGATCAACACTTTTTCAGTGTTCCCTTTCCTGATCTCAGCTTTTGCCTGGTCGAATATCTCCTGTAAACGAAGCCTGGATTCCGGTGTCAGGGATCCCACTACCGGCTGTCCGATCAGCTCATCGGGCCTGTAACCCCTGAGCTGGTACACCGACGGACTTACATAAGTGAAACAGCCCGATTGAAAATCCATGGTCCAAACCACGTCCAGACTGTTCTGGGTGAACATGCGGAAGCGTTTTTCACTGGCAGCTACCCGTTGCTCGCTCAGGTATGCAGAAGCCGAAAACAGGCTGTTGAAGATCGCCACCAGGAGCCCGATCACGAAAGCACCTATAAAGATGAATCCGTGCTCCATCAACAGCATTGTACTGAACGGCTTTGTCTCCATCGAAAAGAGGATCACGGTGTAAATGGCTATAAATGCCAGGGCGTGGATCCCCAATATCCGGTAATCGAACGGGATGATCACAAACCATACAATAAGGATAAATACGAGGTCGAGCCAGAACGGGCTTTCCAATCCGCCGGTAAGGTAAGTCAGACCGGGAGCCATGGTAGCCATCAGGTAAAAGCCGATATAAACAAAGATCCTGAGCCGGTTCCGGTTAGGGTAAAAAAGGTACATGGAAAAGTTCAGGATGAGCAGGGCAGCCATTCCGATACGCATCCAGAACAACAACCGGAAATCGGGTTGGAACAGCAGCAGGTCCAGTAATTGAAGCCCCAGGATGAAAAGAATCCCGAACATGGTGAGCACTCCCAGGATCAATTCCAGGTATTGCTCCCGGTATTCTCTGAACTCGGGGCTCTGCCTTACACTTTTGAGTTTCCGGAAAGCATCCGCCAGATCATCGATCATACGGATCTTCCGGAAAGAAACCTGGGTGATCCGTTTCATCCCTGCGACACCGGAACCGGTTGCAATGGCCGTTTCCTCCTGATTTTTAGTTTCATCAGATCAAAGATATAATAAACCACCGGCACCACGATCAGCGTCAGGAAGAGCGAGCTGGTGAGGCCGCCGATCAGCGCCCATGCCAACCCGTTTTTCCATTCGGAACCGGCTCCGGTGGCAAGCGCGATCGGGAGCATTCCAAAGATCATCGAAAAGGTGGTCATGAGGATCGGCCGCATACGCACCCGGCCGGCCAGCAGCAACGCTTCCCTCGTGCCGTGTCCCTCTTTCTTCATCTGGGTTGTGAAATCCACCAGCAGAATGGCGTTTTTTCCTACCAGCCCCACAAGCATGATGATCCCCAGGATGGAGAATATGGTCAGGGATTGCATGGTGAGCCCAAGTGCCAGCAACGCCCCGATAATCGCCAGAGGGATCGAGAAAAGCACAACGAAGGGATAGATATAGGAATTATACAGGGCCACCATGATGAGGTAGACAAACAGGATGGAAGCCAGGAACGCAATGCCCAGGCTGCCAAAGGCCTCCGCCTGGTATTTCATATCCCCTTCCGGGATGATTATCACCTCGTCGGGGAGCTCCAGGGCATTGACCCGTTTCATGACATCCTCTCCCACACTTCCAACCGGACGGCCAATGACCTGGGATCTGACCGTGACGGAAGGCACCCGGTTGTACCGCTGCAGCATCGTGGTTCCGCTCGACGGAACGATGGTGGCAAACTGCTTCAGCCGGATCTGCTGCCCCTGCCCGTTGATGAATGAGAGACCGGCAATGTCGTTTATACTGTTGCGATCAAACTGGTCCAGCACAACGTTGATGTTGTATTCCATGTCGCCTTCCCTGAATTTGGCATCGGTGTTGCCGCTGAAGGCATTCTGCAGGGTCATCCCAACCTCGGCAGTGGAAAGACCGAGATCAGCCATTTTATCCTTGTCAATCCGGATATCTATTTCCGGATTGCCCGTTTCCACAGAAAGTTTCACTTCATACGTGCCCGGAACCTTTTTCACCTCGGCCATCACCTTCTCCGACCACCTGGTAAGCGTATCCAGCTCCGGACCGGCCAGCACGATCTGTATCGGCTCCAGGTCCGAGGTCCCCACAAGGGAGACAATGCTCGACCTCACCTTCACCCCGGGCAGCCGGTTCATCAGGTCCTTTTTCATGTTCAGGGCAAACTGCTCGGAGGTTAGTTTCCGTTGTTCCTTTTCAACCATTTTGACATGGATCTCCGATTGATAGGCGCTGGCCCCGGAAGCAAAAAAGCTGGTGGAAGATCCCACTGAAGTGAAAATGCCTGTCACTTCAGGCTGGTTCATCAGGTATTTCTCCGCCTGCAGGGTCATTTGATTGGTTTGCTCAATGGAAGCATTTTTGGGAAGTTCCATCTGGATGATGACCTCTCCGCGGTCGCCCATACTTACGAATTCGGTCCCGATAAACCCGGCCGTAACCAGGGAAACACTGGCGAGAAACAGAACAGTGGTACCGGCCAGTACAACCGTTTTATGCCGGAGCGACCAGCCGATGATTTGAGAGTAGCCATTCGTGAAGGAAGCCATCATCTGTTCAAACCATTCGGTGACCCTTCCAAATACGCTTCCTTTCCGGAAATGTTCCCGCCGTGCCAACCGGGAAGCCAGCAACGGAGTGATGGTGAAAGATACAAACAGGCTGAGCAGGGTGGAGAAGACCACGACAAGGGCAAACTGCCGTAGCAATCCGGAGATCATGCTGCTGATCACGGCAATGGGAAGAAATACCACGACATCCACCAGTGTGATGGACAGTGCGGTGTAATTGATCTCATTTCGCCCGTCCAAAGCTGCCTTGCGCCGGTCCTTGCCCTGCTCAATATGCCGGTATATATTTTCCAGGACCACGATGGAGTCATCAACCAGGATCCCGATGACCAGCGACATGGCCACCAGCGAAATGATGTTGAGGGAAAAATTGAATATGCTCATGGCCGTAAACACCGAGATCAGCGACGCGGGGATTGCCACCAGCACGATGAAAGAGTTTCGCAAACTGTGCAGGAATACCAGCATGACCAGAGCTACCAGGGAAATGGCCAGTAACAGGTCTTTCATCACGGCATTGGCTGAGGTGAGAGTAAATTCGGATGTGTCGTTGGCGACGGCAAATCGTACTCCCTGGCTCTTGTATATCTCTTCGATCCGGTTTATGGATTCATGCACTTTTTCCGAGATCTCCACTTCGTTCCCGTCCGGTTGCTTGTAAATCAGCAAACCGACAGAATTCTGCCCGTTGATCCGGCTGATGCTGGTCACCTCCTTATGGGCATCCTGGACCTCCGCAACATCCATCAGACGGACCGGGCTTCCGTCAGAGCCGGTAGCCAGCACCAGGTTGCGAAGATCGTCCAGGGAGGTGAATTTCCCGGAAAGACGGATAATCACTTCCTGGCTCTGATCTTTGATCTTACCGGTCGGAAACTCCATGTTTGCCGTCCTGATCGCCTGCGTTACCTGGAGGATGGAAAGCCCGCGTGCCTTGAGTTTTTCATTGTCCACGTTGATCCGGATCTCCCGTTCTTCTCCGCCGATCACATCGACCTGTGAAATCCCGCTGATCGTAGAGATCATCGGCTTGATCTTGTTCCTTACCAGGTCGTGTATCTCTGAAGGCGGTATAGTTGCCGTCACACCGATCCGCATGATGGGAATGTCGTCGAAACTGAAGTTGTTGATGACAGGAGGCATGACATCCTTCGGGAAGAGATACCGTATGTTGTTCACCTTTCGTGTGGCGTTCTCCAATGCCCGGTCCATGTTAGCTCCATGCGTGAAGATCATCACCACGACCGACATGCCTTCATAAGATGTGCTCTGGATATTGTCTATACTTTCCAGGGAGGATACCGCATCTTCGATCTTTTTTGTGACAGAATTTTCTACCTCGCCGGGAGATGCCCCGGGGTAAGCCGTAACAATGACCAACACGGGTTCCGAGTATTTCGGCAGCAGCTCGTAATTCAGGGAGAAATAACTGACCACGCCGAGGAAGGTCAGTACGGCGAAGATCACGACGATCAGTGACGGACGTTTGATCGCAAGTTCAGCAATGTTCATAAGATGGAAAATTACTTGTTCTGCACAACGGATACGGGGGTGTCCGGATCCAGGTTGATCTGCCCGGAAGTTACGATCCATTCCCCGGGCTGAAGCCCTGCGGTTACTTCAATGTCATGGTCGGTGGCTGTTCCTGTCCGGATATCCTTCAGCACTGCTTTGTCCTGCTCCACCACATAAACTTTTGGTTCTTTTATACTGCCAACCAGGGCATGGCGGGGGATCAGGATCACTTCCCTGTCCACTCCGAAACGGAACCGGGCAGTCCCGAACATGCCTGCCTTCAGAGGGAATCCGGGTTTGTTCACCACTTCAATTTCCACCGGGAATCGCCTGGCATCATCGGCTTTTACTCCCACCGAAACCACAGTTCCGGGGAACATGTTCCCCGGAAACAGGGAAGATACCAGCTCAACCCTGTCTCCTCTACCGATCTGCACCGCTTCTGCTTCAGCCACCCGGGCAATGAATTTCAACCGGCTTATATCCACGATCTCGGCAACCGGGGCTCCGGGCGAAAGCAGCGATCCTTTTTCAATGAACCGGCGCGTGACGGTTCCTGCAATCGGTGTTTCAATCAAGGTGAAATCCAGTTGCTTCCTCAACGTCGCCACATCAGTCTCCGCCTTTTTAAGGGCAAGCCTGCTCTCTTCCACCTGCTGGCTGGAAACGGCGTCTTCTTTCAAAAGGGATTCAAACTTGAACTGGTCGTTCCGGGCTTTTTCCAGAGCGGCCTCAGCCAGTGAAAGCTGGCTGCGCACGACTTCATTATCCAGCTCAGCTAATACCTGACCTGCCTTAACTATATCCCCGGTGGAGAATCGCAGTGCCGTGACTTTTCCCTGCCCTTCCGACTGAAGGGTCAGTTCGTGAATTGGTTCAAAATCCCCCTGCACTTCAAAGTATCCGCTGAGAGATTCCTTTGCCACTTGTTCCACAAACACCGGGATGGATTTCAGGTTGCCGTCGAGCCGTGCCTTTTCATCGATCTTCTTTTTATTATAGAACAGGGTGACCGTACAGGCCCCGACAAAAACAACGGTGATCAGGCCGATGATCAGATTTTTTTTCATGGCATTCTGTATTTCTGCGTAGGTGTATCAATGCATTTATTTTTTCTCCAGGATCCCGAGCAAGGTTCCGTTGGCTTTCATATATTCCAGCTCCGAGATCTTCATCTGGACCAGGGCAAGCGAATGGTTCGTCTGGGCATCACTCAGCGAGGATTCTGCATTCAGCAGATCGGTCAGTGAGATGATCCCCTTCTGGTATTGTTCCTGGGAAATTGCATATACCCGTTCGGCCAGGCGCATGTTTTCCCGTTGCCTCTGTTCATCGGTGATTGCGCTGACCAGTTTGCTGGCGGCATCCCTGGACTGCACCTGAAGGATCCTCCGTGTGTTGTCCTCGGTGACCCGGAGCTGATCGAGCTCCACCCTGGACTGGCTGACTTTATATTTTCGTTGCAATCCATTGAAAACCGGCACCTGTAACCTGACACCAACCACACTGGTGTTGAACCAGTCGGTGGATTTGCCCAATACATAATACGTATTGCTCTGGTTCAGATAACTCGTGCTCCCGATCAGGGTGAGTGCGGGATAGTAGGCCGACTGGTTCAGGCGGAGGTTGGTCATGGCCATTTGTTTTTGTTTCCCGATCATGCGGATGTCAATGTGCCGTGAAAGGTCTTCTGTGGCCAGAAGGTCAACCGCTGGCCCCGGGATGGAGTCCGGCAACCGGAGGGGATCATCCAGGGCCCATCCCATATAATATCGTTCCATGTTCAACTGCTGCTCATACAATACCTTCAGGCGGTCAATCTGTGTCCGGATGTTCAGGTTATTCACCAGGATCCGGTCGAGATCGACTTTTTTGATCAATCCGTTTTCATACTGGCTGCGGGCAATCTGTCCCGCTCTCTCCAGCTTCGCAAGATTGTTCTCCAGGTTCAGTATCTGCTGACGGGTGATCTGGGCAAAATAAAAGGTTTGAGCAGTCTCAAATACTACCTCAATTTTCAACCGTTCCGTCTCAAGGCTGTTCTGCTCCATAGCCAGCCGTGCCATCCGCAGGGCAACCAGGAACGTTTGGTTGTACAGGATCTGGCTGGCATCGAGCATACCCGCCAGGTTGTAGGTGGTACCAAATTGCACCGGGATCATTTCACCGGGCTTTCCAAAGAATTCCCCCGGGATCATCTGCGTAGGCAGGTTGACATAATCATCAAATGAACCGCTGAAACTGACGTTGGGGAGGCCGGTTCCTAGGGTTTCCAGGTAGCGGTATCTGAGTTTATTCTGTTCAAGTGACGATATCCGGAGGTGCGGGCTATTGGCAACCGACTGCCGGAGACATTCATCCAGTGTAAGGACCGGTTCCGGCGGAGACTGGGAAAATGCCGTGGACGCCAGCAGCAGCAAAGGGAACAGGATCATCCCGGCCTGAAATAATGGTAATTTCATCATTGGATTTACAATGTTCGGTATCCGTGGCCGCAAAACTATTTACGCTGAAAAACCCGATGAAATAAAATCCGGTGAATGGCGGAAAGGAGGCGGTGAAAGAAGGATGGAAGGGGACGGAAAGATTCCCTTACGATCCCCGTCAGTACTCAGAAACGTTGAAAAGTATCCGGCCTTATCTTTTAATGACCAGTTTTCCCCAGGTGATCACCCTGTTCTGGTTCTCCACAGTGACGAAATACATGCCTTCCGGCAGATCCGGGATCTTCCACACCAGGGTTTCCGTGTAATTATTCAGTGAAACGATCGCCACGCAACTGCCCGATTCACTGAAAACCTTCATCCTGTCCCTGGTAAAAGGCCGTAAGAACCGGACCGTGACTTCATTCCGGGCAGGGTTGGGATGCAGCGACATCAGCCCGGGATCTGCATTTCCGAAGGATTCGATTCCCTGGGGGCTGTTTCGCAGGTAAGGATCAACGGTAAACATGAGGGCTGCGTTCTGATAAAATTCCAGGGTATACTTTACGGAATCTACCCCCGGCGCCCAGTTTGCCGGAGTTGTGGTGACCTGTTGAAAGGCAGGGATCGCATAGCTCAGTATCGGAGCCCCGGTCGTATCGTTTCCGAATGTGACCGGACTGTTTGGCGGCAGAAGGATCTTGCAGATGTTCGGGTACTGCTGCCCGTATGGGGCCTTAAACATCCATGCAACGGTGGCATAATTGGGAACAGTAGCCGGATCGGGTGTTATGATGGGAGACCCTCCCCCGGTCGGAATATTGATGTCGATAGGAACCGGTTCCGGACAGCATGGAGGATCGGGGCAGTCATTCAGGCCTGCCGGCAGATTGTCTACAATATTGCGCTGGCAATCGACAGTGGCGGTGGCACCGATCGATGCCATGATATTCCCTGCCCATCCTGTGCATGGCGCACCGCAACGCTGTCCGATTACAGCTAACGGGCCCAGGTTACAGCAATCAGGTGGCTGCGCAGGTGGATTCCCTGGACAGTCCCGTTCAATGTAAATGATATTTAATGACCACAGTTGTCGTGCACAATACTGGTCGCTGACTCCCAGGAGATGCAACGTCTCGTGAACATAGATTTTATCTCTGTCGGGATTGTCGCTGTCCCATGTTCCCGTCCGTGATGTTCCCTGACCTCCCACTTCGGAGACAGAACTGGCCTGGGTTACATTATCCAGATTTTGTATGGTTATCTGGTGATATTTGTCCAGATCTCCGGGAGGAACCGATGAGGCCAGCACCACAACGAATGTGAACTCCACCTGACAGCATTGTAACTTTGGCGGCAGGCATGGAATGACGCAGTCCAGGGATCCCAGTCCGGCCACCAGAACATTTTCCAGCGCTTGCCGCTCTTCCTCTGTTCCCGTGACGGCAATCTGAAGTGTAATGTCAACTGTACAGCCATCCGCATTTCTTTTTATGGTGGTGCCGTGATCTTCGATAGCCAGGATGGCAGAAACTTTCAGGATGATTATGGTGAAGACCAGGACCGGAATCCGGAAAATCTGTTTCATGATGCGTGTTTTTAAATCCCCGCTACGGGCAGTTAACATCCAGATAATTATAACCTAACTGAATCCCGCCGGGCAGGATCCACAGGTTAATGGTTTTAACGAGGCGGTTCACCGGCGACAGGCAGAAGTTCCGGGTTTCCACATGGTTGCTGTCGGTGGAGGTGACCAGCCTGATCCAGATACCTGAACCGTCCAGTGCATGGCTGTCATACAACGTATCCAGGCCGAAAAATCCGACTGCGATCGCCGTATCCACGATCGCCTGCATCTTCGACTGGCTCATGGTAAGTACGGCAGAGTCGGCCGTTCCGGAGTTGAATTCCGACTGGTACACCCGGGTGTTCCCCGATGACAAGATCACTAATCCCTGGTTCCATCCCCAGGGCGCCAGTGAACCGGAGGTTGCAACCAGGCTGACCATTGTCTGTGAGCCGGCCGTTGACGGGTTGAGGAACAGGAGGAAGATGACCATTGCAAAGGAAGATCCCATGCCCGTGAGAAGGGATGATCCTGAAAGGAGCAAATGGCCGGGCCGGGGATTCTGTACTTTTTTATCTGTGGTGCGCATTTTTCGCCTGTTTATGTTAGCATTTCCGATCTGTAGTTTGTCTACATAATTTGTTGCCAAATATAATAACTACTCCCGCAAAAGTCAAGTTTTTACTGCCATTATTTCCACCCGGCATCATTCCCTGCCCACTCGGCTGATGAAAAGCTCCACGCATGTGAACTCCCCCGGTAGGTCAGTCGGATCTGGCTTACCGGCTGACGGGTGACAGGCCGGTCAAAAAACCAGGCTGCATAGGTCCATTCCTGTATCTGCGGAAGGCTGTCGGGTGGCTGCATCAGCATCTGAACCGTTCCCGGGCCGGAGGTGATCTCAGCCGTCAGATCACAGCCCCGGACAATGCCTGGGGAGTCCTTCTGAACGATGATATAAAACATGATCTCTTCCGTACCGATATCAATGTAAGGGGCAAAGTAAACAGAGTCCAGGATGACATGAGGAAAAGCATAACGGAC
>Ga0233425_10009454_pt1 | contig 12346 bp, 6 predicted proteins | sample Watercolumn_Towu_2_FD_181712 | JGI IMG/M metagenome (GOLD analysis project Ga0233425, IMG submission 181712) | Freshwater microbial communities from Lake Towuti, South Sulawesi, Indonesia - Watercolumn_Towuti2014_140_MG | ecosystem: Environmental > Aquatic > Freshwater > Lake | place: Indonesia...
CCCCGTCGCAGGAGGCGATCTCCCGGACGGGGCTGGAGAGGTGGTCGGCGACGAAGCCTTCCGGGATGGCCGTGAGGTCGGGTTCGCCCTTCCCGAGGTCCTTGGCTACATGGGTACGCGCGACACCTTCGTCCTCGGTCGTTTCACCGCCCGCGCGGGCCTGGGCGTCCTCTCCGTCGACCAGCAGGGCACCACGGACGCGAGCTGGTACCTCGCCACGCCCCCGATCGAGACCGACGATGGCCAGGCTTGCGGGTGCTCCGGCGGGCAGTCTGCACGCGAGGGGGACGCGGTGGCGGCCTGGGACCAGGACGGGGACGGGCTGGACGAGCTGGTGATCGAGGTGACCCCCACCGATGGGACGTCCGTGGAGTACATCGCCGTGGCCAACGAGGAGGACATCGCCCGCTATGGCAGCCTCTTCGCCATGCCGGGTCCACGCTGGGTCCAGAGCACCAACGTCATGCTGGGACGGGGTGACGTCACGGGCGACGGCCAGGACGACCTGCTGGTCGCCACGCCGGCCAGCGCCGAGTACGCCGCCGTCTACGTGTACGCTGGGGGTACGACGCCGGATCCGGCCCGACCGTTCGCGCGCCTGGAGAGCCCGGAAGGCAGTGTGGAGTCCATGGCCCACGTCACCGACATCGACGCCGACGGCGTCATCGACCTCGCCATCGGCATCGCTGACGCGGCGGGTGGCCGCGGCGCCGTCTACCTCTTCGCGTTGCCGCTGGGCGGCGATGAGACCTCGGTGGCGGACGCGGACGCGGTGATCCTGGGGCCGGCCGACACCCGGCGCTTCGGGCACGTCACCTCCATGGGCGACCTCGATGGCGACGGGATCCCCGACCTCGTGGCGGCCCGCCCGTGGTACTCGTCCTCCGACGTCGGCATCATTCCCGGGGCGGCGTGGATCTTCCGGGGGCCGACGCAGTAGCGGGCCATGGCACCCATCCACCGCGCCCAGATCGAGCGGGCCAAGTACGATCCGTTGGAAGGGGGGCATGGCGCGGCGGGCGCCCGGCGCGGTCAAGCCTGTCGTTCTGCACCCTGTCGCTGGGTCAAGCCCCCGAGGATGCCCCATCGCGTCACCCGTAGTCGGCTAGCGTTACGGTGAAAAGCGAACTTTCGGCGAACGCCGCCATGCGTGGGTCCGTGGGGCTGCCCCGGTGGGGGCACAACGAGGCGCATGACCAAGGGGTGTGGTGCAGAATCTGGGGCTTGACCCAGCGGAGGAGGAGGCGACGGCGAGTCCGCCAGGGGGGGGCTCTCACGGGCCGAAACGGTCTCAGGCCGAATCCTGGGTCATGGCCGGCGAGCCTCCCCTGGATTCCCGGCGACCTCCCCCGCGATCACCACCCACAACCCCCCGTCCTCGGGCTGCTCGTAGCGGATCTCCCAGGTCGCGCGCCGGCATTCGCTATCCCCCGCTCCCGACGATCCACTCACGGCGCAGGGCGGCCTCACGAGCCAGGATGTCTGCCCTGCCCGGATAGACGTAGAACGCCTCGGACCGGCGCACAGCGGCGACCTCGGTGCAGGGTGTCCTTCAGCCGTGACGGACCTCAAGTCCTCGCCGGATCGGCCGATGACAGAGGTGCCCACGGTGGTCGTCATCCTCGCCCCGGATTCCCTCCGTTCGCCGGAGTTTGACGACCCCTCGGACGCGCAGTAGATGACCTCCGTCATCGCCACTTTGGTGGGATCTTCGCACCGGCCCCCTCTGGGGGCCTCTTTTTTTCCGCGGCACCAAGGACCTGCTTGACGCCCGGCCGAGCGCCCACTACTATTGTTTGCGTGAGGCCCGAGTGATGGCCTCCCTGACTCTGCACCGGCCCCCTCTGGGGGCCTCTTTTATTTGCCACAGCGTCACAAGAACAGGTGGCAGAGCACCCAGCCTCGGAGCATGTCGAGCGGGGATGGTGTCCCGGCGGCCCACGCGCCGCCACGCAGGTGGTCGATGACGACGCTGAAGGGGTCGGGCTTTCCAGCCCCCGGGTACACGGCGTTCCAGCACGCGGCGTGGGCAGCCCGGGCGTTGCGGTGTCCCGGCGTGGCGGAGGGATTCGGGTAGTAATCCTCCTGGTGGTGCGCCGCGATCCTGGCGAGATCGATGAGGAGGAACGCGACCAGGACCGCCTGCCTGGGATTCAGGCCCAAGGTGGCCGCGAATCTCCTGACCGCTTCGTTCCTCCCCGGTTGCCCCGTGTCGAAGCGCACGCGTTGGAGGAACGCTGGCCCGCTCCCCGGCGTCGGGAGGTCCCGGAGCATGTCATCGATGTCCCCAGCGCTACGGGTACTCGCCCGGTACAGCGTATGGAGTGGCGCGTTCGGTACCTCGTACCCGGGCCGGTGCGCTGCCCACGCGCAGCGCGTTGTACTGGCGATAGACCACCAGGTTTTCATGGTCTGACGCCTATCGGACTCCGTGCTGCCATCGCTCCACTGCTTCGACCTGCAGGCCTGTGCCAGACCCTCCACGGCGTCGCGTGGTTGATCCGCGGTGCCCCACCCCGGCAGGCCGGGCTTCAGGTAAGCCGTGGCGACTGCGCTCGAAACCGCATCGTCCGCCTCCAGGGCGTCCGCCAGGATGACCGGTTCGTTTTGGTGGATCCGGACCCAGTGCGTTGTCCAGCGCGCGACACGAGCGCGTTCGACGCTCTGCAGGCGTCGAGCCTCCTCGATGGCTTCGCGGAAAGACTCGCGCACCGCGGTCCCCGCCATCACCGCGGCCGTGCTCGCCGTGGCGAGCCCCCCGATCTCGCCCGCCTTCCTCGCGACGTCCTCTGCGACGACGGCGGCCTTGCGGCTGGCCGCCGCCTTCGCGCGCTGATCGCTTGAGTCGCACAGCCTTTTGAGAACGGCGGGCATTTCCCCGAGGCATTCCTCGATTGCGACAGGCTTGAGCGGCCATGGCAACGGGAGTACCTCCCCAGGGGGAGGGCCGCCGAAGGCAGGCATGGTATTCGCGCTGCTCGTCGGAAGCACCACCCCGAGCCCTGGTCTCACCACCTCGGCGGCCGACTCGCAGCACGCTGCTGATCGCAGCGCCGCCAGCCCGTCGTTCCCCAGCTTACCATCGACCAGCACGAGGTCGTCGGGGCCGAGCACGGCGCGTACGGCAGAGGCAGTCTCCTTCGGACTCCACTCCGGCACCCAGAGCCCACAGAACATGTAGGGGGACAACTCTTCGCCGCCCAGGCCGGGGTTGTTGTGAAACGCGTCGGACCAGGCATCCAGCGGGCGCAACTCATCGTCCAGTAGCACGACCTTTCGCCGCGGCTGGATGGCGCACGTGATTGCGTGGCGAACCTCCAGGACGTCGAACATCGCCCGACATCGCCCACGAACGCCCGGCTCGCCTTCCATCCTTCGATACGGCGGCGGGTCCCAGGGCACCAACAGGCACGTGTGGCGAAGCTGGAGGCTGAATTCCTCGACCAGGGCCGCGAAGCAGGCCTCACCCACTGGCTCCCAGGACTCGTCGAATCCAACGATGGAGGGTGGTTTCGCCCCATCCCGGCTGAGGAAGAGGCGGGCGACTGTGGCGGCCCAGTCTTGCACCTCGGTTGCTTGGGGCGGGCGCGTGACCATCACGAAGATCTCGCCCAGGCTCCAGCGCGCATCCGTCTGGTCACAGAAGGCCGAGGCCGGCTCGAAGGCCCGGTAGAGGGTGAGCTTGCCGATCGCCGGCTCCGCGTCCTCCAGGACGACAGTCAGGAGAGGCTGTTTGGTATCGGTGATCCAGAGGGTTCTCATCTGACGGCCCCTACTCCACATTCGGCGACGGGCGGAGGTGGATGGTCCAGATCCCGGTCCTGGTGGCTGCCTCGTGGTGAAAGATATCGTCGGGGAAGCACGGGAGCCTGGCGGTCCTGAGGAAGCCGTGGACCATGGCCAGACCCTGACCGCCCTCCCCGCGTGCCACCATCGTGTCGGTCGTTCGCGCCAGCCGACCGCGGATCCGGGCTGCGCGATCCGCTTCCACACCCGCCTCGAGTACGAGCAGCTTCGCACCCTCCAGCCGCAGTGAGAGCTCCCCGCCGTGTTTGGCGGCATTTCGGGCGATCTCGGCGAGCATGAAGAAGAGTGCGCCGGCCGGCAACGACGCGAGGAAGGGAGTTCCCTCCCCCCCCTGCGCCTGGACTCGCGGGCACCCAGCCGCGGTCGCGATCTGATCGACCAGGATCGGGAAGAGTCGATCGCCCTCGTCGGCGAAGGTGGCGAGGCTCTTCAACATCGCGGCGGCGGCGTCGAGCAGTCGAGCGGCCCCCCTGGCATCGAGCACCCCCCGGTTGCGAGCGGCGAGCATGTGCCCCACCTCGCGTAGGGCCTGCAGGAGGAAGTCACGCGCCGTGGAATCGCCGGCGACATGGCTCACGGCCCTCCGAACGGCCGGAGACGCCTCCGCCACCTCCGCGGCCGAGGCTGCAAGGGCAAGGAGGGGATCGATCGGGTCGTCTACGCCGCTGGCTTCCAGCGAGGAGGCCACCTGCCGGAGTGACTGGGCCAATCGCCCGGCGACTCCTCTCAGGCTGTTCGCCAGCGCCGCGTCCTTGCGGGCGGCGAGCCCCGGCCAGGCGGGACCGAGCGGAAGCGCTGCGAGATCCTCGTCGCCGCAGAGCCGGGATACAGCGCCCACGACGCTGTCCCACACGGGCTGTTCGTATTCGGGAAGGCCACCCATCCAGCGGAGACGGATCGCGAGGGCTTCGCGGATCAGGTCGGCGTGGGCCGGGGTGAGCGCGGGACCGGCCGCGTGAGGCCCACGCCCCCGGACCGCGGCCCGAATCTCGGTGAGGTCGCGGAGGAGCCTCGGGTGATCCCCGCGGTTCTCTGCGACCAACGTCGCGACCGCCCCCATCAGCTTCCCCGAGGCCTGGTCGAGGTGGGCGCGGAGCTCGTCGCGAGCGGCGCCGCCTGCGTTCCCGTCGAACAGCATGGTGGCGATGGTCAGCAGCGTCGCGACCGCGCGGTCGACCTCGACCGGATCCGGCCGTGCGGCCCCGGCGATCTCTTCCACCCAGGGAACCCACCAGGTGCCGTCCCGGGTCCGAAGGCGGTAGCGCGCCACGCGCTCCCGGGCACCCGGCGGAAGCAACCACCAGCTCCCGTGTGTGAGCGCGTCCAGGCGCTCCGGGGCCAGCGTCGCCAGAACCCTCCAGGCCGCGTCCCGCTCTGGCTCCGTCGTGCGCTCCGAGACCAGGATCGCCTCGCAGGCCTCGATGGGGGACCCGCTGACGAGCGCGGCCGCGAGCGCGCCCGGGGTGAGCGCCCGCACGCGGCTCGCGCTTCCTCGCTCACTCTTCCCCAGCAGCATCCCCACACCGAAGAGCGACTCGAGCACCGAGGCGACGCGGTCCGCATCGGCCTGGTGCCGCGCCCGCTCGGCGTCGTCTCCCTGGAGGCGGCTGGGTGAGTAGTTCCCAAGCCACAGCCTCCAGGCCTCCAGCACGCGGCCCCAGACGAGGAGCTCGCGGGCCGCATCCCGACCACCAGGCCACCCGAGGAGCGCTCGCAGCAACGGCACCGCTACCCGCATGGGTCTCGCGGACTCATCGAGACCGTCGATCGTGCGCGCAAGTCGGCAGAGATCCTCGCGGCAGGTTTCACAGCCTGCCACGGCGTGGGCCCCGGCCAGCCTCAAGGTCTCAGAGCGCATCTCGATCCAGCGATCCCCGGAGGGGTCTTCCCAGGCGGCCAGGCCGGCTTCGCGCCAGGGGTCGTGGTCCTGGGTGCGCAGGTTGCCGTCCTGGAGGGACTCGGACAAGCCCCCGATGAAGGCTCGGGACGAAGGGCGAGAGTCGAGCACACGTCGGGGCGCACCGGCGACCCCCGCCAACCGACCTGCGGCCCGCGCACCGAGGAGCCGGAGCGGCGCTGACGGCTCCGCGACGGACTCCAACCAGCGCACCTGTCCTGAGAAAAGTGGCAGCGATGCGGTGGCCACCACACGCTCGGGGAGACTCGCCGCGACCAGCGCGAAGCCGAGCGCGCGAGCTAGCCCTTCCCTCAGGAACGTCCGCCCCTGGGGGAAGACCAGGGTGTGGAGCCACGGGATCACCTGACGCTCGACCGCACCGGCCAGGTCGGTCCGGGTCGACAGCTCCCGCAAGAGGTACGCCCAGGCCGAGAGGTCGCTGGCGAGTGCCTTGGCCGCGAGTTCCTCCTCCGCCTGACGCCCACGGCTCACGTCCCCCTCTGGTCGCTGGAGTGTGATGTGCGCCGCGGTCAGCGGGTCAAACCCGCTGGCTGAGCCTGCCTGGGACACCGACTCGAGCACGAAGTGGTGACTGGACAGCAGCGCAGCCAGGCGCGCGAGGACCACAGCATGGGTCCATGGGGTCGCCTTCCCGAAGCCGCGTAGGATCGCCCACCAGCCGATGCTCCGACGGCGCGCGAGCGAGGCGTCGAGGAATGCGAGCGTCTCCACTACGGTCGGGCGGCCCGTCTCGACGCTGCGGCGCCGATCCCAGCTCTTGATCAGGGCGTGCAGCAGTTTCCGATTGCCAATACCGCTGCCCGCGTCGTGGACGACACCGCCGATGGGGTGAAGGGAGAGCTGGTCCAGCACTCGCACGGCTAGCGTCGAGGATGTCGCAGCCGAGGCGAACACCCGGGGGCAGGCCGTGGAGTGTGGCACGTCGCGTTGTGCCAGGAAGGAGGCGAGGACGTCGTCCCCCGCGCACAACATCATGGTTCTGAGGGAGGAGTAGGCGACGCGCCGGCGCGCCGGATCGTCGTCTGCGTCCGCCTGTGCCGCGAGCGCCAGGGCGATCGCGATGAAGTCGTCGCGGCCCGCGGCCGGGCCGCTCGCGCGGATTCCGTCGGCGATCGGCGCGCCACCTGCACGCCACCGGAGCTCGACCGGATCGCCGCGCCCGAGGCCGCACGCCGATGCCGGAAGGAAGGCGTACGCCACCTGCAGCGGGGGGCTACCGTCGGCCACCCCGACCACCCAGGTTTCCCCCTCGGGGGACCGGCCGACAAGGGAGAGAAGGTGCCCTCGGGAGGTCCCCGTGAGAGGACCGAAGGCCAGGATCTCGTCCTGCGAGATACCCAGGAGGGTTGTGCGGAGGTCGCCGCTCGCCTCCAGGGTGCCACCGGTCCAACGAGGACCGCTGCCGGGTGAGAGGTCAAGGTCCGGGTGGTAGTTCTGGGGCACGATGACACCTATCCGACCGAGGTGGCCCTCACCATTGTCCCAAGACGACGGGTCACATGGTGGTGCCCGGGCCGTGCTTCCCGGGTAAGCCGTCGTCAGGTGAGCGCGAAGAACGGCTCTGGAGACAGGCCGAACAAAGGATAGGTCGGATGGGGTGCGGCCATCCAACACCACCCCCGACACCGCTGCACCAGATGCCGCACGCCGGCAGCGCCGCCGTCCGCATGAACTCCGCGAGGGCTCCACCTCCCTGCCCCCGGGGGGGGTGCTGCCGGCACAGGGGCGGTCCGGCGGGGGCGTGCCACTACCTGACGTACCCGCTCAGGGGGTGTTTTCTTCACGGGGTCCATGAGAAAAGTCCCTGCTGGCGACCTCCCCCGCGATCACCACCCGCAACCCCCCGTCCTCGGGCCGCTCGTAGCGGATCTCCCAGGTCGCGCGTCGGCACACCTCATGGGTGATGGCCAGCCCCAGGCCCTGTCCCCGCGGGCGGGCGGCGTCTGCCTGGAAGGTGCGCGCGGCCAGGTCGGCGAGGGTCTCCTCCGGCACACCGGGCCCGTCGTCGAGCACGGTGAGGGAGAACCGGTCGTCGCCGGCCTCCAGCACCAGGGCGACGTGGCCCCCGGCGGCGCCGTGCACGACCGCGTTGTGGACCAGGTTGGCCAGGGCGCGTTCGGCCAGGGCCGAAGGACAGCGCACGGGCACGGGCTCGTCGGGGGTGGCCCAGGCCACCTCGACCGAGCGCCGCCGGCCGAGCGCCGCGAAGCGCTGGCCGACGCGCCGGACCACCTCGGCGAGATCGGCCCGCTCGGTGCCCGCGCCAAGGTCGAGCCCGTGGCGCAGCAGCGTGGCCTGGCGCAGGTTGTCCACCAGGGCTTCGAGGTAGACGGTGTCTTCCAGGGCGCGCGCGGCCACCTCCGGGCTGCGTTCGGCCCCGGCCTCCGAGAGCTCCTCGGTGCACAGCAGCAGCGAGGCCAGCGGGGTGCGCAGGTCGTGGGCGATCTCGGCCAGGTGGCGCTCCAGGGCCTCGTGCCGGGCTTGCAATTCCTCGCGATCCGCCTGGATGCGGCTGTGGGACTGGTCCAGGACCGCGCCGATGCGCGAGAGCTCGTCGCCGGTCCCGTCCTCGGCCGAGCGATAGCCCTCCCGGCCGACCTGGGCGGCGGCGTCCCGCAGCCGCCGCACGCGGCGCACGATGGGGCGCACGGCCAACAGCAGGGTGAGCCCGGCCACCGCCATGATGGCCAGCACGCCGCCGACCGCGATGATCGCGAGGTGCTCGTGGAAGCCGCGCTCGGGCGGGTGGCGGATCCGGGTCTGGAACAGGCTACACGGCCCGGAGGAGGCCATGCGCACGACCACCACGCGCCCACCCTCCTCGTCATGGCCGACGGGGATTCCCAGCGCGGTGGCCTGCGCGCGCAGCGCTGGGTCCAGGGGCGGGGCCGCGGGGTTCTCGGAGCGCCCCGTGTCGCCGTCGTAGGCGAAGATGCTCAGGAACCCGCCCAGCTCCTTGCGCCAGAGGACAGGCGCCGCTTCGCAGAGGACCACGTCCTCGGGCGTCACGTTGCGCGCATCGAGCTCGCCCACGAAGCGCCGAAAGGCGGCGACGCTGGTCAGCCAGACCAGCAGCAGCGCCACCAGCGACGTGGCCACGGCCGAGGCGAGGATCCGCGGCTGGAGGGAGGAGAGCCTCACGGCATGCCTCCCGGGGAAAAACGATATCCGACGCCCCAGACCGTGCGGAGGCAGGCGGCGGCCTCGGGCCCGAGCTTGCGGCGGATCCGGGAGACGTGGCTGTCCAGGGTGCGCTCCATGCGGTCGCCGTCCTCGGGCAGGGCGTGCTCGGCCAACTGCTGGCGGCTGACGGCGCGGTCGGGCCGCTCCAACAACCAAGCGAGGACGTTGAACTCATGCGCGGTCAGCGCGACCTCCTCGCCGCCCCGCCAGGCGCACCGGGCGTCCAGGTCCACCTGCACGTCCGCGAACGCGATCGTGCGGTGGGTGGGCGCCTCGGGCAGGGACAGGCGCGCGCGGATGCGGGCCACCAACTCCTCCATCCAGAAGGGCTTGGGGACGTAGTCCACCGCGCCCAGATCGAAGGAGCGCAGCCGGGCGCCGAGCTCGGTGCGGGCCGAGAGCACCAGCACGGGCACCGACAGCCGGCCGCGCCAGGCGTCGAGCACCTCGAAGCCGTCGCGGCCCGGGAGCATGAGATCGAGGATCACGAGGTCGAAGGTGGATTCCAGGGCCATCCTCAGGCCCTCGGCCCCGTCCATGGCCACCGTGACGCAAAAGCCCGCGCGATGCAGGCCGCGCACCAGGCCCTGGACGACCGCGAGGTCGTCCTCGACCACGAGCAGGCGGGGGCGGTCTGGCATGGGTCAGGTTCCGTGGGTGAGGCTGCTCTCTGCCTCACCCGCCAGGGCCGCGAGGTCCAGCAGCGCGGCGGCCAGGGTCACCTGCGCCTGCTCGGCGGACAGCGCGGCGCGTTCGGCCGCGAGCCGGGCGTCGAGCAGGCGGTCCAGGGTGCGGGTGCCCTCCAGGTAGCGCGCCTCCTCGAGGACCGCCGTGCGGGCCGACAGCACGCGGCGTTCCTCGGCGATCTCCAGGGCGGAATGCGCGGTGAGCACGGCGCGATGGCGGGCCTGGACCTCGGCCCGCAGGCTGCGCGTGAGCCCCTCCACCGCGAGGGTCGCGGCCCGCAGCGCCGCGGAGGTGCGCTGGACCTCGGCGCGGGCGGCACGGTTGCCGAGGGGGACGGTCAGCTCGAGGCCCGCGCGCCAGGCGGGGTAGGCCTCGTCCCCGGTCAGACCCTGGAGCGCCTCGTCCAGGTCCTCGGCCTGCGCCCCAAGTGAGGCGTCGGCCTGCAGCGCCAGGCTGGGGAGCCGGGCGTGCCCCGCGTCGCGGGCCGAGAGCCGCGCGGCCTGCTCGTCGGCCCGCGCCAGGGCCAGCTCGGGGTTGGCCGCCAACGCGCGCTCCTCCCACGCCTGGAGCGGGCCGAGATCGAAGGCGGCCGGCAGCAGCGGCCCCTCGGGTCGGAGGTCCGTCCCGGGCTCCTCCCCGAGCAGCACGAGCAGGTCGTCGGCGGATGCGCGGGTGTCGGCCTGGGCCTGCAGCAGGTCTGACCCGGCCTGGAGCCGCGCCAGGGTGGCCTGGCCCAGCTCCAGTTCCGTCGCGCGCCCCGCGTCGGTCCGCACCCGTACCGCGGCTTCGGTGGCCTCGGAGGTCTTCAGGGCATCCGCGGCGATGGCCTCGCGGCGCTGCGTCAGCACCCAGGTGCGCCAGGCACCTGCCACCTGGATCACGAGCTGTTCCCGCGCCCACGCGAGGTTCGTCTCCGCCCGCGCTGCCCCCTGGCGCGCCGTGCGCAGCGCGCGCAGGTTGTAGGAAGGCAACAGGCCCTCCAGCAGCTCCTGGCGCAGGCCGACCGACAGCCCGCTGGTGTGGTAGGCCTGCTCCTGCTCGCCGGAGAACATCTCGGAGGTGGTGCTCGAGCGGTTCCACCCGGCCGAGGAGCCGAGGCTCCAGGACGTGCCGGTGGGTGCTGCGCCCGAGAGTGCGGCCGAGGCGCTCCAGGCCGCGCTGTCCTGGCTGTAGCCGAAACCCTGGAAGAAACCCAGGGACTCGGAGGTGTCCCAGCTCTCGCCGCCCTGGAGGGCGGGCTCGAAGGCGGCCTGCGCCGCCATCACCTGGGCGGCGGCCTCCGTCACCGCCAGGCCGCTGCGGGCCAGGTCGGGGTTGTTGGCCACGGCCCGGGCCACCGCCTCGGCGAGGGAGAGCGAGTCCTGGGCCTGGGCGGTGAGGGAGAAGAAGAGCAGGGTGGCCAGCATGGGGCGCCTCCGGGTCTGGCGACACCCTCACCCCGCCCTGTTGACGGATCCTGGAGCCGCCCCACCTTGGCCGCGCTCCAGGATCCCTCCACACGCCGCGGTGAGGTTGGGGGCGTCCCCCGCAGCGGAGCCCACCATGTCCGTGCCAGACCCTGTCGTGATCCAGCAGATCCAGCCCGGGAAGAGACTTCGGCTGCGCTGGTACCTGGTGGGCGGCGCCGTGGCGTTGTTGCTGATGGGGGGGACCGCCGCCATCCTGAGCGCCGGCACCCCGGTTGGCGCCGCCCGCTGGGAGACCGCAGCCGTCGAGCGGGGCGGGCTGGTCCTGGGGGTGACGGCCGTGGGCTACCTGGAGCCCACGCACACGGCCGAGGTCGGCTCGGACCAGAGCGGCCGCGTCGCGCGGGTGCTGGTCGCCGAGAACGACACCGTCACCGAGGGCCAGGTGCTGGCGGAATTGGACACCGAGGCGTTGGACCTCACGGTGCGGCAGGCCGAGGCGCGCGTGGCCCAGGCCGAGGCCACGCTGACCCAGGCCGAGGCCAGCGCCGCGCAGGCGGAGCGCGACGCCGGGCGGACCGCCCGGATGCGGGCGCAGGGGGCCTCGTCCCCCTCCGAGGAGGAGCAGGCCAACACCTCCGCCCAGACCACCGCCGCCGCCCTGGCCCAGGCCCGGGCCCAGGCCCAGGACGCCCGCGTGACCCTCGCCATCGCGCGGCACAACCGCGAGGAGGCCATCCTCCGCTCGCCGCTCGCGGGCACCGTGCTGACCCGCAGCGTGGAGCCCGGCCAGACCGTGGTCTCGGCGCTGCAGGCCGCCACCCTGTTCGAGATCGCCGCGGATCTGACCGAGATGCACCTGCCGGTCGAGGTGGACGAGGCCGAGGTGGGGCGGATCCAGGCCGGCCAGGCCGCCACCTTCACGGTGCCCGCCTGGGTCGATCGCACGTTTGAGGCCACGGTCGAGAAGGTGCACCTGGCACCCAAGCCCGGCGAGCAGGTGGTCTCCTACGTCGCCGAGCTGACGGTGGCGAACCCCGATCAGGCCCTGCGCCCGGGCATGACCGCCACGGCCCACATCGTCACCGCGCGGCTGGACGACGCCCTGTCCGTGCCGGCCGAGGCGCTGCGCTTCACCCCGGAGGGCGAGGACGAGGCCGCCGGAGCGCGCCTGTGGCTCGTGGAGGGCCAGGATCTGCGCCCGATCGCGGTGGAGGTGCTCGGCAACGACGGCAGCCGGGCGGCCGTGGCGGGGGAGGGGCTCGCGGCCGGGGCGGTGATGGCGCTGGCGGATCGGCAGAGATCCCCGCACGGCCTCCCGGGCGGGAAGAAGGGGTCGCGATGA
>Ga0233425_10009455_pt1 | contig 12344 bp, 4 predicted proteins | sample Watercolumn_Towu_2_FD_181712 | JGI IMG/M metagenome (GOLD analysis project Ga0233425, IMG submission 181712) | Freshwater microbial communities from Lake Towuti, South Sulawesi, Indonesia - Watercolumn_Towuti2014_140_MG | ecosystem: Environmental > Aquatic > Freshwater > Lake | place: Indonesia...
CACGCATGTACGAGCGCGTAAAGTGCGTGGACGACGGCATCAACAGCGTGCGTCTGCTCCGCGACGCGCGCGACGCCAAGTTCGGGCCCCAACTCCTGGCCGACCTGAAGTTCTGGCGGAATGAATTGGCGTTGGCGGCCAAGGAAGTCTCGCTCTACGCGATGGAAGCCTCGGCGCTCAAGGACCGCCTCGAAAAGGAACTCCGCAAGCACGCGGGCGCACGCGGGATCTCATCGCGCAACGTGCCGGCTGCGCCGTGGGACAACCCGCAGCGCGAGGCTTGGCGACGCGCCGGCCCGGCCACGGGCGTGCGACTGCCGCTCGATCCCTTCCCCGGGTCGTTTCCCGAGTGGTGGGACCGCAATCTGTCGCTGCGGCCCGGTTATCTTGTGGCCAAGCTGCGGTCGGCCGGCGACGTCTTTTTCACCGACGACAACCCTATCGGAGCGTGGGGCCACAACTGCTCGGCCCCCGGCAAGTACGATTGGGCGAAGTTCGACCGGACGCTGCGAGTGGTCCACGACAACGGCGGCAAGCTGCTTCTGGAATTGCCCACGCTCCTCCAGCACCGCACGGATGAGCAAATCGCGGAGATGCGGGAAAAGGCCCTGCAATGGGGATGGTACTTGATGTGGCCCGGCGGTTATGCCCCGGCTTTGCCCAAGGACTTGTGCCAGGACCGCCGGGCGTCGCTTGTTGCCCGGGAGGACGACGGCACCCTGCGGCCTCACGGCGGCGTGCAGTTGTTCGATCCGGCCACGGCCGCGGCCTACGGCCAGTATTTGCGCGACCTGGCGTCCCATCTCAAGTCGCAGGACCTGTACGACGCCGTGGCCGCGGTCCACCTGGAAATGGGCGAGGGCACGGAACTCCCGGAGAGCGTCGATTACTCGGACCTCGCCCGAGACCGCTGGCAAGAGTTCCTCGAAGGCCGCTACCGGGACATCGGCTCGCTGAACCGCGCCGCGGCCACGCAATACAGGTCGTTCACTGAAGTGCCAATCCCCTTCCGTGCCGTTCCGCCCCGCGTAGCCGCCGACTGGCAGGAGTTCGCGGGTAAGCTGGGCAAGAACAAGCCGGATGGCAACGCGTGGCTGAACTTCCTCTTGGCAAAGTACAAGCCGGCGAACCCCGCCTCGACAGACCCGCCGTTCGTCCGCGAACAGACGCTCAGAATTCTGCGGGAGAAGCTGGGCGACGATTACCAGGACGGCTACCAATCGCGATTGCCGCACGACTACCCGCCAGTGATCAAGATCGACTATCTGCATTTCCGCCGTCAATGGGTGCGGGAGTACATGGCCGTCAAGCGGCGCCTGGTCGAGGCGGCTTTTTCCGACAAGCTGATCATCGCCGAGATGTGGCAGTTCGGCGACCACGACGGCGTGCAGGGCAAGGGCGAACGCAAGTGGGGCGGCTTCGCGGCCGATGACTATGCCCAATGGACCGGCACCGGCCCGGACAACGCCGCGCGGCCCTTCCAACTCCGCAGCGTCGGCCCGGTGGGTTTTGGCACGCGCCCCAGCGATTCGCTGGAGAGTCTTTTCCGCGACTACCTGTGGCTGAACTTCCGCGATCCCGGCAACCTCACGCGGTACTTCTATCACTGGGTCGCGCACGGCTACATGGACTATCAGCTTGGCTGGCATTCGGTCACCAATCACTGGCTTACCAACCGCTTGATGTACCGGCTTGGCCCGACCGTGGCCAGCACCCTGCCGCAACCGCAGCGCATCGGCATGTTGCTGCCCCGCGCGACTCTCGATCTCTTCGACGGTGCCAGCTACTTCCCGTACATGGGCTGGGATTGGGCCCTTCATGCGGCCAAACTCCCGTACTCGCGCATCGACGAGCAGGCGGTGCGCGACGGCAAGTTGGCCGAGTTGGGGCTGCAGGTCCTGGTCCTTCCCGAGGTCCGGGCGATGGACGACAAAGTCGCCGCCGAGGTCGACAAGTGGGTGGCCAGTGGCGGGCTGTTGGTGGCCTCGAACGTGCCGGGGCGCGTGGATGAATACGGCCGGCCACGTCCCGCATCGCCCCTGGCTCGCGTGCTGGGCGTGCGAAGCGACGGCACAGTGAGCGAGCCAGTCGAAGGCACCCCGCTCACAATTACGGTCCCGCAGGGTCATTACAGTGGACGGTGGGCGCAATCCACGTCGCGCCGGCCCGAGTTCGAGGCATTGGCTCCGGCCGACCCAAAGGCCAAAGTGTTGGCCCGCTACTTCGGCGGCAAGCCCGCGATTGTGCTGAACGAGTATGGCAAGGGCCGGGCCGTGACGCTGGGATACCCCTCAGGCGCCGAGACCGTGGCTTGCGAACAGACTAGCATCGGCTTCCAGCGGACGTACGTGTGGTTCGTGCGCGAGCCGCAGCTTGTGGCGCGCACGGCTTGGCTGCGGAAGTTCCTTGTGAACGACATGGGCTTCCGACCGGATTTCGAGGTGGAGTACGCCGAGGTCGGCCGGTTCAAGGGGAACGAGGCGATTGCACCGGACCTGCACACGCCCAAGGGGCTGTCGCAGGACCCGGCCAGCCCGTGGTTCGCGCGTACCGTGGGCGATCCGCGGCCAGGGCACGAGATCGAAGTCGATCGCGAGTCGCCCGACCTGGCAGTGCGTTTCTTCCCACGTTGCCGTGCGGGAGTGGCTACCAAATACGTTGGCATTTCCACGCGCGAGGTCCACTACCTCGGCCCGCGCGCCACGGTAAACGTGATCTTGATGAAGCACGCCTACCGCTGCCGGATCAACAATCCCAAAATCGAAGCCATCTGGGACGTGGGCCGCGACGTGCCCGTGGGCTTTGAGCGGGACGGCCGCGGGGCAAGTTTCACGGTCGAGTTGCCCAGCGGCCACGTGATGATGCTCGCGGTGAGCGAATCGCCCGCATTGGAACTCTTCGGGCCTGCGCCGTTCCCCGGCCGCGACAAGGAGCAGGTCGCCGCACGTTGCCGCGAACTGGCCGGCGGCAGCACGCCGCCGGCCGTGACGGTCCTCACGCCGGCGTTCGAACTCCGCGACTGGGCCAAGGAACTCGCCGCACCGTTGCCAACTCCGGCCGGCAGCAAGCAGCCCGGCCCCAAGGAGTCGGTGGTGATCAGCTACGGGCAGCCGGCCAACCGGGCGGCTGCGGACAAACTTGCGTCGGGCCTCAAAACGCGGTTCGGCGTGGATGCCTCCGTGGTCGAGCAGGTCTTGCAGGTTCCGGCCAATCCCGATACTCCGCTTGCAGGTTTCGAGAAACCGATGGTCCTGATCGGCGACGAATGGACCAACAACGACCTGGCCATGCACGGGGCCTACTGGGGCCTTGCCTACAGCGCGCACCTGCCGTTTACGGCGACCTATCCCTGGCCCGGAGTGGGCCGCGCGGTGGTATCGCTATCGAGGCCGTATGCCCTGATTAACGAAGAGGGCCGGCACCCATTCGCCTGGGCCAAGGGCTACGCCTTGCGCCCTGTCGATCGCCGTTTCTCGCTCGTTCGCCGCAAACTCCACATTGCCGCCAATGGCCAAGATGCCGATCGCGCCGTGGACTCGGTCCTTGCAGCCCTGGGTAGTCAGTAGCATAATGGGGCGTATCGATTTCCCCCCCATATTCTTTCCCCGCATCTTCTTTCCCTGTCCTCTTGTGGGAAAGAAAATGAGGGGAAAGAAGATAGCCAAAGAGATTCCCCCATGAGATTGTCGATTGTCCTGGCGCATTTGGCGATTGTCGTCGCAGGAACGGCCCCCGCGGCCGCTCAGTCCCCCAAACTCCCTCCCTTGCCCTTGCTCAGCCCCACGGCCCTGACCGGCGATGCCGGCGACGGCCGCGTGTACCTCCGCTGGAACCCGCAGTTTGAGGACGATCGGGTCCTCGGCTGGAAGGTCCTGCAACTCGAACCCGCCAAGGCCGAGTTGACCAAGGAGGTCCTGACTGAGCCCGCCTTTATCGTTCGCGCGCTTGCCAACGGCAAGCCCTGCACGTTCGCGGTCATCGGCGTGCTGAAAGACGGACGCACCACGCCACCGAGCAACACCGTCACGGTCACGCCCCGGCCGACCGGCGAGGCGAAACTCGTTTCGCTGCGTGCCACATATGCCTCCGGAGCCAATGTCACCAAGGGCGATAGCGTATCTTTCGGCCGCTTCAAGGACATCACCTTTGGCGATCGTGCCGTAAAGGTCGTGTTTCCCGACGGCCAGGAACTGATCTATGACAAGTACCGGCCCGTGGACTGGAAGGCCCGGGACGGCATGCACCTGATCTACCCCTTGACGTTTGGCAACGGGCTCGATATTGGCCGCTTCGACGATCGCGGGCTTTCGACGGTGATCTCGCCCGAAGGCCAGCGTCACGGCCCGGGCAGCACTGGCCCCGACCCCGTGGACGTGCAGGCCGGCACCAAGCACGCGTGGCTCACCGAGCCGATGACGCAGCCGGTCGCCGGCGTGCGCAACAACGACGCGCGGCTGGAGTGGCTCCCGCCCACGGTGGATGGCGACCGGGTGACGTTCCACTATTGGCAGCCCTTGGTAGCGATGGGCTACCGCTCGTGGACTTATGTCCTGGTGTGGGAAACATGGTGGCCCATCGAGCGCGAGCGGCACGGAACGAAGTACCACGGGCTGGCACGCCTGATCGAGGTAGAAATGCTTAGCGCCCTCAAGCACGGCTACCTGGTGATGCTCAACAACGGTTTTGGGCCGGACGGTTCGCGCCAGGGCGTGGTCAGCTACAGCACCGGCTTTCGCGAGCCGGGCCACGAAATCGTCGATTTCTCCGGCGACCGCAATCTACAGGTTGTGTTTCAATCGTACCAGCCGCCGCGGCGGGGCTACGGCTACCATCCCAATCATCAGTGCCTGCAAGCCAGTCCGTTGATCTTCTACGACTGGGGAAGCGGCAGCCTCACCATTGCGGCGCGCAGCCTGTACTACCACTGCGCCAACGCCTCGTCGTCGTACGTGGAGCAAGGCGCCGACGGCGTGTGGCCCAACCTGGCCTGGGACATGGCGATTGCCGGCAAGCGCACGGCGGTCGATACGGTGGAGCACCTCTACACCGCGGACGTGGCCCAGCCCTTGCCGCAACGGTTCCTCAACGCCCGGTTCGAGGTCTACGGCGACGTCTCGCGGCGCATGGGCGTGCAGTCCGAGTTGGGGGCGGTGGCCATGGATGCCCCGCACTCGCAGATGAAGCCCGGCGGCGGGCCGGTCGAGTTCGCCAAGAAATACGTGGAGAAGTACAAGCAGACCGGCATCGACACCGTGGGCATGTACCACGACACCTGGCAGGCCGTGCCCATCACCGTGGACGACGCCTACCGCCTGGACGAGAACTACGACAGCAACCCGCAGCTCAAGGCGATGTGCAAGGTCCTCCGCGACGCGGGGTTCCATCCCGGCCTTTGGTTCAGGCCTGAGTTCACCAAGACCAGCCTGCCGGCGGCCCTGAGCGAGCGCATCCCGACCGCCGAAATCTACTACGGCTACTCCATGGCCCATTACCCGGAGGTTGTTGACTTGCTCCGTCGCCGCGGCATCCCCCTGTTCCGCGAGAACCCCAAGTGGGCCCGGCTCCGCCGCGACGGCTCCTTCCCCTACGAGACCAGCTACCAGTGGGTGCCCATGAGCATGACGGGCGACTGGTGGAACCGGATCATTTGGCCCTCGCTGAGCATGACGTCGCGCCTGGGCTTCGACCGCGTGCTGGTCGATGGCGGGTTTGGCGGGATGCAGGGGGTGGATTACTCGGCCATGCATCTGGGCAAGTCCGACGGCGCCCTGGCCTTGCAGCCCTACTGGTGGCGTTTCTGGCGCACGCTCCACCACCTGGGCATCCGGGCCTTCGGCGAGTGTACGATGGGTTGGAAAGGCGGCAACGTGACGGCGGGCGGCAAGTCCGACGAGCTTTTTCCCTGGATGATCCACCTCGGCTGGTACATCGGCCAGGGCGGGGCGTTCCAATCGCCCGAGCAGGCCCACCGGCTGTACCAACTCTACAACAGCCATCGGGGCGACGCCGGCAACCCGGCCGTGCGACGCTTTGCACGCAAGTTCTACGAGTCGCACCGGGCCCCGGATTGGATCGAGTTGAAGGACCTGCGCCAGCTTGGGCCGACGGAGATGATCGTGAAGGTCGGCGACTCCCCGGTGGCCGGCGGGGCCACGCGGAGCACCAAGGACGACACGGTCAAGATCCAGACGCGACCGTGGACCTGGACGGACGTGGTGTGGCACTATGACGACGGCACGACGGCCGTGTATCCGGCGTATGAGAAGGTGGATTGGAGTCAGTACAAGTAGTGCGAATCGCGGAGTGGCATGGCCAGTGCGGGCCGACATGGCCGGAGGCTTCTCACTCCAGTGCCGGCCCTTTGATCCGCTCGCCGCGCTGCTGGCGCGCCTGGTCGGCCGGGTCGAACGTGCCGTAGAAGAGCACGTTCGTATCCATCCACGTAACCAGCCGCTCCATCTCCTCGGGCGTCAGCTTCACATCGTAGTGCCCCTTCAAAAGCAGCTTCGTCAGGCTGCTGCCGCGGGCGCCGAAGCGGTCAGGCATGGTCGTGGGCTCGCTGCCGCCGGCGTTGCCCCAGGCCGAATGCGGCACGCGCGGGGCCAGGGCGTTGTACGAGGCCGTGTACCGGCCCTGCGGCTCGCCCGTGAGGATGACTTTCCCTTCCGGCTTCTTCGCGCTGTGGCACGAGACGCACTTTTTGTCGAGCACCGTCTGCACGAGGATCGGATAGCTGAACGGCCTCGATCCGTCCGGCCCAGGCTGGATGACCGAGGGGGCCCGGCCCAGCGCGGCGGGCATGCGGGCCGTGGGCGGCGTGCTGGTGCGCGGCTCGTGGCAGCCGACGCAAGAGGAGGTCTCGCCCGGCTGCAAGTACGTCAAGCTACGCATCATCTGCACGGCCTGGCCGGTTTCGTCGAGGGCCTGGAAGGCCAGGGCGATGCCGGAGGGCGCGCGGAAATAGGCCGAACCGTCGGGCTCGACCGGCACCGTGCCCAACACCTGGCGACCGGGCGAGGCGTTGGGGATGCCCACGGTCGGCGAGTTGGCGTGCGGCGTGGTCTTGGGCAGAACCTGGACCACGCGCAGCCGCTTGATCGTGCCTGGCGGCAGCGGCGGCCAGCCCAGGTGGACGTCGCGGAGCACAAAGGTCCCCTCGGGCTTGTCGCTGGGCTCCACCACCGAAGGCACGGTGCTGGGCAGCGGACGCCAGCGCACCGGCATGGCCCACAGGGTGCAGAAGTTCAGGTCGCGGTACAGCAGTTCCTTGTTGCCGAAGGCGTCGACCAGGTACAGGCCGAACATGTTCGCCGGGTTCGGGCTGGGCTCGCCGATCAGCGAGTCGTAACTGTACGAGGCCAGGAAGTACTTCTCGGAAAGCGGGCAGGGGCTTTTGTAGCAATGGCCCGGCCAACGCAACTGCTCGACGGGCATGGCCGGCTTCTGCTTCACGCCCACGGGCGCGTACCAGCCTTGCACCGGGGCCTCGCTCTCGGGAAACAGGGCGTCGGGGGTGAGGCGCGTGATGGGTTCCAGGCCGTCGTGCCCGCGCGTGATGTCCAGCAGGATGATCGAGCCGGCCGACATGGCGTGATGGGCCGCGGCCGTAGCGATGACCTGGCGCGAGCCGGGCACGGGCCGGGGCTCCCAGACGCCGATCGGATTGAAGGTGTTGTTGCCGTAGAAGATCCGCACGTCGCTGCCGTCCGGGCGCACGGACCAGAGTTGCTGGAAGTGGACCGCGTGGCGATCGACGTAGTCCCAGCGCGTATAGATTACTCGCCCGTCGTTCATCACGGCCGGGTCCCATTCGTGCGTTTCGTGGAACGAGACCGGGCGGGGATTCGAGCCGTCGGCCTTGCACAGGGCCAGGGTGAACACGTTGCAGGGGCCTTGCCCGCACCGGTGAAAGCCGCCGCGGCGCGTGGAAAGGAACATGATGTTCCCGTCGGGCAGGTAGCGCGGCGAGAAGTCGTCGTATGGGCCGTCGGTCATTTGGCGCAGGCCGGAACCGTCGGCGTTGATCTCGTAGAGGTGGTAGTGCCGTTCGAGGTGTTCTTCGCGGTTCCGCGGCGAGGTCTCGGCGCGGCAGTAGGCGAACAAGATCCGCTTGCCATCCCAGGACACGTCGAGGTGCTCGTAATTTCCCAAGGGCAACGCGCCGGCCGCCAATTGCCGGGCCTGCATGGTTTGGCCGGGTTTTTCCAGGACAAAGACCCCGCCGCCGGGACGCGCGCACTTGCCTTCGTACTGGGTGAGTTGGTGACTGAACATGGACGGCACGTGCTTGACGATGGCCAGCGGGCCGACCTGGGCCAGCGGGTTCTTCAGCGCAATGCGGCGGCGCAGCGTGTGGACCTGGCGCCATAACCCCTCCCACTCCGCCGGCCCGGTGGTTGCGACGGCGGAAAGCTGCTTCCATTGCGACTGGAGTTGTTGCCACCGGGTCGTTTCGGCTTCGAGCGCCACGCCGGCAGCGCGGAGGTCGGCCAACAGGTCGTCGCCGCGCCGCAAGGTGCGCTCGATGGCTCCGGCATAGGTGGAGGGCTCGCGCGGCGTGCCGATGCCGTCCTGCATGCGCCAGTCCCATTCCAGCAGGGCCTGCTCGATGGCCGGACGCAGTGGCGGCAGCACAGCCGGGGCGCCGATGCCGATGTTGGTTGGCGGGAGCGTCAGGGAGACTTCTTGGGAACGCGCGCCGGCGGTCAGACGCAAGTTCGACCAGGAGACCGCCACAGGACTGGCCCCGGCGGCTGCCTTGATGCGCATGGTGATGCGGTCGCTCTGGAGCACTCCGGTTGCCTCCAGACGTGTTGGCCGGCCCGGTTTGAGGGCCGTCGAAGGACCGCCGGCTTTCTCGTCCAGCGACAGGACCACCTCGGCCGCGGCGCCGTCGAGGAGCGCGACTTCCGCAGAGATCGTGCAAGGCCCGTTGACGGTCCGCATGGGGACACAGACGGCGATCTCCTCGCCCTGCTGCAAGGCCGCCAGCATCGCCGCCGGCTCCATTACGGCCAACTGCGGCCCTGCATCGAGGGCCACCAGGCGAAAGCCGCACACCGACAAGCTGGCTGCCGGCGCGGCCGTGCCGTTGAGCGTCACCTGTGCAGGGCCGAACGGCGACGGGGGGGGCGCGGGCGGGGCCTTCGGCGCGGCCGCGTCGGCAACGCAGGCCAAGCCACAGGAAATCGCCACCAACAAAACAACCGAGCCAGTCAACTCAGACCAACGCATGGCACGCCTCCTCGAATCAGAGAATGTACGCCGGGCAGCGACAGGAAAGCCCATTTCACGGTTCGCCAACTCTCCTTCGTACCGTCCATTAGTCATTATGACCGCAAGACCTATGCGATGCAATCTGGCCGCCGGTTTGGTATTCTCCGGCCAATCGTATAGGGTTGTATTCGAAGGTCTCGTCAGACACCACGCCGTCAAGTCGGCGATGGCTTTCTGGCGATTTCAGGCGTCAGAGTTGCAACAGTCTCGTTCCTTGCGGCAGACTGGCCAACAGATCGCGAGCCCCGCCACCGCCTTCGAACACAATGAAATCACAGTTGGTTTGCTGAAGTCCAGCAAACACCTCGGTGCGCACGCCTTGGGACAGGGCCGTAGGCTTAACTACGCAGACGAGTACGGGACGCCCCCACGTCGTGTCCTCCGCGCGCCCGATTTCCCTGAAAGCCGCTCGCACCACGATTTCTGGGGCACTCTTGCTGGCGCGAGCGACCGATTCTGCTGAGATCAGCGGAACAATTGCCCGGAAGTACGGGGACCCGATATCGTCAGGGAGCAGTGCGGCCCGAACAGTGCTGACGGGAAAACGAAGAGTAACCTCAACCATAATCTTGACGGGCGGCATCGGCGGTTTCGGCAGTGCCGACAACACTTGTAGATCAGGTTCTCCTGCTTCGTCGTAGAGGGCCGCATCAAGAACTGGCCAACAGAAATCCCGATTCGGCCAAGCGTTGACCAACCGTCTGACATTCTTGAGGACCCACTCAGGCAGATTCAGGGCGTGCAGTTCCCTCCAACACTCATCCTGCCGGTCCCGCAGCCTGGTCGCTTCCGGGAAGTCTTGTCGCGCCACCGCCTCTTCCTTGGCCTGCTGAAGGGGAGCGACTTCGTCTGCTAGCTGACGCACACGGCGCTTGGTGTCGTCGTCAAGGTGAACCACGGAGTCCTGCAAATGGTTGCCGCGCGATGGAGTCCGGCATTGCGAAGAACAGGAATCGTTCTCTTCCATAATGTCTACAATGTGTTTGAGGGCTTACGCGGCCCTGTTGGTCCGATATTCAAGATCAGTCAGGACCATCCGGCTTGTGCCCCAGCACGCGGTCGATGAATTCGTAGGCTTCGCGGCGGACCTCGTCCGGGAAATCGTGGCCGGCCTGGGGATAGCGGATTCGAAGCTGTTCCGCGGCGCCCAGCAAGGCGTAGACCTCGCGCGCCTTGGGTTCGGCCTTCTTCACGCCCGCCACGGCGAAGTTGTCGTCCTTTACCGGCGAGTTGGAAAAGAACGCGCGCGGGGCCAGCGCGGCGACGACCTCGTAGAAGTCGAAGGGCACGCGATCGGGGTAGAGGCCGTAGGCGTCGCGGAGCCGCGGCATGTAACGGTCGCTGGTCCAGCCCGCAATTTTTCCGCCGTAGTAATCGTGGAAGGGGGTCCAGCCGCAACTGGAGACGATCACCTTCAGACGCTCGTCGAACGCGCCCACGAACATGGCGTTGTGGCCGCCCAGCGAATGGCCGATCGCGCCGATCCGCTCCGGATCGACCTCGGGGCGCGATCGCAGCAGGTCCACGCCCCGCATGTGATTGACGATCCCTTGCATCGTGCCCGAGGGGTGCTTGCTGGTCTTGAGGTCCCACTTGTACTCGCCGAAGGTCACATAGTCCGGGGCCAGCACGACGTAGCCGCGCTGGGCCAATTCGAGGGCGTAGGCCCGGTTGGCCTGCGCGCCTTCGCCCGACACCACTCGCTTGCCGAGCGACGAGGTCGGGTGCAAGGCCAGCATGGCGGCCACGCGACAACCGGCCTGCCGGCCCTTGGGAAGGTAAAGAAAGGCCGGCACGCGGTTCCCTTCCTCGGCCTGGTAGGTGATTGCCAATCGCGTGAAGACGTCCTTCTCGACGCGGTCGGTGACCTTCACGTCCAGGGGCGGCAGCGTGGTGCGGTCGGGCAGCGGCCCCATCGCCTCCTCCATGCCGCGAAGGACCTGCTGCCGCCGGATTCGCCAGTCGTCCGGCGTCTTGATCGGATGCTCCTTGCCATCGGCCGACCAGTAGACCATCAACCGCGAGTGGTCGAGTCGCGGCCCGGGCGCGTCGGCCCAGAAACCGCCGGCATGGGCCAGCAGAATGGTGGCGATCAGGACAGTAAGACCTCTGCAAATCCTCACGGCGGTCCCTCCCAGGCATTCAGTTTGAAATTGCACCACTAAAGGACCGTCACTTCTCCCGCGTCTTCTCTGCCTCGCCGCGCATGGGGACGAACCGCACAGGGGCAATGGACTTGCGGCGGACGGTGCCGTCCTTCTGCTTCTCGATGATCAGGAGTTCCTGGAAGAACTGGCCCACCGGGATCACCAGCTTGCCGCCCTTGGCGAGTTGGTCCACGAGGGGCTGAGGCACGTGGTCCGGCGCGGCGGCCACGATGATCACGTCGAACGGGGCCTTGTCGGGCCATCCGCGATAACCATCGCCCGCGCGCACCGTGACGTTCTTGTAGCCCATGTCGGCCAAGCGCTTTGTGGCACTCTCGGCGAGCGGCTTGAGGATCTCGATACTGTACACTTCCTTGCACATCTCGGCCAGCACGGCGGCCTGATAGCCGGAGCCGGTGCCAATGTCCAACGCGCGGCTTTCCGGGCCCGGGCGGACCGCCTGGGTCATCAATGCCACGATGTACGGCTGGGAGATGGTCTGATCGTGACCGATCGGCAAGGGGCGGTCCGCGTAAGCAAGCCCCAAAAGGTGCTCCGGCACAAAGCGGTGTCGAGGGATGCGCCCCATGATCTCCAGCACCTTGGCGTCCGTGATGTCGCGGGCGCGGAGGTCGTCTTCGATCATGGTCTTGCGCGCCTCGGCGTAACGCCGATCTTCGGTCTTTTCGGTCGATGGCTTTGCCGCTGCCAATGGAGCCGGCGAGACGGCTTCGGCGGACAGCACGGCCGCTATCCAAGGGCGCGCCAGCAACAGGCCGGCGCCGATCGCCACGGCCACCGCCACTGCTGCCAGGCACAGCAGGGCGCCCCGGCCCGGCGCGCGCGGTTCCAGGACCTGGCGACGGTCGCACGCCTGTCCGGCAGATCGGACTTTGCGACGCACGGGATGGTTGGCGTTCA
>Ga0233425_10009456_pt1 | contig 12342 bp, 9 predicted proteins | sample Watercolumn_Towu_2_FD_181712 | JGI IMG/M metagenome (GOLD analysis project Ga0233425, IMG submission 181712) | Freshwater microbial communities from Lake Towuti, South Sulawesi, Indonesia - Watercolumn_Towuti2014_140_MG | ecosystem: Environmental > Aquatic > Freshwater > Lake | place: Indonesia...
ATCCGTCCTCTCACGGCTTCTAACTCCTGACTCCCAACTCCTAACTCCCTTCTCCCCATGGCCCAACCCATCCGCTACCTGGTATTCGACATTGAAACCGTCGCCGACGCGCCTTTGGTGGCAAAGCTCCGCTACCCGGGCCAGGGCCTCGACCCGGCCGAGGCAGTCGGGCGCTACCGGGCGGAATTGATGGTGAAATACGAGAGCGATTTCATCCCCTACACGTTCCAAGTGCCCATTTCGGTGGCCGTGGGCAAGGTGACGGCCGACTTCCGCCTCGCCGACGTGGTGGTGCTCGACGAACCGCAATTCCGGCCGCACGTCATCACCGAGAACTTTTGGCGGGGCTGGGACAAGTACCACCGGCCGACCCTGGTCAGTTTCAATGGCCGGGGGTTCGACGTGCCGCTGTTGGAACTCGCCGCCTTCCGCTATGGTGTCAGCATCCCGGGCTGGTTCCAGCCGGGCGCCAAGGCATCGGACCAGCCCCGAAGCCGCTACAACGTGGCCGCACACATCGACCTCTGCGAGCTGCTGACCAACTTCGGCTGCACGCGGTTCCAAGGGGGGCTGAATCTGGCCGCCAACCTGCTCGGCAAGCCCGGAAAAATGGACGTCCAGGGCGACATGGTCCAAGGGCTGTACGACGAGGGTCGCCTGGCCGAAATCAACGACTACTGCCGATGCGACGTGCTGGACACCTATTTCGTCTTCCTGCGCACGCGCGTGCTCATGGGGCAACTCGGCTTGGATGCCGAACAACAGATCGTGAGCGAAACCAAGGCCTGGTTGCAGCAGAAGGCAGAGCAGATCGTGGCCTTCCGGAACTACCTTGAGCGCTGGGGGGATTGGTCCAATCCTTGGAAGTAGGGCCGGTCGCGTTTCAGGGGCGCGGGCTGTCAGACCAATCGGACGAGTCAGACCGGTCAGACAAGTCGGATCGGCCAAGCGACCGTCCCGGGCACCGCCGCTCTTGTTTCACACCCTTATCAGAGGTAGGATGATACGAAGCGCGCCATTGGCAGAATGCTATCTGTCTTCCCTATTTTCCCAACTTGCAAGGATTTCTGAATGACCCTTTCGTCGCATCCCGGCGGCCGTCGGCAGTTGGCCGGCCTGCTGCTTCTTGGACTGGTGATTTCCGGCTTTGCCCCTGCCGTCCTGGCCGACCCCGCGGGCCCCACCGCCAGGGACCGAAACATCGTCAACACCGTCATCCCGCTGTTGAAGAAGGAGCACCTCCTCCGACACCCGCTGGACAAGGAGATCTCGGAGCGGACCTTCAAGTCGTTCCTGCAGGCATTGGATCCGATGAAGGTGTACTTCTACCAGTCGGACATTGATCAGTTCGCCAAGCACCGGGACACCTTGTGCGACGCTGCTCAGAAGGGCGACGTCAGCTTTGCCTACCTGGTGTTCAGCACCTTCCTGGCCCGGGTGGACGAGCGCGTGAAGATGATCGACGAGGTGCTGGCCATGCACCATGATTTCGCGCGCGACGAGGAGATGGTCATCGACAAGGACGCGGCCGCCTGGCCCAAGAACCCGGAGGAGGCGAAAGACCGCTGGCGCAAGCGCATCAAGTACGATCTGCTGATCCTCAAGGCCGAAAAGGCCGACGGCAAGCCGGACAAGAGCGAAGGCCGCAGCCCTGAGCAGCGATTGACGAAGCGTTATCACAGTTTCGCCAAGCGCATGCACCAGACCGATAGCGACGAGCTGCTGGAGATGTACCTCACGGCCATGACCACCTCGCTCGACCCGCACACCACGTACATGTCGCCGCGCACGGTCGAGAACTTCGAGATCATGATGCGGCTGAAGTTGGAAGGGATCGGGGCGTCGCTGCAAAGCGTGGACGGGTACACCGTGGTCAAAAAGATCATCCCCGGCGGCGCGGCCGACAAGCAAGGCGCGGCGGACAAGCAGAACTGTTTGAAGGTCGACGACAAGATCATCGGCGTGGACAAGGACAACAGCGGCGAGATCACGGACGTGGTGGACATGAAGCTCAACGACGTGGTGGACATGATCCGCGGCAAGGCCGGCACGGTGGTCCGCCTGCAGGTGCTCTCGCCGAACAATGAGAACAAGATCATCAAGATCACGCGGGCCACCATCGAGCTGAAGGACAGCGAGGCGCAAGAAAAGATCTTCGAAGTAGGGCGACGGCCCGACGGCAAGCCCTACAGGCTGGGAGTGATCGATTTGCCCAGCTTCTACATGGACATGGCCGGAGCCAGGCGCGGCCTGCCCGATTACAAGAGTACCACGCGCGACGTGCGCCGCATCCTCGAGGACTTCAACACCAAGGGCGTCGACGCCGTGGTGCTCGACCTCCGCAAGAACGGCGGCGGGTCGCTCACCGAGGCCATCAACCTCACGGCCCTGTTCGTGGGCGACGGCCCGGTGGTCCAGGTCAAGGACGCCGACGGCACGGTGAAGGCCTACGACGATCAGCGGGCTCGCATCGCCTGGTCCGGCCCGTTGGTAGTGGTGATCAGCAAGTTCTCGGCCAGCGCCAGCGAGATTTTCGCCGGGGCCATCCAGGACTACGGCCGGGGCCTGGTCGTGGGCGACCACTCGACCCACGGCAAGGGCAGCGTGCAGAGCCTGCTGAACCTGGGCGAGCAGTTGTTCCGCGTTCCCAACGCCTCGCGCATGGGGGCACTGAAGATCACCATGCAGCAGTTCTACCGGCCCGCCGGCGACAGCACGCAGAACCGCGGCGTGCTCTCGGACGTGGAATTACCGTCGATCATTACTCACCTCGACGTGGGCGAGGCCGACCTCGACCATCCGCTGCCGTTCGACAAGGTCGACCCGCAGCCGTTCAAGAAGTTCGGCGAGGTCAGCGCAGTGGCGGTCGATCAGCTTCGCAAGCGGTCGGCCGAGCGCTGCGCCGCGACCGAGAAGTTCCAGAAGGTGGTGCGAAACATCGCGCGCTACAAGGAGCAAAAGGCCAGGAAATTCGTCACGCTCAATGAAGCCAAGTTCCTCAAGGAACGGGCCGAGTTGAACGCCGACAAGGAAGAAGAAAAGAGCATCGAGAAGCTCAACGACCCGACCCACTCGGGCATCGAGCGGGACTACTACCTCGACGAGGTCTTTAACGTCGCCGTGGACTACCTCGGCCTGGGCCACGTGGCCAAGGCGAATTAGGGTGTAGGTCCCGCCTGCCGGGCGGGACTTGGACCGTAGCTGTAGGGTGGGACGAGTCCGCGAGTCCCACCACGTAACTCGCGGGCTCGCCCCACCCTACCGTCTTTGTCCCACCCTACCATTCTTAGGCCGTAGGACAAGCGTCCACGCGTGTCCTGCGAGTTGTCGGGCAAGCGAGACGCTTACCCTACGAGGTTCCTGCATTCAGGTAGGGCGTATGCCCACCTATTCTCCGGGCCAAGCTGCCAAATCACGGTTCGATGGCTCAGCCGGCGTAGCCGGTTATCATCATCCTAAAGATGATGCTAGAAATAATCTTTGTGTTTCTGGCTGAAAGAACCCCGCTTCCAGCCTATTCTTTTCTTCATTTGCCCTTGCTAAAATTGGCATTATGCTGTATGATGGTGGGTAGACGCGGTTAAGTCCCTTTGTTACTCCCGCTGAAAGGTCACCACCCCATGAGCGTCGAAGCCCCTAATTCCGATGCTGATTTGCTGGATTTGTTGCGGATCGCTGGGCCGCTAAGCGTGGCGGAACTGGCGGATGCGATGGAAGTCACGCCCACTGCGGTTCGGCAGCGTCTGACCCGCCTGACGGCGCAAGCGATGATCGAGCGCGAGGCCGTACGCGCCGGGCGCGGGCGTCCGAAACATCGGTACTCGCTAACCGACAAGGGCGTGCGCCAGACCGGATCGAACTTCACGGACTTGGCACTCGCCCTGTGGCGCGAATTCCGCTCCTTCGGCAACGAGGACCTGCGCAAGGAGATGCTCCGACGCATTTCCCGGGCCCTGGCGAGCGGCTATGCCGAGCAGATCGAGGGCGTCACGCCGGCCGAGCGCATGACCTCGTTGGCCCAGTTGTTGAGCCAGCGAAGGATCCCCGTGACGGTCGATTCCTCGCGCCTGCCCACCATGACGGCCCATGCTTGTCCGTACCCCAAACTGGCCGAGGAAGACCCAAGTATTTGCGACATGGAGAAAATGCTCTTCTCTGAGCTGCTGGGCAACGAGGTCAAGTTGACCCAGTGCCGGCTGCAAGGGGGCGGCGACTGCTGCTTCCAAGCCGACCCCGTAGGGTAAGCGTCCTCGGCTGCCTACCCCCGGGCAGGAAATTCGGTTATGCTGTGGTTTGGCAGACCGTAAGGGCGATTTCCAATCGCCCCTACGCTAACCTGTAAGGGCGATTGGAAATCGCCCCTACGATCGGTTCGCGCATCCGACCCGAGTGCAACCGTCCGGCTTGCCCCGACATCCACCAATAAGACCAACAGCCCCCACGACGCATGACCCAACCTTGGATTGAAGGACGTTTTGAACCTAACGTACTGACCACGAGCCTGGAGCAGGCGATCAACTGGGCCCGGCAGTCTAGCCTGTGGCCGATGACCTTTGGCGTGGCCTGTTGCGCGATTGAAATGATGTCGGCCGGGGCAGGCCGATTCGACCTCGACAGGTTTGGGGCCGGGGCCTTTCGCGCCAGCCCACGCCAGTCGGACATGATGATCGTGGCCGGCACCATCAGCTACAAGATGGCCAGCCGCATTCGCCGCTTGTACGACCTGATGCCGGACCCGAAATACGTCATCGCCATGGGCGGTTGCGCGATTGCCGGCGGGCCGTATTTCGAGCATGGCTACAATGTCGTGCGCGGCGTGGACCTGGTGCTGCCGGTGGACGTGTACGTGCCCGGATGCCCACCGCGGCCGGAATCGCTGTTGGAGGCCCTGATGCGGTTGCAGGACAAGATCAAGGGACAGAAGTTGACGCGCAAGCCAGGATCGGCGGCCGTTGGGTGGTTCGGCCCCGCCGGGACCAAGAATCCCGATGAGTTGCCGTTGGCCCATCACGCGGGGTATGTCCAGACAGCGGAAGCAGGGAGCTAGGAGTTAGGGGTGACCGAAGCACTGACCATTTCCGACCTGCGCGTGAATGTCGCAGGGAAACCAATCCTCAAAGGAGTCAGCCTGCAAATTCGCCGCGGCGAGACCCACGCGCTGATGGGGCCCAATGGGTCCGGGAAGAGCACATTGGGCTTTGCCATCATGGGCCACCCGGGCTACGAGGTCACTGGCGGCGGCATCGACTTGGACGGACAGGACTTGCTGGCCATGGAGCCGCACGAGCGCGCCAGGGCCGGCCTGTTCCTGGCCTTTCAGCGGCCCGTGAGCATTCCGGGCGTCAAAATGGCCGACTTCCTGCGCCATGCGGTCACCAACGGGCGTCGGCCGGACCGCAAGGAGGGCGAGGAACTGATTCCCATGCGACAGTTCCGCAAGGAACTCAATGACGACATGGCCCGGCTCCGCATGGATCCCGAGTTCGCACGCCGCTACGTGAACGACGGTTTTTCCGGCGGCGAGATGAAGCGGGCCGAAATCCTGCAAATGTCCATGCTCCGCCCGAGGTTCGCGATCCTCGACGAGACCGACAGCGGCCTCGACGTGGACGCCGTGCGCCTGGCCAGCCAGAGCATCGCGGAGATCGGCGGCCACAAGATGGGCATCCTGATCATTACCCACCACGAGCAACTTTTGGAATACAACCAGCCCGAGTTCACCCACGTCATGCTGGGCGGCCGGATCGTCGAGACCGGCGGCCCGGAATTGGCACTCGAATTGCACAAGCAGGGCTATGACCGCATCCGCGCCGCGCATCCTGATGCGGCGGCGGAAGAGGCGGTGATGGTGGGCGCGTGAGAGGCGAAGGACGAGTGACAAATGCCGAATGACGAAAGCCAAATGTCGAAGGAATGACGAATGACGAAGATCAAATAGCTTTCGTGCTTTGAATTTCGTGCTTCCTTCGTCATTGGACTTTCGACATTCGTCATTCCCCGAATACCCATGCCAACACAACTCCAAGAAAGACCTCGCGACGTCATCGGCGAGATCAACAAGTATGATTTCCGCAATGACGAGCGCTACGTGTTCAAGGCGCGCAAGGGCCTGGACCGCCACATCGTCGCCGAGATCTCGGAAATGAAACGCGAGCCGGCGTGGATGCGCGAGTTCCGCCTCAACGCGCTCGAGATGTTCGAGGCCAAGCCCATGCCCAATTGGGGCGGGCGCATCGGCATCGATTTCCAGGACGTGTACTACTACTTGAAGCCCACGGAAGGCCAGGGCCGCACCTGGGAAGAGGTCCCGCCCGAGATCAAGGCCACCTTCGACAAGCTGGGCATCCCCGAGGCCGAGAAGAAGTTCCTGGCCGGTGTTAAGGCCCAGTACGAGAGCGAGGTGGTCTACGGCTCGCTGAAAGAGGAGCTATCGAAGCAGGGCGTGATCTTCACCGACACCGACTCGGCCCTGCGCGAGCACCCGGACCTGCTGCGCGAGTATTTCGGCACGATCATCCCGCCCAGCGACAACAAGTTCTCGGCCTTGAACTCGGCCGTGTGGTCGGGCGGGTCGTTCGTCTACGTGCCGCCGGGCGTGAAGGTCGAGTTCCCGCTCCAGGCCTACTTCCGCATCAATGCGGCCAACATGGGCCAGTTCGAGCGCACGCTGATCATCATCGACGAAGGGGCCCAGGCCCACTACGTGGAAGGCTGCACGGCCCCCATGTACAGCACCGAGAGCCTGCACTCGGCCGTGGTCGAGGTGATCGCCAAGCGCGGCTCGCGCGTGCGCTACACCACCATCCAGAACTGGGCCAACAACATCTACAACCTGGTCACGAAGCGGGCCGTGGCCTACGGCGACTCGCTGGTCGAGTGGGTGGACGGCAATCTCGGCAGCCGGCTGACCATGAAGTACCCGTCGATCTACATGAAGGAGCCGGGGGCGCGAGGCGAAGTCCTTTCCGTGGCCTTCGCCTCGTCCGGCCAGCACCAGGACGCCGGGGCCAAAGTGGTCCACTGCGCCCCGCACACGTCGAGCCGCATCGTGTCGAAGTCGATCTCCAAGAACGGCGGGCGCACGAGTTACCGCGGGCTGTGCAAGGTGTTGAAAGGGGCCAAGAAGGCGAAGTCGAACGTCGTGTGCGACGCCCTGATCCTCGACCCTCGCAGCCGCAGCGACACCTATCCCTACATCGAGATTGAAGAGCAGGACGTGATGATCGGGCACGAGGCCAGCGTCTCGCGCATCGGCGAGGAGCAACTCTTCTACCTCAACAGCCGCGGCCTGAGCGAGCCCGAGGCCGCCACGATGATCGTCAGCGGCTTTATCGAGCCCCTTGTGAGAGAACTTCCCATGGAATACGCTGTGGAGATGAACCGCCTGATCGAGTTGCAGATGGAAGGAACGGTCGGGTGACGGGGAGGGGACGAGTGGAATGATGGAATGATGGGAGAATGGAAGAATGGGATCTTGGAGTTCTGGAATCTTGGAAGAGTAGAAGAGTGGCGGCGAAAGCGCCCCCACCGGCCCCGAGATAAGCATGAAATACCTGACGTGGATCACGGTCTTTTTTGTGGGACTTGCCCAAGCGGCGGCCGGCGAGCCGGGGAGCATGTCGTTCGAGCAGGCAATGGAGCAACTCAAGGCGTACGAGTATGGGCAAAGCGACAAGGCCCTGCACGTCATTGAGTTGCACGTGGTGCGGTACGCCACCGATGCGACGCGCAAGGCCGAAATGGCCGCACGCCTGGGGGCCGTTCTCGCCGAGCCCAAGACGCCGTTGGCGGGCAAGACGTTTGTCTGCCAGCAGCTTCTGGCCATCGGCACCGAGGCCCAAGTGCCGGTCCTGGCGAAGATGCTGGACGCCCCGGAAACCGCGGAGATCGCCCGCTACACGCTGGAGGCGATCCCAGGCGAGGCATCCTTGGCGGCCATCCGCGGCGCCATCGACCGGCTGAAAGGCCCGGCGCTGGTGGGCGCCGTCAATTCGCTGGGCATCCGCCGCGACAAAGAAGCGGTCGGCCCTTTGGCCAGGTTCGTGAGCAGCCCGGACCCGCTGGTCTCCGCCGCGGCCGCCGAGTCCCTGGGCAAGATCGGCACGGTCTCCGCCGCGGCCGCACTTCTGAAGGCCGAGGTCCCGGCCAAGGCATTGGCCTCGCTCCACAACGCCCAACTTCAATGTGCTGAGCGGCTGGCCGCGGCAAGCGACGCCGAAACCGCCGCGCGGATCTACGAGCAGGTGTGGACCTCGAAGCGGCCCACCGCTTGGCGATTGGCCGGCCTGGGCGGCCTGACCCGAATTGCCCCGCAAAAAGCCGCTCCGTTGGTGCTGGACTCGCTTGGCGCTGGGGAACCGTCCTTGCAGGCAGCGGCTGTGCGCTTCAGTGCCCGGCTGCCGGGCGAGCAAGTCACGGCCGCCCTGGTCGAGCGTTTGGAAAAACTCGATCCCGCGGGCCAGGTGCTGTTGCTAGAGGTGCTGGCCGAACGCGCCGATCGTTCGGCAGCCCCAGCCGTGGCGAAACGCATCGAGGACAAGAACGACGCCGTGCGCGTGGCGGCCGTGCGCGCCATGGGCGCGCTAGGAGACGTTTCGGCCGCGGAGCCGCTAGTGCGACTGGCGGCTGTGTCGGGCAGCGCTGTGCAACCGGCGGCGCGCGCCGCCCTTGCCCGGCTTTCTGGCGCCGACATCGAGCCAAGGCTGCTGGCCCTGGCAGGCGAAGGCGCCGCGACGGTGCGGATCGAGGCCATCCGCGCCCTGGCAGCGCGGCGCAGCAAGATCGCGCCCCCCGTCCTGTTGAAAGCGGCAGGCGATGCCGACCCGGCCGTGCGCCTCGCCGCCTGGGACTCCCTGGGGCTTGTGGCCGATCGCCAGGACCTCGCCAAAATGGTGGAATTGCTCGTGGCCGCGGCGACGCCCGCGGGTATCGAGGCCGCCGAGCGGGCCTTGCTGCTTGCTGGAAAGCGGATCGAAGACGCGGACCAGCGATCGGCCCCCGTGATTGCCGCGCTGGCCAGCGCCCCGGGCGCGGCCAAGCCCTCGCTGCTCCGCGTCTTGAGCGGTTTCGGCGGGCCGCAAGCCTTGCAGTCCGTGCGCGCCCGGCTCCGGGACGCCGATCCCGCGGTGCGCGAGGCCGCAATCCGGGCTGCGGCCAACTGGCCGGACATCTCGGCCGCGGACGACCTCGTGCAGGTCGCCCAAACGTCGGAGAACAACAGCCACAAGCTGATTGCGATCCGCGGCTACCTGCGTCTGGCCGGCGAGATCAAGGACGCCGGCGAGCGTCTGAAAATGCTCCGGCGCATCCGGCCCGTTGTCAAGACCACGGAATTCAAGCGCATGTTGCTCGCCGGGCTCCAAGAAGTCCCCGACGCCGGGGCCCTGCACGTGGCCGCCTCTTTCCTCGACGACGCCGACGTGCGCGCCGAGGCCCAGGCCGCCACCTTGAAAATCGGCCGCGCGCTGGTGCGCGTTGACCGGCCGGCCGTGCGCGAGGCCATGAAGCGCGTGCTCGACACCACCAAGGACCAGGCCGTGGCCGAGCAGGCCAATGCCTTGGACGAGGAGGCCAGCAAGGCCCCGTCGCCCGGGGTCGGCCAGCAGGCCATGCAGCACGACCAGAAGCGGAGCGACGCCCAAAAGGCCGCACTCGCCAAGCGTGCGCCCAAGGGTTTTGCTATGAAGCTGGCCTGCTACCTCGACTGCGGCCCGGACACGGCCGACGGCGCAAAGGGCGGGCCGCAACTCCGTCTGGTCAGCGGCACGCCCTATTTCTGGCCCGACGCCGACCGCGCGGCCGACGCGCGCTTTGGCAGCGTCTTCTACGATTCTCAACAGGTGGTGTTTGAAGCCGCGGGGCTGAATCCCAAGAAATCGTACCAACTCGGGTGTACCTGGTGGGATTTCGACCACGATTCGCGCCAGCAATCGGTATGGCTGGCCGGGCCCAAGGGCGATCGCGAGACCAGAATCCTCGACAAAACAAAACTCCCCTCGGGCACCGACAATCAGCCGCCCGAGGCCAAAACGCTTCCCGTGCCGCCGGGCCTGATCGGCGAGGGTCCGCTGCGGATCATCTTCCGCAACGAGAGCCAGCCGAACGCCGTGGTCTGCGAACTCTGGCTGTGGGAGAGTGTTGGGGAAGGCCCGGCGGCGAAGTGATCATGATAGAAAGGACTCAACGTCGCGCCAGAACATCAGGTAGGTCCCGCTTGCCGAGCGGGACCTGCGAGGTCCTGCTCGCTGCGAGGTTCTGCTCGGCAAGCAGGACCTACAGGCGACGCCTGACCTACGACCGACGCCGTCGCAGGGCCGAACGGCAATAGGGCAGCAGGTCCAGCTCGATCAGTTCCTGCTCCAAGGCGTCGTAGGTGGGCTGGTCCAACGAATGCGCCACCTCTTCCAACAGGGCGTCGGCAAAGCAGGCCCGGGCGCGCTGCAGGGTTTTGCGGAGCCCTGTTTCCGTAAAGGGCGACTGGGGCCGGAGTTGCGCGCTCAATCGCGCCGCCATTTCGGAGCCCGACGCATCGGGGTTCTCGGCCCGAAACCGGAGCACGCTGTAGTAGGGCTGACCGCCCTGGCCCTCGCCGCGCTCCAACGCAGCCCACGCGCGCGCCAGCAGGTCTTCTCGCCAGTTGTGCAGAAACTCCTGGTCGGCCGCGTCCGGGGCTTGTGCGGGGGCAAAGCTCTCCGCCACGTCCTGATCGAGCTGCCGCGGCCGGCTCCGCTGCCGGTTATGATGATCAACCACCAGGTGGACCAGAGCGGTCTTGAGGTAATCGCGAAACCGGCCGCGTCCGGGGTCCGCGTGGCGAAAGGCCCCCTGCATCACGCGCAAGGCGAATTCCTGGAACAATTCGTCGGCCGTCTCGGGATCGCGGACCGCGCCCAGCAGGTAGCGATAGGCCGCGCTCTGGTAACGCTGGATCAGCGCCACGCGCGCGTCGGGCAGGCTGCCGTCGGCCGGTCGGTGGGCCTCGCCGATCAGCGTCCAGACTGTCGAGATCCGGCTCAAGCGGGAATTCAGGGTCTTGTCGTCCATGGCGGCAGCCGCTTCGGGTCCAGCATCGAGCGACACTCCCGCCAGTATGACCCCGGCCGGATTGCCTGTCAAGGCCCGAGAGCGAGGCAGGGCCACTTGACACGGCCCGGTCCTTGGCCCATGATCAGTGGAAAAGGAGACGAACATGTCTACGGTACTTGTAGTAGATGATTCGGCGGTGGACCGCCGCCTGGTGGGGGGATTGCTGGAGAAGACCTTGGTGTGTACCGTGCAGTACGCGGCCAGCGGCCTGGAAGGACTGGTGCAGATCAGCGATCTCCGCCCCGACCTGGTGGTGTCCGATTTGATGATGCCAGGCATGGACGGGCTGGAACTGGTGAAAAACATCCGCACGCAATACCCCGACCTGCCGGTGGTGCTGATGACGGCCCACGGCAGCGAGGGCCTGGCCGTCGAGGCCCTGGCCCGGGGCGCCGCCAGCTACGTGCCGAAATCGCAGCTCCCCCTGAAGCTGCCGGCCACGGTGCGGGAAGTGCTGACCCGCGCCGACGCGGATCGCGGCTCGAAACACCTCCTGAGCTGCCTCACGCGCGGCGAATTCAGCTTCGCGCTGGCCAACGACGCGCGGCTCATCGACCCCCTGGTCGACCTCGTGCAACAGATGATGGCCGCCACCGGCCTTTGCGATTTCACAGGCCGCCTGCGCGTGGGCATTGCCCTGAAAGAGGCCCTGCTCAACGCGCTGTTCCACGGCAACCTGGAACTCAGCGAGGAGCAGTTCGCCGAGGTCGAGGAGACGCTGATCGAGGAAAAGGACGTGAGCCTGATCGAGGAGCGCCGCTCGCAGGCCCCGTACAGCGAGCGAAAAATCTGGGTCGACGTGCGCATCGGCCAGAACGAGGCCAGCTTCACGGTGCGCGATCAGGGCAAGGGGTTCGACGTCTCGGCGTTGCCCGCGGTGGAGCAGCCCGGCGCGCTGGAAGGCCAGTGCGGGCGGGGCATCGTGCTGATGCGCGCCTTCATGGACGAGGTGACGTACAACGTGACGGGGAATGAGGTCAGGCTGGTGAAGCGCCGGTGAAGTAGTAAACGGTCATACAATCCCCAAAAGGTCCCGGTCCCATGCCCGACGACGCACTACGACTCTTGATCCTGGGCGCCCACCCCGACGACGCCGAGTACCATGCGGGCGGCCTGGCGACGATCTATCGGCAACTCGGCCACGTGGTCCGCATGGTTTCGCTGACCAACGGCCAGGCCGGTCATTTCGAGCGGCCGCCGGCAAGCCTGGCCGAGATGCGGCGTCAAGAAGCGGCGGCGGCCGGCCGGGTGATCGGG
>Ga0233425_10009457_pt1 | contig 12341 bp, 13 predicted proteins | sample Watercolumn_Towu_2_FD_181712 | JGI IMG/M metagenome (GOLD analysis project Ga0233425, IMG submission 181712) | Freshwater microbial communities from Lake Towuti, South Sulawesi, Indonesia - Watercolumn_Towuti2014_140_MG | ecosystem: Environmental > Aquatic > Freshwater > Lake | place...
CGTCCGCATCGGCACGCAGGACATCGGCACGGGGACGCGCACGATCGTCGCGCAGGTCTGCGCCGAGGCGCTCGGCATCGACGTCGCGGACGTGCGCGTCGACATCGGCGACACGGACTCGCCGTATGCCCCCATCTCGGCGGGCTCGCTGACGGTCGCCTCGATCGCCCCCGCGATCCGGCTCGCCGCGCTCGACGCGCGCGACCAGCTCCTCGACGTCGCCGCGGGCGTCCTCGAGGTGGGCAAGGCCGAGCTCGACCTGCGGGCCGGCCACGTCGTGAGCGCGGGCGCGCGCGTCCCGATCGCGAAGGTGTTCGAGGAGCTGCAGAACTACACCGTCGTCGGCACGGGCGCGCGCCTGCCGAACCCTGACGAGCGCGCGATCAAGACGTTCGGCGCCCACTTCGCCGAGGTCGAGGTCGACCCGCGGTCCAGCGAGGTCGTCGTGGAGCGCGTCGTCGCGGTGCACGACGTCGGGCGCATCGTGAACCCCCTCACGGCGCGGTCGCAGGTCGAGGGCGGTGTCATCCAGGCGCTCGGCTTCGCCCTCTCGGAGGAGCGCGTCGTCGACCGCGCGACCGGCCGCGTCCTCACGGCCGGGTTCGAGCACTACAAGGTGCCGACCGTGAGGGACGTCCCGAGGATCATCGTCCGGTTCGTCGACGTGCCCGACACGGAGGCGAACAACACGGGCGCGAAGGGGCTCGGCGAGCCGCCGATCATCCCGACGGCGGCGGCGGTCGCGAACGCGGTGGCGAACGCCCTCGGCGTGCGGATCCGCACGCTCCCGCTCACGCCGGCCCGCGTGCTCGATGCCATGGCGGCGCGCGCGTGAGGCCGTTCGCGTACGTTCGCGCCGGATCCGTCGCGGAGGCCTCGCGGCTGCTCGGTGGCGGATCGGCCGCCCTCGCCGGCGGCACCGACCTGCTCGGGCTGATGAAGGGCGGCATCGCGCGGCCGGAGCGCCTCGTCGACATCAGCGGGATCGACGGCCTGCGCGGCTGGACCCGCGAGCGCGGCGCGGGCCTGCGCATCGGGGCGCTCACGCCGCTGGTCGACCTCGAGGAGAGCGACCAGCTCGCGCGCTACCTCCCGATCGTCCGCGAGGCGCTCGCGGACGCCGCGACGCTCCAGCTCCGGTCGATGGGCACGCTCGGGGGCAACCTCCTGCAGCGCAACCGCTGCTGGTACTTCCGCGACGAGGCCATCCCGTGCTGGCTGAAAGGCGGCACGCGCTGCTTCGCCTCGGACGGCGAGAACGCGCACCATGCGATCGTCGGCACCGCGGCGGGGTGCAACCGGGTGTCGCCGAGCGACCTCGCCCCGGCCCTCATCGCGCACGACGCCCGCGTGACCCTCGCGGGCGGGCGCGGCACGCGCACCATCCCCTTGGCCGAGCTCTTCACTGACCCCGCCCTCCACAAGCGCGAGGAGCACACCATCCGCGCGGGCGAGATCCTCACGCAGGCCACGATCCCGGACGCCGCGCTGCAGCGGCGCGGCACGTACCTCAAGGCCATGGACCGCAAGGCTTGGAGCTTCGCGCTCGTGTCGGTCGCGGCCGCGGCGCGGGTCCGCGACGGGAAGCTGCGCGACACGCGCATCGTGCTCGGCGGGGTCGCGCCGGTGCCGTGGCGCGTCGAGGCCGCGGAACGCGAGGTCGACGGTCAGCCCTTCAGCGACGGACTCGCACAGCGCGCGGCGGACATCCTCCTCGCTGACGCCCATCCGCTGCGGCAGAACGGTTACAAGGTCCCGCTCGCGAAGGAGCTCGTCCGCCGCGCCCTCGCGCGGCTCGCGTCCTAGCGCGCGGGCTTCGCGCTCCTCCGTCGCGACCCATGGTCGCTCAGGCGCCGCGCTTCGGCCAGCCTCCCGGTGGCACCTGTGCGCGCTCGATCGCGAGCAGATACCGCTTCACGTCGAGCCCGCCGCCGTATCCGCCGAGCGTCCCGTCGCTCGCGACGACGCGGTGGCACGGCACGACGATGGGGATCGGATTCGAGCCGACCGCGGCGCCGGTCGCGCGCGAGGCGCGCCCGTTGCCGGCCCTCCGCGCGACGGCGGCGTAGGTCATGAGCTCGCCGTATGCGATGCGGCTCGTCGTCCGGAGGACGCGCTCCTGGAACGGCGTGATGCCACGCAGGTCGAATGGCACGTCGAACGCGCGGCGCCGTCCGCTGAAGTACTGGTCGAGCTCGCGGAAAAGCGCGGCGTTCGGCTTCGGATCGGGGACGATGCCGGGACCGTACAGGCGGACGAGCCGCCGCAGCTCCCATTCGCTCGGCCCGCGCCCGAAGTGGATCCCCGCCACGCCCTTCGGACCTGTCGCCGCCCAGAGCGGCCCGACGGGCGAGTCGAACACGGCGTACCCGACCGTCGCGAGGCCCTCTCGCTTCGCGCGCGCGAGCAGCCGGTCCCGCATGTCGCTGACGTCCACGACGCTCATTCGATCTGGCGCCTCACCTTCTTCGTCGCGTCGGAGACGCGTGTCCGCGCGGCCTCTTCGGTGCAGTCGAGCACGGCCGCGACCTCGCGGTATGGCCGTCCCTCGACGGCGTGCAGCACGAACGCCGCGCGCTGGCCCGCCGGGAGCAGACGGATCGCGTTCGCGAGGTCGAGCACCGTCACCCCGTCGCGCTCCGGCGCCGCGAGGCTCAGGTCTTCCACCGAGACGAGCGCCGGTCTCCTGCGCGCCGCGTCGATCGCCTTGTTCGTCGCGATCCGGTACAGCCAGGCGCGCTCGTGGTCGCGCCGGGGCGGTGGCCACGCGCGGAACGCGGCGAGGAACGTCTCCTGGTAGAGATCCTCGGCGTCCGCGCGCGCGCCCGTCAGTCGCAGCGCGTACGCGAAGATCTCGCGCTCATGGCGCTCGAGAAGCTCGCCGAACGTCCGCGCCGCGGCCTCCCTCACCGCCGACGACCGTACCGCATCCATCCCGACACCCGTACAACGCGGCGGGGCGCCCGATCGTGAGCCGCGTGTCAGTCGACGGTGATCGACTCCCTGCCGCGCGGCGTCTCGCGCTCGTCCATGCGCTCGATCCAGTGATCGAGGAACGAGCGCGCCGCCATGAGCTGCTCGCGCTGCGCCGCCTTCAGGTGCGTCCGGACCTCCGACGGGAAGATGTCGCTGAGGAGGTCGGCCAGGCGGCGCTGCGCGCGCTCGCGGCGCTCGAGACCCTTCAGCCGCTGCTCCAGCTCGGCGATCCGCGCGTTCAGGTCCGCGCTCGAGGTGTCGTTCATGCGACGCCTCCTTTCTCGCGTGTCTTGGTCGCGAAGCGGATGTTCAGGCGATCGCGTTCGAACTTCGCGCCGGTCGTCGGCGCGTCCGCGAGGATGCGCGGGAGGATGAGGTTCCGGCGCCACGAGCCGACCTGCAGCACGAGCTCGTCCGCATGCCGTGCCAGCTTCACGTCCTCCTTCGACGTGAACGGGAGCTCGAGCGACAGCACCATCTCGCCGTCCCGGCGCGACACCTCGTACGGCCGGCCGCGGAAGAAGAACGCGGTCGGGTCCTCGGTGCCGAAGAGCGCCTCGCCCGCGCGGCGGAGCATCGGGAGCCCGACGACCTCGTGGTCGAAGAACGGCACGCTGCGGAGCGGCACCGGCGAGAAGGCCTCGTCCACGAGCGGACGGTACCGCTGCTGCGTCTCCCGCCACGCGCGGAAGTACTCGCCCGTGCCGTCCGGCAGGACGCGGTTACACACGACGAGGTCGACGAGGTACCCGTAGAGATGGAAGTACGTGAAGGAGCGCTGCGACTCCTTGATGACCATCTTCTCGAGGTTCAGCACGACCCGCATCGAGGTGCGCTCGGGGTCGGCGAGCAGGTCGCGCATGTGCTCGAGCTTGCGGAAGAGCTCCTCGCCGGCGCTGAACACGGGGTCGCTCGGCATGGGCATCCCGATCGTCCGCCGCACGATCGGCCCGGCGATCTGGGCGATCCGCCGCTCGACGGGCATGATCTTCTCGAGCCACCACCGGCCCGCTTCCGGCAGCGAGAGCAGCCGCAGCGTCTCGCCCGTCGGCGCCGCGTCCACGACGACCACGTCGTACGCGCCGCTGTCGTGGTGCTCGGCGATCCAGAGCAGGCTCGCGAGCTCGTCCATCCCCGGCAGGACGGTCATCTCCTCGGCCATCACCTCGTCGAGACCGCGCCACTGGAACACGCTCGCGACGTAGGACTGGATCGTCCCCCAGTACTTCCGCAGGTTGTGGTACACGTCGGATTGCTGACCCCAGAGCAGCGGAGCGACCGGCGTCGGCTCGCCGCCGAGCGGGAGGTCGAACGAGTCCGCGAGGCTGTGGGCCATGTCCGTCGAGATCACGATGGTGCGCAGGCCGCGCTCGGCGCAGAGGAGGCCCGTCGCCGCGGCGATGCTCGTCTTGCCGACCCCGCCCTTGCCCGTGTACAGGATCACGCGCGCCATCGCCCTCAACGCTATCCCCGCGGGTCATCTCAGACGAGGGCCGAGCGTCCCTCCGGTCCACGCCGCAGCTCGAAGATGATCTCGCCGTCCACGACCTCGCCGGTCCGTGCGAAGCCGAGCTTCTCGTGCACGCGAAGCGACGGCACGTTGTCCGGCGTCGTCGCGGAGATGAAGCGACGGATCCCGTGCACGCGCGTCGCCCACTCCATGAGCGCGGCCGCGGTCTCCGTCGCGTAGCCCTTCCGGCGATCCTCGGGGAACACGGACCACCCGAGCTCGAGCGCGTCCGGCGCGCCGACGTCGTTGACCCCCGGCGCCCCGTGGAAGTTGACGAAGCCGATCATGCGCCGCTCCGCGCGCAGGACGATCGCGCGCAGCGACCATGGGTAGCGCGCCGGGTCGCGCGCGAGCTGCTCGCGACGGAGCGTGAGGAAGCGCGTGAGCTCGTCCCTGCCGTCGCGACGCTCGTTCGTCCGTGACGGGAAGTGCTCCGGGACGGCATACGGGGCGACCTTCGCGATCGTCGCGCGGTCATTCGCGATGAACGCGTCGAGCAGGACGGCCGGGACGAGCGGCAGGTCGAGCCGTTCGCTCCTGACGAGCGTCTCCTCGGCGTCGGCGACGTGCGTGGACACGGCCGGGCCATCCTAGTCGCGAAGGCGCACGCGTACGCCGGATCCGGCGGCGTCCTTCCGCCCACCGACACGGGCTTGACCCGTCCGCGCTGGAACGGCACGCTGGCGCGCGAGTGAGCACTGGACCCGCCCGCGGAGAGGGGAACGCCGGGGGCCCGGAGGTCTCGCGACGCGACCTGCTCAAGACGGCAGGCCCGATCGTCGCATTCATCGCGCTCGAGGCGATCGGTGGCCTTGGCGTCGCGAACGGGTCGGGCGCGCCGTCGACGCAGCAGTCGCAGGGCGTCGTCTTCCCCGACCCGACGCTGTGCATCGGCTGCCTCACCTGCGAGGTCATCTGCTCGCAGGTCCACAGGCAGCAGGGGCTCTCGGACGTGCCGCGGATCCGCATCTACGACGATCCCGAGGTGAAGGTCGCTCCGGTGATCCAGGAGGCGTATCCCGGCCGCGGATCGTTCCACCAGGAGCCGTGCCTGCAGTGCCCGACGGCCGAGTGCCTCTACGTGTGTCCGGTGAACGCGCTCCAGGTAGAGCCCCGCACCGGCGCGCGGTTCATCCGCGAGGACACCTGCGTCACCTGTGGCCGCTGCAACGAGGCGTGCCCGTTCCCGGTCACGACGGAGGCGAAGGCGACGAACCGGATCGTGTTCGAGCAGACGAGCCGCATCACGTACGACCCGAAGAAGGACACGTACGCGAAGTGCGATCTCTGCTACTGGCGCGAGGGCGGCCCCGCGTGCGTCGAGCGCTGCCCGGTGAACGTCCGTATCCGCCAGGGGATCATCAAGAGCGACAACCTGTGCCTCGACGCGCCGAGGTCGGACCAGGCCACGTGGGGCAAGCTCCGAGCGTTCCAGACGTTCGAGGGCAGCCCCGCCAAGGGCAAGGCGTGAGCGGATACGCCCTCACGGTCGTCGGGATCCTCGCGGCAGGCATCGCGGCCGTCGCGATGCTCGGCCAGACGTCCGCGGGCACGCAGCCGTGGAGCTCCGAGCTCAGCGACAACGTCGCGCTCGCGCGCACCGTGCCGTTCGCGCTCGGTCTCGGTGTCGCCGTCGGGATGACGCCGGTCGGACGCATCGCCGGGCTCACGGCGTCCGGCCTCGGCCTCATGCTCGGCATCCCGACCGGCAGCTACGAGTACCTCGGCGGGCTGCTCGACGTGCACCCGCCGTTCCCGCTGTACCTCGTCTACCGCCTGCACTACGTCGGCGCGGCGGCGTTGCTCTTCGGGGTCGCCGCGCTCGTCACGCACGTATGGCGCAGCCCGGACCGTTCGTTCCTCGTCCCAGCGGGCGGGCTCCGCCGCGCTCTCCGTGGCGTCGCCGACGAGCTCCCAGCGTTCCTAGTGCAGCGGCTCGCCGGACCGCTCGGGATCGACCTGCGGACGCCGGCGCCCCCGCGCGGCCGCTACACGTTCTACGAGGTCGTCGTGTCGTTCCCGTGGTGGGCGACCGGCATCGCGCTCATCACGATCACCGGCCTCATCAAGGCGCTGCGCTACGCGTACCCCGTGCCGGGGCCCGTCCTGTTCTGGGCCTCGACGCTGCACGTCGCCGCGATGGTGATCATCGGGCTGAAGGTGCTCGACCAGCTCCGGATATGGCTCGAGCGCGACCGGCGCCTCCTCCTCGCGGCTGGCGCGACCGCGTGGGCCATTGGCAGCCTCGCGGTCGCGTACTTCTTCCTCTGGAGCGCGTTCGCGGCGCAGACCGCCGCGAAGGAAGGGATCCTCTCACAGGTCGCGCTCCTCGTCGGGGGCGTCGGGGTCGCGCTGCTCTCGGTCCTCGTCTTGCTACGGTCCGTTCGCGTGGTGACGCGATGAACGCCCACCAGGTCGTCCGGCTGGTCCTCACCGTCGGCGCCGTGCTGTCGTACGCCGGCCTGGCAACGGTCGCGGCGACGCCTATCCGGCAGCTCACGGCGGCGCAGCAGGCAAGCCTGCGTCCCGCGCTCAGCCCGGACGGGCAGCGCGTCGCCTTCCAGCGGAACGAGGGTGACGGCCGCTACCGCATCTGGGTCATGGACGCGGACGGCGGCGGCGCGAAGCGCCTCACCACGGGCGACGCCGACGATCGCCACCCGGCGTGGAGCCCGGACGGCCGGACGCTCGCCGTCGACTCGGGGTCAGACAACAGGCGCGAGATCTGGCTCATCGACGTCGCGAGCGCGCAGCGCACGCAGGTGACGAAGCTCGGCGGCGTCGCGAGCTTCCCGACCTTCCGCCCGGACGGCGCTCGGATCGCGTTCTTCGCCTATCGCGAGGGCGGGACGGACCTCTGGACCATCGGTCGCGACGGCGCGAACGCGCAGCGGATCACGACGGACCTCGCGAGCGAGCAGCGGCAGCAGTGCACCTTCGCGTGCCACGGCGCGGCGTGGTCGCCCCGTGGCGACCGCATCGCGATCTCGTCCGGCGACCAGTCGCGCGTCCTCGTCCTCGCCCCGACGCCGGGCAGCGTCCCGCTGTCGATCTCGCCCGAGGACGAGAAGGCGCACTTCCCGACGTACCTCGCCGACGGGCGCCTCGTGTACGTGTCGGAGCACATCACGCTCGACCAGAGCTGGACGGACCTCTGGGCCCAGCCGGCGGACGAGGGCAGCGCGCGCACCGCCCTCGTCATGGGCGTGCAGGCGCAGGGCCCCTTCGAGATCAGCCGCGACGCGGGACAACTCCTCTTCGCGTCGCCGCGCACGGGGACGTTCGAGATCTACGCCGTCACGCTCGACGACGCCGGCAAGGCCGCGCTCGCCGAACGCGTCGTCCGCGGCGGCGGCGGCGCACAAGCCTCGCTCACGCCGGGCGCTGTGGCGTCGGCGCAGCGCAAGGACGCGGGTCCGTTCGGGGAGTCGACGCCGTACGTGATCGCCCTCGTCGCGATCGGGCTCGTCGGCCTCGGGGTCGAGCTCTTCGTCCGCGCGCGGCGCGCGCGCTAGGCCTCCTCGCGACCCCGGAGGAGCTCGCGGCGCGACAGATGCGAGCGGCGCTCCTGCTCGGCGAGCCACCTCGCTCGCTTCGGCGAGGCCGCTGCGGGATCGGCTGCGGTCGCTGTCGCGTCAGGCGCTGCCTCGGCTGTGGCCGCGGCACGGTGCTCGGAGGCGACCGCGATGTCGGCGAGTTCATCCAGAATGAGCTGGAGCTCCTGCGAGTGCAGCTCGCGGAAAGCCTTGATCTGCGCACCGACCCTTCTCAGGCGCGTGGTGACCTCCTGGTTCACAGCTCCTCGTAGCCGCGGCGCACGACGACGCGCGGTGCGTCGGGTCGGCGTGGATCGGCCCGCAGCGCGGTCCCGGCCTGGATCTCACCGAGGAGCACCGTGACCGCGGCGAGCGCGTCCTCCCGTGTCGTCGCAATGAGGCGCGCGCCTCTCGCGATGCGTTCGGCCTGCGCGTGCAGCTCGCGTGGCACGACGAGCACCTCGTAGCGCTCCGGCAGATCCTCGATCGGGTGAAGCCGCACCCGGATGTCGAGGCCGGCCCGCTCGATGGTCCGCTCGAACCGGCGGAAGACCTGGAGCCACGAGACCGGCAGCGATTCCCTCGTGTACGCGACCACGATGGTCCCTACCAGGCGCGGGACGGGGCCACTACCCTCCGGCGAGGCCATCGATCCACCTATGATCGCGTCGGTCACCGTGGGTGCAGCCCCGACGTGCGGAGGGAACACCGATCCTGGATGACGCGCAGGCGCTCGGGATCGCGATACGAGCCGCGTTCCGCGGTGGTCGCATGGCCTCGGCTCGCCTCGGCGCCCCCGGATATCTGACCTGGAAGGGCCATCGCGACGTAGTCTCGGGGGCGTCGCTCGAAGTGCAAGAGGCCATCCTGACGGTCATCCGGCAGGAGTGCCCGGGCGATGCCGTCCTCGCGGAGGAGGGGCCGGAGGATGAGCCACTGCCCGTGGCCGCCGATCGGCTCTGGATCGTGGATCCGGTCTGCGGGAGCCTGAACTTCGTTCAGGGTGTCCCCCTCTTCGCGGTGTCTGTCGCGCTGCGCGTGGGCCGGCAGGTGCGCGTCGGCGTGGTCCATGACCCCGCGCGGGATGAGACATTCGCGGCTCGGGTCGGGGGCGGCGCCACGCTGAATGGCCGCACGATCAACGTCCTGACGGTGACGGAGGGCTCCGAAGCCTGGAAGCACTCCTGGATCGGTACTGACCTGCCCCCCAGCGGCCCGCGCCGGGAGGAGGCCCTCCGCGTATTCGACGCGCTCGCGTCCGAGGTCATTTCTCAGACGATCATGGGCTCGCCCGCGCTCGGCTTTTGCTATGTCGCCTGCGGTCGGCTCCATGTGTACTGGGACCTCGATGCCAAGCCCTGGGACGTGGCGGCAGGGGCTCTGATCGTCGAAGAGGCGGGCGGCCTCGTCACCGATCCCGATGGCGGCCCTTGGACCCTCTCGGATGGGGGGTACGTGGCAGGCGTCCCGGCCGTGCTGCGATGGGTGCAGCGCGGCGTGCAGCGGGTGCGGGAACACGGGACGGCGGCCGGTCGGCCGCCGTCCCTGAACTCGCCGGAGGGCGTTTAGTTCTTCGCGAGCGCCTCCAGGATCGTTCGCTCGATGAGACCCTGGGCCAGGTCGACCTTGTACGCGTTCAAGCTCATCGGACGGGCCACCGTGCGGATGGCCGCCGCGGCCTGCTTGATGGTCTCCTTGATGTTCTTGCCCTTGAGGGCGTCCTCCACGACCTTCGCGCGGTAGGGCACCGGTGAGACGCCGCCGAGCGCGATGCGGCCATCCTTCCAGGTGTCGCCGTCCACGGTGAACGACGCGGCGACGGAGATGAGCGCGAAGTCGTAGACCTGGCGGTCCTTGAGCTTGGTCCAGGCCTGCTTCGCACCGGACGGCTGGTTCGGGACGGTCACATGCGTCATGAACTCCGTCGGCTTCAGGACGTTCTCGCGCAGCACGTCCTCGCGCGGGCCGATGAAGTACTGGTCGAACGACACGGTCCGCTCGCCCTCGGTCCCCGCGATCTTCGCCGAGGCGTTCAGCGCGAGCAGGGCGGTCGCGGTGTCCGAGGGGTGGACGATGTAGCAGAGCTCCCCGCCGATGATGGCGTGGTAGCGATTGTCGCCGGTGACGGCGTAGCAGAAGTCGCCGCCCTTCTTGTAGCAGTTGAAGTCCTCGCCGCGGAAGAACCAGCAGCGTGGGCGCTGGTTGACGTTCCCGCCGATCGTGCCGAAGTTGCGGATGAGCGGCGAGGCGACGCTCTCGGCGGCCTGGACGAGCATCGGGAGCTTGGCCGCGATGTCCTTCGACTCGATCAGGTCCGTGAGCGTCACCGCCGCGCCGATGGTCATGCCGTCCCCTGTAGCCCGGATGGCCGCGAGCTCCTTTATGGTCGTCAGGTCGATGAGCACCTCGGGGATGGGCATGCCCTTCCCCGAGACCCAGTCCTTCATGACCCCGCCGACGAGGTCGCTGCCCCCGCTGACGACCTTGACGGCTCTGCTCCTGTGCGTCCGCAGCAGGTCGACCGCTTCGGCGACGGTGGTCGCGTCGTACAGCTCGAATCCTCTCATCGCCTCTCCTCCTACCTCAGCGCCGCGAGCAGCTTCTCGCGGGTGATAGGCATGTCGGTGACCCACACGCCGACCGCGTTGTAGACCGCGTTCACGATGGCCGGCGCCGGCGGGGCCATCGGCGGCTCACCGATGCCGTGCGCGCCGTAGACGCCGTACGCCTTTGGCTTCTCGATGAGGATCACCTCCGCGAGAGGTGCGTCCTTGATGCTCAGGGGCTTGTAGTCGAGCATGTTCGGGTTCAGAGGCAGGCCCGTCGCCTTGTCGACGAGGAGCTCCTCGGTGAGGACGGCGCCGGTGGCCATGACCACCCCGCCCTCGATCTGCTGCTCGAGTCCGAACGGGTTGATCGCCCTTCCGACGTCATGGGCGGCCACGTAGCGGATGATCCGGATGCTCCCGGTGAGCGTGTCGACCTCGACCTCGGCCGCGTGCGCGGCCCATGCGACCCGCTCCCAGTTGTTCGGCGGGACGATGTCCGAAACGCCAACGACGGGGCCAGGGCGGGCCGCGACGGCCTGATCCAACTTCAGCGTCCGACGCGGGTCGGACTTCAAGAAGACGACCCCGTCGACGAGGTCGACATCTGCCGCGGTGACCCGCAGGGTCTCGGGCGGCTTCTTCGCTTGGGCATCGGCGACGAACTTCGCCGCGGCGCGCTCAAGCACCTGCGCCCGAGCGTTGAGCGCCGCCTGGTACATGCCGCGCCCGCCGGTGTTGGTCTGGATGCTCCCGAACGTACCGCTGGTGTCGGTCGTGACGTCGGTGTCGACGTACGGTGTGATGGTCACCGAGGTGAGCGGCACGCCGAGCGCTTCGGCGGCGATCATCGTCATTTGGGTCCGCTCTCCCGGTCCGATCTCGTTGCTCGCGGAAACGCACTGCACGGTGCCGTCGGCGTTGATGATCACCTGACCCGTCGCTTGGGCGTCGGAGCCGCCGCCGTGACTGCAGGCATGCGCCGCGAGCCCGATACCGTGGAACACGCCGGGCCGCACCTGCTTGGTCTTGGGCGCGTGCCACTTCGACTTCCAGTCGATCTTGTCGCGCGCGGCCGTGATGACGTCCCGGATACCCGGGTTGCTGAACGGCCGCTTGGTCTCGGGGTTCCCGGTCTCATTCAGGTTCTTGAGCCGGAACTCGACAGGATCCATGCCGATCGCGTACGCGGCCTTCTCCATCGTGGTCTCGAGCGCGAACGTCCCGTTCGGATGGCTGACGCAGCGATACGCGCCCGACTTGAACGAGTTCGTCATGACGTCCACAGCCTCGAGCCGCAGGTTCGGGATCCTGTAGAGCAGCTGCATGTTGAACCACGAGCCGTTGGCGGAGCCCGCGCGCTGGGCGCCGACGTTCGCGTACACCTTGAACTGTCCGAACTGGATAGTCCCGTCCCGGTTCACGCCGAGCTTCATCTCGTTCCGGAACTCGGGGCGGTGCGTGCGGGTGACGAAGTCTTCGTAGCGCGTGTAATGGTTCTTGACCGGGCGGCCCGTCAGCTTCGACAGGATCACCGCGTGGTACTCCGACAGGTCCGCGCCGTAGCGGTATCCGTAGCCAGAGCCCACGTAGCCGGTCTGGAGGACGCGGACCTTGTTCTGAGGGATCTTGAGCGTGGTGGCCAGGTTCGAGCGGAGCCCGTGCGCCCACTGGACGGTGTGGGCCATGTTCAGCTTGTCGCCGTCCCAGTACGAGAGCGAGTTCGTGAGCTCGAGCGCGAGGTGCTGCTCGACGGACTTCTTGGCGACGACC
>Ga0233425_10009458_pt1 | contig 12340 bp, 9 predicted proteins | sample Watercolumn_Towu_2_FD_181712 | JGI IMG/M metagenome (GOLD analysis project Ga0233425, IMG submission 181712) | Freshwater microbial communities from Lake Towuti, South Sulawesi, Indonesia - Watercolumn_Towuti2014_140_MG | ecosystem: Environmental > Aquatic > Freshwater > Lake | place: Indonesia...
TTCCTGTAAAACAGGAGAGTCTGTATTCGTAGACGTAGTAAACAGCAAAGGAGAGCAGATGCGTGGAGAAACAGTAAAGGTAATCTCTCCTACTGGAAAAGAGTATGAAGTCCTTATCAGCAACGAGCTTAATGGTTTTACATTTGATGATATTCATCTCGATTCAGTCGGGGTTTATAAGTTTGTTTACAAGGACCAAGTACAATTAGTTTGTGTTAGTCCATCTGAGAGATTTAGGAAATTGAATACTCTTGACGACTTTGCCCACATGCCACTCAAAGAGGTTTCTGAGTTTTTTGCTGACAGTGAAAAGCATTATGGCAAAACTGAGGATTCTAGTTCTTCATTTATCTTCAAAGATGTGAAGCACATGCTTTATTTTTGGTTTAAATTATCTATTCCAGAATCAAATCCAGTCTTATTGAATTTTATAAAATGCTGGACAATATCTTCCTGCAAGGAAATAATTGGTAATCTCGGGGTTCAAAATCCTCAAGTTTCCATTATGTTGTTTGACGCCCCAGTTTTAGCTCCCTGGTATGAAAACGGATTATTTTACCTGACTACAAATGATTCAAAAAAAGTTTTCTTTTTGGATATAAATCTGGCAGGAAGATTACCTGCTTCTAGAAGAGATGAAGAATCAATACGAATTGGGGCTAAGCTTCAGGAGCTTAAGGATGGAACTAAGGTTCTTATCTTGGGTGTCCTTTCAACAGTGAAAGACAGAAGCATTTTCTCCAGAATTGCGATTGATGCCGCGACTTTTGAAGAATTAGATAAAAAATATTTCTATGTTATGGATGAGTCAATGTGCCAACGGCCCACAAAAAATCCGGTGCAATAGATGAATTCGTTTAGACAATTGATGTCTCAGAAATTAGTTCTTGCGACTGCAGCCATCATATTATCCAGTTTTCCTATACACAAACCTTTGGCAGAAGATCCACCGAAGAAACCTGCTATGTCCGAACCGCTTAACCTCGGGACTATTAAGGTAGACCTAAGCAAATGTGATACGTCCAGTCCTGTTCCATCGTGCAAACAGGGGCGCAGGATTTTGGTATCTGTCACAGACGCAGAAGGAAAAACGTTAACTGATGCCAAAATCAAGATAACTAAACCGGATGGCTCAAGCTTTATCGCTGTAAACGATGGAATCCAGAACTTTGTATTGTTGGATTCTCCTGGAGAGTACGCATTCGAATATCAAAATAAAACATTTGTCATTTTTGTCGAAAGAAGTGCGTCTCCTGTTGTGAATGAGCTTGGAATCCTCAAACTTAGCACTAATTCCTGTAAATTAGGAGAAACGGTTTGGGTAGATGTTGTGAACAGCGATGCAAAGCAAATCACTGGGGAAACGGTGAAAGTCGTTTCTCCATCTGGAAAAGAAACAGAAGTTAAGATAAGCAATGAATTGAATGGTTTCGTCCTAGATGAATTCGGACATTACAAATTCATATACTCTAGTCAGGAACGTATTGTCTGCGTCAAACCTTTCAACGAAAAAATTCAAGTTATTTCTTTGAGTATGCTCAAAGATTTGCTAAATCGCAGGCAAAACTACGTTTTTCCTAGTATTCCGGGAAAAGAAGAAAAAGTCGTAAGAACATTAGAAGAAGAGCAAGCTCGACGCATGTTTTTTAAAATTGCCTTAGAAGTGGGATTTAGCCAGAATACCGTTTTAAATCCGGATTATTCGACGCGTAAAATCTGCATAAACACATTCAAAGAAGAAATTGGGATATCGTTTGAAGATTTCGTAGCACTTTATGCGGACTGCCGCAGTGCCTGCGAACCATTCCTTGTCCAAAGATGGTGCGCATTACGGGGAGTAGACACAAGCGATGATTTTAGAAATCTCTCCAGTTTAGCGGATAAATTTAGTAAAGGACCCGTATTATACATCCAACATAGGAAAGGGTATTCTACAGATTACTTTCTTGTCAACCTAGATGATTTTTTTGCGGATTTCGGAGGTTTTGCCAATATGCTATCATTTGATGGCAAAGTAGTTGCCTTTGCTTCTTCAGAAAACACACTCTTATTTTTAGTTGCTTCTCCGTTAGACGGCTCATTTGGTGCAATAAGTGAAATCTCAGAGGATAGAAAAACGATTACAACCAGATTCGTATATGTCCACGATGACTCCATCTGTCCGTTCAATTCTTTTCTATCAACCGATCCGGTGAAGTAGTTAGAGAAGAAATCCAAGAAAAAGCTCTTGACTTGTTTCAATCCATCATTTTTCTTATATCTTCCACGACTTTAGTTTTTGTTTCTTCAAAAGGAGGAACGTTCCTAACCAAAGAGGAAAGCTCTGTTTTCCATATGCTTTCCAGTTTGCTGCATTCTTTCTCAAATCTGCCAGTTTCGTAGCTTTTTTTGTAATATGCAAGTTTTTCATTTGCCAGGTTTTTATCAGTTGTTACGCCCATATTGCAAAGGAACGCCAAATCATATAAGTCCCGTGCAGAACGTCTTGTTATGATCGCGCGTATTTTTTCAGCCATTATTTCCTTTTCATTCATGGCAAAAACTTCAAATATGGGTATTATATCCATGTGGTGGCCGATCTGCACGGTTTTTGCTTCGATTTTTACCTCTTCTTTTTTGCTGAAATCAAACGTTATGCTGCAAAGCGAGCGTTCTGTTCCGCGATAAAGAGGACCCTCAATTTTCAAAGAAAAAGACTCAGAATTTCCGATCGTTTCCCTTTTCTTTTTCGTATACTTTATATTGAACGAAGGAAGCCCGTCCTCAAGTATCTTTGAATAATCTATTTCTCCACTTACGGTAAAATCCAAATCTTCTGAAAATCTGTTAAGGCCGTAGCATTTTGAAAGTGCGGTTCCGCCTTTGAAGACAAGTTCTTTTCCTGCTTTTTGATACAAAATAAACAAAGCTATATTCTGGTAATAATCCTTTTCGCCCTGCCCAAGATTAAAGTTTCTTTTCATGGAATACTGCCTTAGGAATTCCTCGTTCATACTTTCAACCTCCATTTCTTGTTTATATTCTTTCCTTTTTCAAACGGATTCAATTCGTAATAATTTTTGTCCATTACCGGTATCCCAAGGTCTATCCTATGGTATTTCTCAAGCAGATATCCCACCTGCCTGCAGATCTTTTTTGATTGTATCCCTAAAAGCCGTTTGCATATTTTTTCAGCATTGGGGTTCCGGATGTTTTGGAACACGCCTTCAATTTCAGAAAAGTTTCCCATTGCCCTGGGATTTAGAAATGCGTCCACCAGAAGCGTTTCCGGTTCTGCTATAAATGCATAAACGCCGTTCCGCTCTTCGCGTATCGCATCTCCGAGCGGTATCTTATGGAACGTTATATCGTAATTCATCACGGTTATTCCCTTGTATCTCTTGGATGTTGCGACTTGCATTGCTATTGGGATTGCAGTTGTGAATCCATGGATTGCTGATGCAGAGAGAAACGAGATGTATGATGGAAAATGAATATTTGAGGCGATCGCATGGATGTCGATGGTTGTTGCATATACTCCTTTTCCTATGCGGGTTATCTTTTTTGATTTTTCCAGACGGTGAAGCAATAATCTGGCGTATTCTGGGCTGTTTGTCCTTCTTTTTGCTTCGGCTATTGTGAATATCGGTTTTCTTAGCAATGATTTTGTGGCGGTTTCCATAGGTATATTTCTTGTAATATACTTTTAAAGTTATCTTTTTTGATAATTTTGATTAACTTTTAAAGGATTTTGAAAGTTCAAAAAAGTATTTAAAGAGTTGCTAACGGGATCTGCAACCTAAACGCGCTTGAGGCAAAAATCAATCTATTAGGCGATCTAAACCCTCGTCTTGGTCATCGTCTTGATAATTTCCGCATAGCTTATTAAATATGAAACAATCCAATACTCTCATGAGACCAGAAGTAGAATGGTGGCTGAAGCAATCCCGTGCGGATTTCATTGCAGCAAAACACTCCATGGCAGCAAAGGATTTCCATGTATCTGTTTTCATGGTACACCAAAGCGTTGAGAAATCTCTCAAAGCATTATTCATATTCAAATTCAATTCACTGAACTTCAAGACGCATAATCTCATCCAGCTTGGAAAGGAGCTGGCGGTCAAGCCGAAATTCCTCACTTTCCTTGCAAAATTGTCTCCGGAATACGCTTTATCCAGATATCCGGATGCGTCGTATGGGGTACCTGCAGAGAGATATACGGAAGAACTGGCCTCGGAATTTTTAATTCAGGCCGAAGAGGTATTGAAATGGGCAGAATCGCAGATAGGAAAGTAAGCGCGTACGTCTCCGCACTCAAGAAGAGGTTCGGAGCAAAGGTAATTCTTTTCGGCTCAAGGTCAAAAGGCGAGCCGCTGGATAGCAGCGATTATGACTTATGCGTCATCTCAGATAAATTCGCATCTTTGGATATCAGAAAACGGCTGCAGATCCTTTATGAGATGATGCTGAAAGCGCCGTTTAATGCTGACCTGCTTGCCGTAACCCCTGAAGAATTCAAAAGACTTTCAAAACTCAGTACGATATACAAAACAATCTCAAAAGAAGGGATAGTTGTCTAAACCCTCGTCTTGGTCATTCCACTGGGCAGTATCTGCAACAATTCATCGGGATGGACATCCAATCTTTTTGCCAAAGCTTTAGCGACCTGGCCCTTTTCCTTCCCTGTTTTTGATGGGATAAGCAGCACTTCCCCCTCAAGCTTTCTTTTTGATATGTCCGGAACGATCTCAAGGCTTTCTCTCCCTTTTCCGACTTTCAACCCAAGTCGTGTGCTCCTGAACCACTGGCGTTCCCCTTTTATGGCGAATCCGCCTGTGGGTATGAATCCTCCCTGGGCGTGCTTGGATAATTGCTCTTTCTTCACACAATAGACATCCACGGAAGCATTGCTGTTCTTCCATGCATTGGAAAAGCTTGCAGCAAACTGCGCAACTTCAAGTTTCTCATCATCGGTCGCATCAATTCCGTCTTTCAATATGACTGCGGTTCCGCCTTGTATATCTGCATGGAAGAATAGATCCTTGTCTTCCATATGCTTTGCAAATACTACATCATTCTGCTTTGCATCCTTTCCGCCTATGGCTAATCTTCCTGAAGAAGTATTGAACCAGTTAAACTTTTCAAACCATTTTTTCTCTTTGGCTGTTTTTACGATCTCTTTCTTTTCCTGTTTTTTCCTTGTTTGTTCCATCTCTTTCCTGGTATCAGAAATGGCTTTCTTCACGTTCTCTATTTTTTCCCTGACTTCCTTTACCTTATCGTGATATGCGGCGATGTTCTCATGAGTTGATTTCCTAAGGTCAAGGATTATTTTCATGGTAGAATAAGATATGGAAAACCTTATAATCCAAAACAAAGTGTTCTTGGCAGTGACTGGCAAATATGTTCAGAAAACATACCAGAAATAGCCATTTTCGTTCAGAATTCTGAACGTTTGCTATTTATCAGCTTTCAATTATTTAACGAGAGTTATAAACGTATCGCGTTGGTTAAAAAATTGTGTTGTTATGTGTTTATAAATATTTACACATAATATATGTGCGGGGATTATATATGACAAACATGACATTGGCAGTATCTGCAGAGCTCAAACAAAAGTTAGATTCGTTCCCAGAGATAAATTGGAGCGAAGTGGCCCGGCAGGCTTTTATGCAAAAAATCCGTGATCTTGAATTCCTAAAGCAATTCAAGGCAGAGAGCGAGATGACCGATGAAGACGCATTGAAACTGGGAAAACAGATTAGGAAAAATCTTTCAAAAAAGTTCAGGGAAGGATAACATGGACATAGTCGTGGATGCCAACATCCTATTTGCAATTATGATAAAAGAAGGAATAACCGAACGTATGTTGTTATCTGATGTTTTGCATCTTTACGCCCCAGAATATATTTTTGTAGAATTCAAAGAACACGAGAAAGAGATATTGCAGATTACAAAACGAAGCCCCTCGGAATTCCTTAAGCTTATCGAACTGCTGGAAAGGAAAATAGAATTGGTGCCCATCTCCGAATTTAACCGGTCCCTGAAGGAGGCGGATTCATTGCTCGACGATAAAGATGATGCCGCTTATCTTGCGGTTTGTCTTGCAAAAATGATGCCACTCTGGTCTAATGACAATGGGTTTAAGGAACAACGAAAAGTGGTGGTTTATACTACTCAGGATTTGATTCGGATATTCGGCTTAGATTAAATTTACCTATTCGAATTCCAAGAGACTTACATTTATAAACTTCAGTCGCTTTTATAAATTGTTTCTCTCTTAATAAGAGTGTAAAAAGAGGGTTTTTATGGGTGGCACAACCGGGGCGTTTATCATGGCAGGCGGACAGGTTAAAAAGGAAGTCACAAAAGCAGGAAAAGGGGAATTTGACGTCGATAAATTTTTACAGGATAGAACGAAACAGATAAAGGACGAATACTCTTCATTGGATGATTTCTCAAGAACCAAGGCATTCGCACTGACGTTCCATGTCTCAGCAGGAGATGTCCGCTCAAAATCATACCCTACAATACCTTCAAAAGGTCAGAAATACCTGGAAGGCATGCTTGGAGAGATGGAAAAAGTCTCAAAAGAGGTTGAAAAGCTTTATGCAACCTTCTCAAAAGACCCTTCAAAGGAAAACAGGAAAAAACTCGCAGACAGATTAGGCGAGATGGATTCCCTTTGGGCAGAATATATATTCAAGAAGGAGTTCCTGATAAGATATTATTCAGCCATAAACGTCGCAAGGACAGAAGCTTTCAGGGCAACTGCAAATCTTGATTCAGAGCTTCTGAAGTCATATGACTTGGTAAAAGCCGAGAAGAAAGAAGGTGTGAAGGAGATTTCCACCAATCTTGATACTTATAGAAAGATGCTTGATGCAAGGTTTGATGCTGATCCTGAAAAATTGTTCACAAAGGATAAGGGTTCTCTGTCTATAAGCAAGGAATCCGAACAGACTTTGGTCTTTTCCGCGAACTTGGCTGCGATAAGCGTTGGAACGGTAGGAGACTTATTCTGGGACTCTTCAGACTATGCAAGGAAGCATTCTCCTGATGATAAAAAACTGTTTAAGGACTATTCATATGCGATAGGCACAAGAATATACGACGAACTCCATTATCTGGAGAAATCCAAGGTATGGGAAAAAGATAATATGGTAATGGATGAGAAGGGGAAGAAATACACGAAGTATAAAGAAGTGCCTATAGATGAAGGAGTAAAGAAAGCGCTTTCTGATGTTTATACGCCCGTAATCTATAAAGTCAGGTCTGCTAAAACACCTGCAGAGCTTGGAGCTGCTCTGGAAAAGCTCAAGGACGCAAGAATCGAAGCAAATAAACTTCTGGGTCAAGCCAGATTCGAATCTTATGTCGGTCAGGACTGGATATCCACAGGTGTTGATATCGCTGTAGTCACTGCCGCGATAGCTTATCCTCCAGTAGGAGGACCTCTTGCTGTTGCATGGTTCGCAGAGAAAGGAGGCTTGATGGTCTATCAGGGAATCAAGGACAAGAATACGTCTATGGTTGTTAATGGCGCCCTTATGATTGGAATGAGCGTCCTAGGGCCTGCAGGCAAGGCTCTTATAGCTGGCAGGGAAGCAGGAGCGCTTTATATGACTGGAAGAGTCCTCATGTTGTCCCAGAAGGCAATCGGGGCATATTTCGTCGGGACTACTGGTTGGATGGCAGTAACTGCATTGGAAGACATGCAAAAACGGGGATGCAATTCCCAGAATATTCATGATCTTGTGAGCAGTGCTGCTTTCCTCGGACTTGTAGCTGTTTCAGTAGCAACGGCCCGCCCGAAGATAAAATCACCTACTCCGGAAACTCCGATAGAATCAGGTGTAGGCGGGGGAGGAGCATATGCACCAAAAGCAAAGATGGGTATCGCTCCCAAAAAGATGGGTGCTACTCCCAAGAAAACCGTTCCATCTGAGGTTGCAGAACCAGTTCAAAAATCAAAAATGCCTACTGTGGAAGAAGTAGTTGCGAAAAAGGAGAGAGGAGAACCGCTTTCTGATGCGGAAAAACGCATTTATAACCAGGCTGGATTCATCCGGAATCCGTTCACCAGTAAAAAGGGCAAAGAGACCTCGGCAAGAACAGAACAGAAAGATCCGAATCTTAAGGCCATTGATGAGACTTTACAAGAAGCAGAAAGACAGGGCTTGACGGATACATCTGAATTTATGGATCTTAATCATGCAAGAAGGACTTATGAGATGGGGGTTAGGGAGGGAAAAGATACCCGTGTTGATTTTGACTCTGTTTTCCAAACTATGAACCAGGCACGTGCTAAATTGAAATTAAAGCATTATTCATTCTCAGATCCTTTCGCAACCCAACAAAGCGAACCTTTAAATACAGAAACACAGCAATATACATCAGGTACAACTGCAAATTCAAAAGGTTCAGGTGAAGGTATGTCAAAAGTACAAAAAGAACCAACCCGGATAGATGTTACTCAGCTTCAAGGATTTAGGGCAAGGGCAAGAGGCATGATAGAGCCCAGAGCTACTATAGAAACACTCGAAGAAGTGCAAACTAATCTTAGATTAAGAATGCAGGAATCAACTGAGTTACTTGGGGAACTCAAGCAACAGAGATCTGATTTAGAAAGCGGAAGATTGCACTCAGATATCGCGAAAGCAAAATTCGATGCAGTGGTGTTAAGAATAAACGAAACAGAAAAGCTGATTGCTTCTCTTGAAAAAGTACCGGATAGGCTAACTGAACCTAGTATGAGGGATGCGGTAAACATTAACCGTGCATTAGCAGAGAATGGTCAAGTTAAACAGGCGTTGTATGATTTAAGAAGGTATGAATCAGTACAACCAAATGTTTCACAAACGAATGCAGAATTAGCTGCGTTCACTGGTCAAGGAGCAGCTCAGCAAGGACCGGTATTGGAATCCGCAGAAGTTGAAATTCTTGGCAGATCTATATTCAATGCTGCAGGAAAGGGTTCAAGGGACGTCATAGCCAGAGTCAGTAACTTGAAGGGGAAGGATGGACGGCCACTTACTACAAACGAGAAATTGCAGGTACTGGACTGGCTTATAGATACGGGGGGATTATCTCCGGATTCACTGAATGTTTCAAGTTGGTATAACCGTATATTTACTTTAAGGAGATTCGCTGCCCGCAATCTGATTGCATCAGAGCTTGCGAATTCTTCAAGTGTTGTTGATAGGGCGCATACGTTGTATCTTCTAAAGTATATACGGAGGAATCCAGACTGCAAATCTATTGCTGATGCAATAGAGAATTCAACATTCAGCAATAATGAGAAGGTAGATGCCGTAATAAAATCCAGGCTTTACTCTTATTTCTATGGAGAAGGAAATATCGTAAGAACTACTTTCTTGGATGTGGCTCTTCAAGCCAGAGGAAATGAAACCGCCAAGCTTGTCAGCAAAAGCCTTGAACTTGCGGATAAATGGGTTAGAAAGGAGAAAAGACCTGATTATCTGGAAGATGTGGCAAAGAGGGCTGAGAATGGTCTTGTTGGAGGGCTATGGCCAGACGTTTCTTTTGAGAGAATGGGAAGATGGTTCGGTAAGCCATGGACAAGAGAGCCTACTACTGGTGAAAAGAACAAACCCGCGAAATTACGGGACTGGGCAGCTTATGTCGCAACGCGAGTTGTTGGTGCGGCAGCATTATATGCTTTTATGTTCGGGGTTCATGGTGAAGGACATTGGTACAACAAAGGTGCGCCAGAGCGCCTTTGGGATCTAGGGGAGTCAGGCGTATCCAAAGTTTCGGATCTCTGGAGCGAGAAAGTTGACAACAAATCTCCTGTTCAGATCGAAAGAGAAAAAAATGAGGTTGCAATGCGGGATAAAAGAGCGGAACACATCGAACAGCTTGAATACCTTTCAGGGATGGAAAATCTCGGTCCTTCTCTTGAATCAGTTGATGTCGATTTGAATGAATTGGTTAAAAAGTATGAGACCCTCGCCAAACAGGGGCCGGCTCAAAACGCTGTTGGTAATGAGGTACTTAATGAGTTGATTCGCCAACCTTCCATAACAGATGAAACCATCAATGCAGCGATAACCCAACTAAGTCAAGTGACTGCTTACGGCAAGGAGGTCATGAAGACATTTGGCTATGATGCTGAAAGAGAGGCTCAAAAGATAATTGAAGTTTCAGAAGCATATTCAAAATTCAGCAAAGAGCTTGGTCCTTTAAAAGAGAATGCGGAATTCATAGCTCTTATCAAGGCTTCTAAGTCTCCAGCTTCAGATATAGAAAAATTCGCAGTAATTGCAGGGGAGAATGGATATGCTTTGCTGAAGAACTGCGGATTGGACGACGCACAGGTTATGAGTGTTCTTAATTTATCTGTTGGAAACCCAACAACTGTCATCAACCCAACCAATTTCAATTACCTTTGGTTTAATGTGTTTACAGATGTCGAAGTTGAAAAAAGATACACTGCGATTCTCAATCAGTTGAACGAGATCGATTTACGAGTAAAGACCACTCCCAAAATACGCGAATCAGTAATGGCCGGGTTGCTTACTGTAAAAACTCAGACACAACTCCTTAGATTAGTAGCTATTACAGAACAAAATGAAGACGAAAAAACGATTGCTGAGAGTACACGTAATGCCGACCCATTATTAATTAATGCTAAAACTACGCTTGAAGCCGTTAAGTCTGGTACTAATTCGTTGTATAGCTATGTTATGGATCCAAAAAATGTTCCTGCATCTCAGGCAAACGAGGTTTTGTTGGCATTGGCCAAAATTTTGGAGAACCCTCTTCCTGGTCAGAAGGTTACATTCATTGATCAATTTAAAGATAAGACGAAAATTTATTCTTATTTGTCTGATTTAGTTGAAATAAATTCGGTTAAGTCAAAAGACACAGTTGAAACTGTAAACCTCGCTCGTCTTAATGAAAACGAGATGTTAATATTGCTGTTTTTTAATCCCAAAATTAATTCGCATGCGGATCTAGGACTCGTATTCAAAGAAAATACGGTTTTCGACTGGTTTCAAACTAACGAAACGATGAAAACACTGTCTTCAGAAGAAAGACTGGGGATTTTAGAAGTGATTTATTCTGCCTACAAAAACCCAAGTAACACAAAGGATCTCTCACCATCTGTGATGTCAGTGCTCAACAAAATGGATGCGCAAAAGATCAAAGCAATAGATCAAACTACAAACAATCCATTCAGACTTCAGGTTATGGGAATAGATACTAATACTACATCTGCAGTTATGAATCTTTCAGTACAGAACTCTGAATTGAACTGCCAGATATTTGAGTCCATCTATTCTTTATTGTCAAATGTTCCTGAAAACCAACGTGCTGGAAAAGCACTGGAATACATGAAAGGTGCAGCAGGATGGCTTAAGGATGCCAAGTATGGTCAAGCTGCATTGGATATGTTCCTTGTTGATTTGTCAAATGTTCAAGATGGTTCGCAATTGCAAACAGCATATGATCGAGCAAGAATATCATTGAAGATCGCACCTATCTCAGAGGCTACAACAGGTAAATTGGGTGAAAACCAGTATACTGCAATCTTCAAAGCATTATCTGTAGATACCCGAGACTCAAGGAGATGCGAAGCAGAAGCTATGAGATACATGGGGCTTGCACAGGATATTGTTTTGACAGAGAATGTTGGAGAAACAGTATTCGTTGATTTGAGTGCTAAGCTTGCTACAGTACCAAACCAGAAAGCACTCAACGAAGCATTTGCAGATGCAAACCTGATGCTGAAAATCACTCCGATATCAAATGAGACGGAGGATTCGGTAGGCCGCACAGAATATGACAAGATTTACAAAGCATTGGCTGATATCAAGGATCCAAAAATAAGGGAACAAACCGCATTGAAATACTTAGATGCCGCAAAAGACATCTTCCTCAATGAAAAACTTGGGAAGAGAGCCTTGGATAGATTTATGCTTGGCGTGGGGAAAGCGACCACTGAAAAACAGGTAAACGAGGCATTGCGAAGAGCATCCAGATGATCTGACAGATGGATAGATTAAAAAACAAACACCACGAATAATTTCCAATACACATGGGGATACACATGATGAAATCAAAAACTCTAATGATTGTTTTCATAATGCTGCTTTTCGCAGCTCCTTTAGTGTTTGCGCCGGACCCAATTCCTAACCCTGAAGATCTTGGAACTTCGGATGATCCAGATATTCCAAATCTTCCTCCTGGGGGAACGGGCACAGGCTCCATCTCAGTCGATTCGTCCAAGATAAGCGGCGCATTGCTCGGACTCTGCCAGACGGTGAAAAGTCTTTTGGGAGTTGCGATGATGCTTATGGTCGTATCCGCTGCTATAGTATATTCATTAGGGCAG
>Ga0233425_10009459_pt1 | contig 12338 bp, 5 predicted proteins | sample Watercolumn_Towu_2_FD_181712 | JGI IMG/M metagenome (GOLD analysis project Ga0233425, IMG submission 181712) | Freshwater microbial communities from Lake Towuti, South Sulawesi, Indonesia - Watercolumn_Towuti2014_140_MG | ecosystem: Environmental > Aquatic > Freshwater > Lake | place: Indonesia...
CATACCCGAAGAACTGCGCTGCAACCTTATTATTGATGAAATAAGCATCACTACACCTGATAATCCCTCCGGTGTAACCCGGTTCCCAGTCTCCTTCTACAGTACCTGAAGGCTTATTTGCATAAATGCCCATCAGAGAGTTTTCAATTGTTCCGCCATTGATAACTTCCACCCAACCCTGATATTGTGGAGATTGACCCTGTGCGCTGGTACCCCAAACTTCGATTCCTTTCCAGAGTCCATCACAGGCATTGGTGAGGGTGCCGCCATCGATGATGAGGTGGCCGCCACGCTTTACAATGAGTTTAGCTCCCTGTACTAAAGAAACAATTGAATGAATGGTTAATTTTGCACCTGTTTCAATAATCAAATTACCTCGCATATGTTTTTCGGAATTCCAAACCATATTTGGTTCATCGACTATTTTATCATAGTTGTTAGAAAAAGAACATTCGGTTTTATAATATACCCCAGTGTTTTGAGAATCCGATCTGTAACTACCCCATTCAATTTTACTTCTATCTCCTTTTGTTTTCCATACATAAGTTTCACATTCTGCGTCACTAATAATAATTTCGTTATAACCATCATTATCTATATCAGTTATAGTTGGTGTCCCTGCAAAACCATTCCAACACTTAGAACCTAATCTCCAACCAACACATTCTGAACCGTCAGGATTATAAGCATATATTTTGTTATTTGATGCGGTAATAATAATTTCAATATCATCATCCGAATCAATATCCGCGAGAACAGGTGACCGTCTGCTAGTATTTAATAATTCTATTTGGATTGGAAATCCGTCAAGATTATTACCAGTGTTGTCAAAAACATAGACTTTGTTTTCATCTGCAATGACAATTTCCAAATTATTATCATTGTTTAAATCACCAATAGTCGCTTGAGGAGTGTTTTGTGTTCCATCAATAAAATTTAAATCAATCATTCCACCCCAATTTCCTGTAACGAAGCTTCCATCGAAATTAAAAGCATACAATGAACCAGTTAGTCCATTTCTGCCAATTATTATTATTTCAGGAAAAAAATCATTGTCTATATCGGCAATTACTGGATTGGAGTCAAATTGTTCAGATGTACTAGCATACATAGGATTATTACCATTAAAATCAGTACCGTCATAATTATAAATGTAAATTGCTCCTGGTGATTTTGCTCCAATAATGATTTCTTTGTATCCATTAACATCTAAATCAGAAACTGCTAAATAGCCAAAGGAATATGCAGTACCACTTCCAACTTCAGTTTCCCAAATGATATCACCTTCTGGGGTAAAAACAGTTATCTTTTGTTTTTCATTATTTGTTATTATTTCAGGCGTACCATCACTGTTTAAATCGGCTATTATTGGGCTGGACATTGAACGATTGCCTAAATTTTTTGGCACACCATCCCAAAGCGGATCGGGTTGATCAATGGGTGGCTCTTCATCAATGGTCTTAAAGCCAAAAAGGTAACCTCTTTCTGGGGCATAATAATCACCATTAGTAGTAACGAATACTTCAGCATTACCATCATTGTCAATATCACCAACAGCAGCTTCAGACCATAATTCACCTCCGTCTGTACTTCCATTTAAAGGCGGTAAAATTATCTTTGCAAATCCTGAAACAGTTGTTTCATTACCATCAATATTAAATAGTTCCTGCCCGGTTTCATAAAAGCCCATTATCAAACCATCATTTCCATAAAGAAAAGCAGGAAATAATTCTTTCATTCCATCGCCATCAATATCTGAAACTGTTACTGAATTTAAGTTTCCGGTCGCTAAAAACCCGTCAGCCTTTATCGGAAATCCACTGTGTGATTCTAAGGAAGTCCACGCCTGGTTAGCTGTTAGTTGAACTAAATTTAGTTCATTTCCAGTGATAGATATAGCACTTATTTTATAATAATACTCTGTTAATTCTTCAACTTCAGCATCGTAATACATCGAGGTTCCGGAAACGATAAAATCATTTATCTTTTCATACATGCCTTGTTCAGTGAAACTACGGTAAATATTATATCCTTTAATATTATCTACATTTAGCCAAGTTATTGTAATATAATCCTTTCCTGATGAGAAATTGAAACCACTAATTAATGCTGGGAATACTTCTGTTAAATTTAGTTCAAAAACATCGGTTTTTCCAAACTCATCTGTCAAAGTTATTTCAAATAATAGTTGTTCTCCATTATAATCTTGGCCTAAAATAAAAGTAAAAGGATCAGTATTTAAAACTTGAGCAAAACTTTCAATGTTACCGTAATATTGGATTGATGTACTAACAGAAACAATACTTGCAGGCAAATTAGTTGATAATTCTGCTGTAATATTATTAGCTGTAATAGGTCCAAAATTATTTATATTGAGAAATAAGTCGGCTTCATCACCTGCGTCGAATGTATTTACTTCAATGTTGTTAACAAGAACCATCCTGTCTCCGATTTCAAGTTGTGAGGTTTTAATATTAAGAAAGAAACTTTCAGTAAAGTTTCCTTGTACAGATGTGATATTCAAGTCGAAAGGAATTGCTTTTCCGTAAGATATATTCTCAATACTTGCAATAAAAGTGTATTCAGAAGATTGACCAGATTGTCCGGAAGAAATATTTGGAAAACCAGAAGTATTTTGTGAAATTACTGTATTAACATCGCTTGTTGTTAGAACACCATTGATACCGCTTGCATTTGTTGCTCCTGAATTGGTTAACTCAATAATCAAATCGATGGTTTCACCAGGTTCAATATAACCGTTACTGTTCTCATCCAATACGTTTAAATTGCTAATATATAAATGCACACCGGAATTTTGTGTAACATTAATTAATGCCTCGTAGGGTTCAGCATTATGGCAGGTTACAGTAAGTTCCATGTCGTCTCCGTAAGTATCCGGCGTAATATTAAATATCGCCGCGCCGGTTGTGGTTTCAGTAGCAGCATAAACTTCATTTTCTTTAAAAAGACAAATTTTAACTTCTTCACCTGATGGAAAACCAGAAACGTTAACACTGAAATTTGTATTACCTGATGTGATAGTGCTGCTATGTGCTACATTCATTACAATTGGAGAATTGGTATAAATTGATAATTCCGGATCGCCGAGTAATTGCATAATTTTATACAAATAATTTATGCTACTACAACTATTTGAGGTATAATAATTAGCTAATCCTAAAACATGTATATTATCATTATATAATGAATTGAAAAACTCAAAGTTATATTCATTCCCATCCGTTGTATATATACTTGCAGAAGCACCAAGGAAACTTACACCACCATTAGGTGCTGTTAACCATTGCTCACCAATATAAAACTCCTTATCTATAGCACAAGGATGGCAGCCACCCGTAAGTAAAACCGAGTACTTATTAGTTGTATTAAGATTCTGAAAATCGGAAGCTCGCAAACCGGTTGTGGTATGTGTTTTTGCACATAAGCCTAATCCAAAAGGTCCTGAATGGTCAAGATGGTTTATAATCCCGTATCTCTGATTTAATTGATTTACAACAGCATCATGTTCTACATATTCATCATTAATTGGGATACCGCTTGGATTAATACTGTTTGGATCGGTGGGAAAGTAGGCAGGACTCCAGCTTGGATAGGACGTAAACCAGGTACTTAGATATTCATGCATTGTATATTGTTCAGAATCATCCGAAAACTGTTCAGTTATTTGCCAGGTTCTGTAAAGGCCCAGATATGGACTTGCCCAGTTATAATAATGAATGATGCCACTAAAATTCAATTGCTTATTTAGCCAGGCTCCATCGGGAATGCTCGGCGCATAAGAACAACGGTTGTAGGTGAAGTTTTTTGTTAAAAACAAATCTACTTCAACTTCCGTATCAACCGGTGCCCTGCCTACGGCAATGTCGGGTGTGAAGTCACAATAGTCTCCTGTAAAACTTGTATTTTCTCCAAAAGTGATATCTCCATCCTTATTCCAATTATCATCGTATCCGATGGTAGCATGCCAAATTGCAGAAAAATATAAATCGGTGGGCATACCTGGCACCCATCTTACCGGAACTAAAGATGCATTACCTCCAAGCAGTACAAATTCAGTACCCCACAACTTGTGTGCATCTTTTATAAATTCACGAATTTTTTCAGCTATATCAACACCAGGGTAAGCTTCGCGAATGGCATCAACGGTGATAACTTTTGCCGGGCTACCGCTCTGGATTTTCCAATCTGCAAACTCCTGGAATTTTTCAGTGAATTCACCCACGGAATTGCCATATATATCTGTATTGTTGGTAATGATGACATAATTCACAGGGCTTCCTTCCAGTGCGGGCAGTTCAGTGGATTCAAATTCTTCGGTGCCGATAGCATTTCCTTTTGCATCGCGGTATTGATCGATTTTTTCTGCAGCATCGGGATAAAAAATATCTGTTTGCGTTGGATTTATTACTGTTCGTTTAATCAATTCATAGCCAGATTCATCAACGCTTCCATAAGGCCTCAATTTATGAACTTCACTTACAGTAAAAACAGTGTAGTTAACTGTTATTGTTACACTTGTAATAATATCAAGTTGCCTGCTTAGCGGAAGATAGATGAAAGGAGTAAAGTTAATTGTAACATAATTATAATCCCGAAATCCGCTTGTGTTATAGTCAAGTATGCCGTTTGAAGGAAAGGGATTGTTTGAATTGTAAATAGCCGGGTCGGGTTCAACAAATGCCGGCGGTTCTTCAAAATTGGGATAAACCGGTAACTGAACCGGAAATAAATAATAGCTTCCAGTCAATTGCTGCTGGCTATTAATAGAAAACGTTACATTAGTTGCCGAAGCACAGGCAGGCAACAACAGTTTAAATTGTTTTATAGGTAATTGAGGCTGACCGGCGATATCTTCACCCTGTAGAAAGAAGCCCTCTGGAAAGCTAACTACATCGAATATCCCCGACCGGGTAACGATCATGTCATTTTGCGAAAATGTAAATTGCTGCACCAGCTGTTGTGCATAAAGTACATTGCCCAAATAGCTGAGCCATAAAAAAATAAAAATTTTCTTTTTCATAACCTAATAATTTTTTTTGTTAATGAATGAATTTGATGCTTTGAACTGTATTTTATTGTAATGTAATAAATACCAGCAGGTAGGATAGTGAGATCGATAGTCTGATTGTACAGTTCCTCAATTGTTAAATTTTTAAATAGATAAATGGAATTGCCCACAATATCTGTAACAATCAAATTGTAAGTGTTGGCAGGCAGTTGGTTTTTGATCTTAACTTCGAAAACCCCTGTTGAAGGATTGGGTATTATTGTAAAGAAATTGTCTTCATATTTGTTTTCATTTATTTCGGTAATGATTATGGTATCTCCATTGTTTGTATGGTAAATAATATCGTCTCCCACAGCCCATCCATTGTTATTATCAACCATACATATATCATAAATGGGTTTATAGAATACGAATTGTTGCTGCCAGTTTTCACCGCCATCAGTTGTCAGCAATATATATCCGGAATTATCTTCATCAGCGCAGGTCAACCAGCCCAAAGTATCGTTAAGGAATTGAATGCTGAAAATAATAGTTGCTTCAGCGGTACCTCCATACCAGTTTTTTAATTCCGGTATTGTATCCTCCTCCCATGTTTCTCCGCCATCATTAGTCTGCATTATTAGAAATGAATTGGTAATATTTTTTGATCCAACAATCCAACCATGTAGATTATCAGCAAAATAAATATCTTGAAACCAAAATGGCGCGTATATAAAATTTTTTATAACTATCCAATCTTCACCTTTGTTCTCTGTTTTAGCAATGACGTTAAAGTCTTCATCGATAACAGCTCCTCCCGCAGCGAAGCCCGTACTATCATTTAGAAAATAAATCGTCTCAATCCCGCTAAAAATTGTATCTATTACATTTTGCAATTCCCATGTTTCACCTGAATCTTCAGTGTGTAAAATATTACCTTCACTGAACTGGCCAAGTGTAGCCCATCCATTATTCTCATCCACAAAAAACAAATGAACAATTCCTTGAGTGGCGGGTGTTTGGATTTCTATCCAGGTCTCTCCTCCATCGATTGTTTTGTAGATTTGATCAGAAGCAATAAAACCCGTATCATAATTTACAAAAACAATATCGGTACCTTGGATATCCAAGTATTCTTCACTTAAATACCAGTTTTCACCACTATCGGTTGTATAAAAGTAAGGACTTTGGGCTCCAATGGCGGTACCGCCTATTGCCCAGCCATAATTCTCATCCAGAAAAAATATTCGATCTAAATGAGTGAAGTTTTGAATGTCTAACTGCACCTCCCATTGAGCATGTAAACATCCTGTTGCAAACAAATTGAACAATAAAATAAGTTTTAATATTTTCATAGATAAGCGCCTGTTAAAAAAATGAATTAATATCTTTCATGAAGGTAGGTATTGTTTTAAATCTCTTCTTATTCAGCGTGTATAAATCAGAATTATTCATGCAATTATTCAGTCGGTTCGAATGATCGTGTAATTGAAACCAAAAGTAAGCTAAAAAAATCCTGTTGTCAAATTTATTTTTGAATGCCGACAATCGTTTTTTTTTGAAAAACAAATGTGGTATAATCAATTAGTTACGATCTTATTTAGAAACTGAACAAATTAACAGCAAGGCAGATCGGGTATAACCGGTCATTTGCAATCCGGGATAAAACTAATGTCTTATTATCGGTTCAAAGGAACCACGGTTTGAAACCTTGTTTCCATGTAGTAAAACCAAAGATTCTTATTTCATTTTCCTGGTTTTACCATGAGTTTCAATTTCATTCCTCCCGATCCGAACTTAACTTCTCCCGATCCCAGAGAGCCGACGGGATATTTGATGTATGGATTTAAAGACAGGTCGAGCCGCCGGTTCAATTTATAATTCCAGCCCAGGGAGAAATTAATAAGCTTCGCAAAATCGAAGGTTTCGAATGCAGAATTCAAAGTCTCACCTGTAACAGCTTCTTCTGATTGGGTACCGGTATAAGGATTGGGACCTGATACTTTAGTAAAGGCATATAAATAATTCTCTGATAAATAGACCAGGTTCGAAATTCCCAGTTCAACAAAATAATCCGACTTCTTCTTCTCCATAAACCGGAACTGGAAATTCAGGGGAATATCGATCCCCGTGAGTTGAATGCCGGAAGGTTTTATCTCCGGATCGTTTTCGATTACCTCCTCAATACTCGTGGTTGTAAATACAGATTCTTCAACCCTTTCATTTGTGCCGTTCAAACTTAAATGATAGGCGAATTAACCACAGAGTGAACAGAGGGTACGCCGAGAGCCACAAAGGGATAGAAGGTTGGTAATGCAAAGTTGCAAACTTAGCTTATTGGTACCTCCAAGTGATCCTACGGAACACTTGAAGGAACGGGGGAAAGAGGTATTTAAGCGGTTTCCAGCGATCCGGGCGATCAAAGATCAAATGTATGCCATGGGCGCTGTATATGCCTCTATGACGGGCAGCGGTGCGGCGTTGTACGGCATTTTTTCGGAGCGGGTGAACATCAGCGAACATTTCCCGGGCTGTTTCACCTGGAACGCAGGGATTTGATCGGCAAAGAGATATTTTCACTTCTGTCACACGATAGTGTTGCCACTTACTGGAAATTTACAATCAAAACTTTTCCTGTGATTTCCGGAAAGAAATGGTGAGCCTGCGGCATGATCCAACAGAAAATTATGCAAGATTTCAAGATACTGAAGTAATTCTGCCCGGATTATCTTACCCATTTGCCAATGCATAAATCCGGATGAACGGGAACTCCGGTTCCTGTTTATTCTATCGCATTCCTGAAGGCGGTTACTGCGTTCCGGAATAATAATGCCATCACCACGGTCATCAAACCTCCCGGGATGGGAAGGATGGCTCCGGCAATGCCCTCGGCAGATTTCACCTTGATCCCTCCCCTGATCACCGGCACCAGATGTGTAGGATCATTTTTTGAAGGGACCTCCTTGACCAGATTGGAATAAATGTCGATAACACAAACTCCTGGCTTCAGCCAGGCGCAATTAAAATACTCCGGTTCTTTCGTAACAATTACGAGAAAATCGGCTCTCCGGGAGTACTCCTCAAGGTTGGGCGCATTTTTGCCGATATAAGCTACGGAAGAATCTCTCGGAACCACAACCGAAGCAGCCGTTGTGACGATCATGCGGGTAAGGGAGTTGGCAAAGAACTCCTCATCCAATACGAACACCCACTCCTTTCTGCTGCCGATCGGCACGGATGCCTCCCCGAGCATTTCGAATAATGCAGTCGGCAGGCACATCGGGTAACGGTTGTTATTCATTTCCGGGATCAGATTCCCCAGCATATTCATGGGATGAAATCCTTCCACCTCTTTTTCGGGCTTTATTTTACTTACAATTCTTACGGGAACCAGATGCCTGGGTAACGGCTGCAGAAGGACAATGGCATGAATATCCTTACGCTGATTCAAACCTCCGATCAATTCAAAAAGTTCTTCCTCAGTGGTATATTCCGGCAGAACCTCCTTAACTACATTAAATCCCAGGCTTTCTGCTGTGTTCACATGAAGCGGGATATTGTATTTTCCCAGCGGGATACCGGTAAATCCGATAAAGGCAATTCCCGGGATTTGGTGGTACTTTTCTTTAAGCCCCACAATGTCATTTTTAACTTCCATGAAGATTTTCTCCTGGATCGTTTCTCCTTTAATAATTTTTGTTTCCATGATTATAATTTTTTTGTTGTTGAATATCGGCCGGACAAAGCCGAAAAAATTTCATAAGCGTTTTTTTTGACGGGTGCCGAACAGGCGAAGACCTTCCAATGATCGGCATTGAAAATAAATTCTATGGGTCGGATAATTTTCCCTTCAACAAAATCCCCAAGGGGATTCGGCAGATTCCCCGGTTCAGCCTGATTGAAGGTTTGCAGGTAAATCCAGCAAACCAACCCAGCACAATAGAAAACCCGGTGTGTGTTCCGGAAAGTAAAGCTAAATGGGCGCCCTGCAAGTCCTGCTGCAATCCGGCAGGCATTCGCTATCCTTTCATCGCCCCCAAAAGTGGGCTTCAGCAGGATAAAATCATCTACCGTTGCAAAAAATGACACAGCACTGTTTATACAAACTCCTTTTCGTGTTGCATCGATAATCCGCCCCTGATCCAGAACTACGGCAGCATGAGTCCAGTAACCCGGAATAAAAAGCGACGAGCATTCATAATCACGGTGAGTGAGGATTACTGTTCCCGGCGTCAGGTAGTGACTTACGGCTTCGATGTCTTCGATCCTGCAGCGATACGGACGGCCGAAGCGCCAGCTTATCCTGTTGACCAGCTTTGAGACTGGAAGGCAAATCCGCAGCAGTACGACTATGAAAACAGATCTTTTCATTGATTTATATTTTCATCCGAACTGTCCCTTTTGGAAAATAACCTGAAATTCATACCGAACGAAAATGTTTGTATTCTGTTATCACCGGCGCTAAAATTATCCTGGTAATAAGCCTTCAGTACATATATTTTCTTTATGGGACAGGTAAGCTCGGAATAAAATCCATTTTTATAATCTTTAGAAGATCCACTATGACAATAACCTATGACAACTTTAGTGCCGTTTGTCTTACCAAGGCCGCTACCGATTCCTATCTGATATAAATTATAAGGTGTGACCGACGGGGCATGGCCAGGAAGGCTTGCTTCGGCGAACAAAATCTGCCGGGGGCCAATCCTGAGGTTAAAAGATGGCAAGAGGTACCAGATTCTATAGTCCGCAGAGATTTTACTTCCGGCAGAAAATTTATCTGCTTCTATATTCCCTAAGTATTTCAATTTTCCAATCGAAAAACCACCTCCCAATCCTATCTCCTTCCAATCAAAATTGAAATAGGGATGTACACCTATAGTTGGCCCAGCAGGGTAATCAGTTTCTATTTCCCCCGACTCCTGACCATAAAACGCTATTGTCCCTATTTTGAATTTATATTTGTCCCTCCAAATGTTATAAGAGAAATCGATTTCTCCCTGGTAAAATTTCTTTTGCTGATCCCCATACGGTTCATAAATTTTGGATGACTCGCAAATCGGAGAATATTTCACACTTTCAACTATTTCATTGTATTTCCCTAAAACGGTGTTAAAACCTATTTCGGTAAACCGAATTTTTTTATCGTCCTTTTCTTCGGGTATAATGGTTTGTGACATCAATAAAAAACTCCCTGCCAATACTATGGGAATTATCCACCGAAATCCGGCAACGGTATATCTTCTGTACAGAGAGACTGAAAAAGTCAAAGTAATGGGTAAAAGAAAAATCAGGATGACGAAATATTCAAGCTCAGTAAACCAGTTTTTACCGCTCAATGCAGCAGCCCACATTAAAAACATCAGGAAAGCCCGGCGCCAGGCATGATTATTATCAGGGACGATCGTGATATTTTGTTCTCCGCCCCTCGCTTCACGGTAAATCAAGACCAGGGAACCAGCAATCATAACTGCCAGTAAAATCCACTGGATGGCTTTTAGTCCGAAGAACATTTTTACTAAAACAAAGCTGGAATCGGGATCGCGGACAAATTCAATCATGAAGCGGAGAAAAGCATAACTTAAAACGGATAAAAGGAACAGACTTCCGTTTGCTTTCCAGTGCTTTCTGGTTTTCCAAACGATAAGCGCGATGATAAGGCAGCCGATGACCTGGTAAAGCTGCACCGGGTGGACGGTAAGTGAGAATTTATCGCCCAACCCAATCAATCCATGCGACAGGTGAGATTGATATGCCGGCGAAGCTGCATCGTATCGGATTCCCCAGGGTAAACCCGATGGCGTTCCATAACAGCATCCTGCCATCAGGCACCCGACACGTGAGATAGCCATGGCAAGTGGCAGTCCCAATGCGAAATTGTCCAGAACGGGAAATCTGAACCGTAACAAAATCCTTCCAAGACAAAGACCGGCAAACAAACCGATGATACCCCCAAGTATGGTCTTTTTATCGGTTGACGGAAAAGTGAACCCGGTAAAAACCTGCCACCATTGTGCGGATGAAAAACTGAATATCTTTTCGCCAACAATAAAACCAATCCCGCCCGCCAGAAGGATCAGCAGCCAGGAAATTTTTGGATAACCCTTCCTGAATCCGCTGTATATGGCAATTCCAGCAGCCAATAAAATAGCAGCCAGATAAGTGATGGAATAATACATTCCACCGTGAGCCGTTTCGATTAAAATTTGTGTTTTCATATTTCTTACTTTATTAATTATGACACAAATTTACTCCGGCAACATCGGGGAGGTAAACGGATTTACCCGACAAGGAAGATGTGATTTGCAAAAAATCACAATTGATAATAGCAAACACCAAACCTTTCGCAGAAATTGCAAATTCCTGTAAGGTGCAGGTAATGTTTTGCAGAAACCTCGAAAAGTAAGAGCTGAGATTAATAAGGATCAATTAAAATTCCTGATGAGGGTTTGAAATAGTTAAAATAACTTACCCTGGAGTTAACCTGAAAAATTCACATATTTTTCACTTTTTTAATTCTTTTGCAGTGTAAAAGCCGACAAAGTGAATCTTGATCGAGGGTTAACCCTCGTCCCGATGCCTTATCGGGACTGCTTCCGGTGATTAATTCATTTTTCAGGAATTAATCAGGTTAAATCAAAATATGATTAATCATACTTTTTAGTCAAACGAGTATGTGATGCCAAGTGTCAGGCTGGCGATACGATTGCGGACATTGCTCCGGGTTGAGTAGTAATCAATGGTTGATTTCCAAATATAATAAGGAAACTGATCGGTCATTGCAGGTGTAAGATCGGTACGGTAAGCAACTTCGGTTAATAGATGCAGTTTTTTTGTGAGGGGAACCTCCAAGCCAGTTGCAGCCAGGAACCCGATTGCCGATTTATTCATTTCATCCATGATCTTTTCATCGGAGTATTCATTAATCGTTTGTTCAGGATAAATGTATGCAATACTTCCTTTGTTGTGTGCGGAAAGAATGAAGGAAAGATAAAAACCTGAACGGAAATATAAAAGTTGACTTTTAAGCAACTTCATTTTCAGGGTTAAAGGCATCTCGAAATATTTTATGGTGTTGGTCCCCGAGAAAGCGACGCCCGATTCGTTTGTTTCATTCTGATAACCGAAACCCTGGACTGAATAATCAAGACCGGTGCAAAAAGCAAATTTTTCCGAGAAAGTAAAAGCCAGATCAATCCCGTAGCGGGAATGCCGGCTGCTCTTGATTTGTGTAATTTCATAGCCATGGGCATTATATTTACCATTGATACCGGAGGATTGCACGCCGCCCTTAACACCGATTGAAACCTGGGAGTAAACTACAGGCGAT
>Ga0233425_10009461_pt1 | contig 12335 bp, 12 predicted proteins | sample Watercolumn_Towu_2_FD_181712 | JGI IMG/M metagenome (GOLD analysis project Ga0233425, IMG submission 181712) | Freshwater microbial communities from Lake Towuti, South Sulawesi, Indonesia - Watercolumn_Towuti2014_140_MG | ecosystem: Environmental > Aquatic > Freshwater > Lake | place...
ATCTGCGACTGCTTCACCGGCTCAAGACCAAATCTTAAAGACCGTCTACCCAAACGTAACCAGTCATTGACTGGTTACGCTTTTTCAAGCCAAAAACGTAACCGGTCAGGACTTGTCCAACCCTCCTATTACAAATAGACAGCCGATGTGCGGAAGGCATCCTCAGGCTTGCCAGTGAATTTTCCGGTGGGGTACATGGAAAGCTCGTATTTCTCGTTGCTATAAGTGTAGAAGGCGAATCCCCAATTTTCACCGCCGTAATACCGCAAGCGGCACAGGTGCGTGGGTGTATTACACATGCGTTCGATATATTCTTCACGACATTCAGGCCAGTCCGCTGGAGGCCGGCCGTCTGTGAGAAAAGGCTCGATGTAGGCGTCGATATAGCAAAACTGGTTCTTGAAGCGAACATCGAGACGGTTAAATTTTCCAAAGTATACTATACTATCCCCAATGCTCCACATCACCCCCAGCCTCACTCTCGACGAAAGCGAGATCACCCTCGAATATGTTCGCTCCGCCGGACCGGGCGGACAGAACGTCAACAAGGTGGCGAGTGCGGCTCAACTGCGCTTCGACGTGCGCGCCTCCCCCTCCCTGCCGGAGGATGTAAAAACGCGCCTGATAAAACAGGCGGGAAAGCGGATCAATACAGACGGCGTGCTGGTGCTTACCGCCCGGCGTTACCGCACCCAGGAGCAGAACCGCCAGGATGCCATTCAGCGGCTGGTGAAGCTGATTGAGAAAGCCGCGAGCAGACCCCAAACCCGCAAGGCAACGAGACCCAGCGCCTCAGCAAAGGCAGCGCGCCTGGATGCAAAAAAGCGACGGAGCCAGGTAAAACGCACCCGTCGCCAACCAACTGAAGGTCTTGAATAGAGAGCGTTGGCAGCAGGTGAACTGCTGCCCGATTTATTCAACCCAAAAAGAATTCGTTCAATTCGCGTAATTCGATGCAAGAACCTCACCGGAAAAGCAGCGGGGCAGCTACGACCAGGAAAACCGCCCAGACCACGTAAGCATTCGTCGCCAGGCCGAAGGTGGAGCGCAAGCCCGCGACCCAGGCTTGACGGCCTGCCTTGAACATCCGCACCACAAGCAGGATAAGGATGGCAATGTTGATGCCGTTCCAGCCGATAATGGTCAAGCGATTAGCCGTCATGCCTCCCAGAAAAGTACGATAGATGACCGCTGAAAGCGCATACAGGCTGACCAGCGCGGCTAGGATCGTCACCGCCAGGATGCCGCTGCGCAGCGCGTTCTGTACTTTGGGCGAAAGCTCTTCGGGATGGAGCGGCGTAGCGCCGATCAACAAGCCCATGATGCCAAACAGCATCACGTTGAAGACGATCAGCACATCCCGATTGGTGAAGGGCTGCATGAAGTTGAAGGGGATGACAAAAATGTAGATGACCAGCACCACCAGCGTCAGCGGCAGCAGCAGGCGCATCATCGTGGCGATGAACTTACTCAAACCCTGGCTGAAATCCTGCGCCGCAGGGCGAACGAGCGGGTCATAAACGCTGGCGACTGCCAGGGTAGGCAGCAATCCGAAGCCTCCGGCGGCGATCATCCGCATGACTGTATCGGGCAGAGTGATGCTTAATGCCTCGAACATGAGCACCACAATCCCGCCAAAGGCCATGCCAAAGATCAAGTAGAGGCCGGCCGTTATCATCACCTCGATGGACTTGATCAGGAAGGCGAAGCGCTCATCCGCCTTCGAGCGCCAGCCTAGCACGCCGAGACCCAGCGCGATCCAGGCGAGCAGCGGCAGGTGGGTAATCATCAACACTAGATAATTCTTCTGTTCCTTCTCGCCTAGTCCCATCGCCAGTAGAAAGACGTAAACGCTGGCGACGACCAAGGCAACACCTACAATAATGTAACGCCGGGTGTTCGTCTTTGCGCTCAGCACCAGGAAACACAATGCAAACAAGGTGGCAATCGGCGCCCAGTAAACGAGAAGATAGGGGACATCGTTGACGTTCTTCAGGGTCGGGCCGGAGAGCGCCCACAGCGCCAGTCCGCTCAAGAGGCTCAAGGGTATGGCCAGCTTCCAGTTGCTGCCCCGCTTGGCCTTCCCCTGCGGGGCAGCGGGAGCTTGCTGCAAGCGATAGAACCAGGCAGCATAAAGCACGTTGTCAGGCGTGGCATTGTGGCATGCAAGCAGATCTGCCTGGAACTCATCTGCTTTGCTGTCCGTTTGTGCGACCTGGAAAAGCTCTTCCAGCGCTTTGGGGTCTGCGGCTGCAGCTTGGATTTCTGCAAGATATTTCATGGCGCAATCTCCTTCGAGCAAAACCAGAATAAATTGATCCCCTCCCCTATTATAAGTCGTTAAACGGCTGACGAGTGGGTACATAAACACGAAGAACACAAAGTTACACGAAGATAATCATAGGGTTCCCTTGTGCTCCTTAGTGGTTCTAGTAACTTGGAGTCCAACGACTCCAGTCGTTGGAAAGCATCCGAAATCTGGAGATTTCGGACTCCACATCACAGTTGCTTTGTGACCTTCGCGTTGAAATTTCTCCCCTAATCACTCAAACCTTGCGCCGCACCTTCAATACCGCGATCTTGGTGGCATGATTGAACGGCGCGGGGTCAACCGGCGGACCTGCGAGGCGCGTGTTGGCGTAACCGGTGAAATCCTCCGGCACAGGGATCAGCCTCTCGACCTGTAAATAGCCATCCGCGCACAGCGCTTCCAGTGCGGCGAGATAATCCCTTCCGCTCAGGTATAGGGCATTGTTGACAGCCACAATGGTTCCATCATCGTTCACCAGCGGACGCACCTTATTAATCAGTCGCGCGCTGTTCCGCCTCAGGTCCACGGTCCCTGTACTGGCAGACGAAAAGAAGGGCGGATCGAGGAAGACGCAATCGAATCGCTCCCCGCTGCGTTTCAGATGGCTGACCTGCTGCCAAAAATCCCCGGTTTGGAAATCCGCCTCGTCAACGGGAAATCCGTTCAGGCGGTAGGAAGCTTGCGCAACTTCGAGAAAACGCCGGTTGCGATCCACGTGCAGGACACGCTTTACCCCGCCAGCGCGCGCCGCCACCCCTAGGCAGCCGGTGTAGGCAAAGGTATTCAGCACCGTCTTGTCTTTCAGGTTTTCGATAACCCATTTGCGCAAGTTGCGCGTGTCCAGGTAAAGGCTGGCATCCTGGTTCATCGTCAAGTCAAGCGCGTACCAAATGCCATGTTCTTGTACGCGACTATCCACATGCTCGCCGAAGACCAGGATCCCCAGCTTGTCTTGCCGCGTCGCTGCGTGTCGCGTTTTTAGAAGGATAGCTTGTAGCCAGGGAAGTTGTTTTTCGAGCCAGACGCGCGCCTCAGCTACACAAACCTCGCCCTGCGCGGGCGGATCGGCGTAATTCTGCAAGACCGCCGTGCGCGCGAACAGGTCAATGACCAGGAATGGGCATCCCTCGTAGAAGCCATTGAACAGGCGGAAAGCCGACTGATGCTGGTCATTGAACAGGGCAGCGCGGGCGGCAATGGCGCGTTCGAGCAGGGCAGGTAGAGATTCGTTGACCATCGAGGCAAATAGTAGGCCGGACTGGCAGTCCGACCTATTATTGTAAGCTAAAAACTTATCTATGGATGGACCAAGCTAAAATCATCTATCCACATCGTGGAACCGGTCCCTTTCGTGGACTTGATCTGCACTGCGATCTTGGTGAAGGCCACCGGGCTGGTCAGGTTGTAGGTCATTTTCGTGAAGTCATAGGTGCCGGTCGCCTGCTCGAAAACGTAGGTCTTCTTCGCAGTACTCCCAACGTACAACTGCACGATCACTTGAAACTGCCCTGAGGCCGAGATGGAAGTGCCTCTCACCCAGAAAATGAGGCGCAGCGGCAGCCCAACCGAACCGCTGTCTGTGATCATCTGGGACAAGGTCTTTGTCGTCCCGGTAGTGCCAACGATGCGCATGGACTTGACGCCGCTGTGGAATATGGCTGTATCGAGACCGTCGGTAGTATCGCCGATGGTCATTCCAGCGGCCGTCCAACCATCAGGAACGCCGGGCGGCGCGGCGGTATCGGTTTCCATGCCTCCGTTCGTGATGATCTCCGCCGCGCCGGCGCCTGAGAGAGCCAGATTCGTCGGGCTGTTCTCAGCGTCGCTGGCGATGGTCAGCTCGCCGCTGCGCGCCCCCAGGTCGGAGGGCGTGAACACGATGCCGATGGTGCAGGTCGCGCGCGGCGCGAGTGTCGTGCTGGTCGTGCAGGTGCCTGTTCCCGAATTCGCGAAATCGCCGTTGAGCTCAATGCCGGATAGGATGACATCAACTTTACCTTTGTTGGTCACAGTCACCATGACCGGAGGAGCCGGAACACCCACTGGCTCGAAAGCGAAGACCGGCACAAATGGCGTCAGAGAGAGAAGGCCGCGCGCCCCTAGCCCCTTTAGGTTGACCACGAGCGGGTCTACGAGAGTATCGTTAGTGACCCGCATTTGGCCGGTTGCAAGACCCTCCACTGTGGGAGAGAATTGAACCGTGAGGGTGCAACTGCGGTTACCCGCTAGGGATAATTCGCAACTCCCCCCCGCCCGGCTGAACGGCCCAACAAATGTAACCCACGGAATAGCGACTTGGAAATTGCTGGTGTTGTTAACCGTTACGGTTTGGGGGCTGCTGCTGGTTCCAACCTTTGTGTTGCCAAAGGTGAGCCAAGTGGGTGAGATGACAATTTGAGCAACCGCGCCCACACCGCTCAGACCGACCACATGCGGGCTGCCCGGCGCATCGTCGCTCACTGTCAGCGCGCCGCTGCGTAACCCAACCGCAACCGGTGTAAACCGGACATTTATTGTGCAAGCCGACCCCGGCGCGAGCGGGCTGGCCGAGCAGGTGCCACCTCCGGCAGCGCTGAACTCGGAGGTAAACCCAATGCTGCTGAAGTGGAGCGCGGCGCTGCCGCTGTTGGTCACGGTTATAGTTTGCATTGGGCTGCTCACCCACAGCAGTGTCGCGCCAAAGGTCAAGGAGGCAGGCGAAATCGCGACTTGCGGCCCGTTGACGACCAGGGTGACGCTGGCGGCGTTATTAAACAAGTTGGCATCGTACCCGACCAGCGTAGCCGTGTTAGTGATGGACTGGTTGGCAGTCCCGCTATTCACCGTTGCATTAAGCACCAGCGTGGCGCTCGCGCCGACCGCCAGGCTGGTAAGGTTCCAACTGCCGCCCATCGGGTCGTAGACGCCGGAGGTAACGCGCGAAGATATGTATGTCACGCCGCCGGGAAGTCTATCCATCAATGCAACACCGAAGGCTGATCTAAAGCCAAGGTTGGTCACCGAGACAGTAAAGGTGACAGCCTGGCCGGCATCCGGTGTGGCATCGCTGACGGCCTGGTTGACCATCAAATCGGTATCCGAGTTGTAGGGATAATAGATGTATGCGGAGCCTGCGTAGGAAAGGCTGTCCAAAGTTTTTTGGTATGCCCCTATCACGGCGACGCCATCGAAAGCCACCGAAACGCCGAAGCGATCATACGCCGCGCCATCCGATGCAACCAGTTCCTGCTCCTGGCTCCAGGTCGCCCCACTCCGAGTGAAGACATACGCCACGCCTTGATGGATGTTTACGCCAACATCATGACTGGATGTACCGATGACTACCGTATTCCCACTGACTGCCACCGAGCCGCCGAAGCGATCATCAGGTGCGCCGCCCACTGCGGTCAGTTCCTGCTGCTGGCTCCAACTCGTTCCGCTGCGGGTAAAGACGTACGCCGCGCCTTGTCCGTTATTTCCGCCTACGGTCCTAGAATGTGCGCCGATGACCGCCGTGTCCCCGCTGACTGCCACCGAAGTGCCAAAGTAATCATGCGCTGCGCCATCCGCGGCGACCAATTTCTGCTGCTGGCTCCAGGCGGCCCCTCTGCGGGTGAAGATATACGCTGCGCCTTGTTCGATATTTCCACCTACGGTCTTAGTACCTGCGCCGATAACCACCGTATCCCCGCTGAACGCCACCGACTCGCCAAAGTAATCATACGCCGCGCCATCCGCGGCGGTCAATTTCTGCTGCTGGCTCCAACTCGCCCCGCTGCGGGTGAAGACATACGCCGCGCCCATAAGGGAACCCTTGCGAGCTGCGCCAATGACCGCTGTGTCCCCGCTGACTGCCACCGAGACGCCAAATTGATCCCCCTCTGCGCCATCCACGGCGGTCAGTTCCTGCTGCTGGCTCCAGGTTGTCCCACTGCGGGTAAAGACATACGCTACGCCTTGCTCGTAATTATAGTTATAGGTCTTATTGAGTGCGCCGATGACTGCCGTATCCCCACTGACCGCCACAGAGTACCCGAAGCCATCATACGCCGCGCCATCCGCGGCGGTCAGTTCCTGCTGCTGGCTCCATGTTATCCCGTTGCGGGTGAAGACATACACCGCGCCTTGATCGGCATTGGCGCCAATGTGCTTATAGTAAGCGCCGATGACCGCCGTATCCCCGTTGACCGCTACTGACGCACCGAAGCTATCACCAGTCGCCGCGTCGGAGGCGATCACCTGCGCTTCGAGATAAATAAGTGGGTCAACTGTGATCGGATAGGTTGCCCCGCCATCCTCCAACTCGATCAAAACCTGCTCCGAGGCGACGGACATTCGGACGTTCAATTCCAAGCCCTTGGCGTCATACGCGCGCAGGGAATCGTAGTGCAGGCTCTGTCCTGTGGGTGTGCTGAAGATCGCTCCCCGCTCATCGGAAGCCGCCACCGGCAGCTCTCCGTTCAACCGCAGGCGCAAGGTCAGCGCTTCCGCGCCTTTGGGCGCTTTCGCAATCGTGAAACCTTGCTCTATCCCAATCGCGCTGGGCAAGTACCATTCGGTGATCGCGCCGCGCCGGTACTGCACTTGCTTACCTTCAACGCTCACCGCAGGCGCTGCGACCGCCTCGACCGTCTCGCCCCTCCCCCACGCCTCGAGCGCCACGCCCCACGTCCAGCCGGCGTCTTGCGCTGCCGGGCTGAGCCTCACGCCGGCAGTCGAAAAGTGCGCCGACAGCCCGCCGCCTTCCGCCTTCATCTCAGCGCCGCGGGCTGCCCATGGCTGCTCCCCGGAGATGGCAGCGAGATAGACCGGCTCCAAACCCACCGGCAATTGGCTGATCCCCAAACGGGGTGCTAGATTGGAAGCTGGTATGGCTTTGGCCTGCGCCCTTCCCTGCGGGATGGGCGCGACCATGGATGCGCACAACATAATGATGAAGAAAACAGAGAACTTTTTCATTCTGGCCTCCAGAATTGGATTCATGAAGTTTGTGGATGGTTGGAATGGCCTCTTAAGATCGCCCCCGGGTCTACTGTTGTCAATTGTACTGTTCTTTCACTCAATATCCACCTCCTCGGAACACAAGGTAGAGATTGCTCATATATTCTTTTACATAAGTAACACCATCTGCTGTTTTGAGATACAATAATTTTCAGTTTGGCTTCGCGGGATTGCCAAATCCGAAGTGGACGGCCTGGATTTGACAACACCAGAATTGCTATCTGATATAATCCGCTCGCAGCCTGATTCCAACCAAAAGGAAAAAGTATCATCTCAATAACTTGGGGAGAGGGAGGTGTGCGGGCGGCGAAGCCGCCCGCACACCCCCCATCTTCCCCTGATTATTGAGAAGTTACAGGAATAACTCACATGGATGAATTGACCTGGGAACTACTCACCGAAGTCCAAGGCTTCCTGGAAGCGGATGCGCTCAAAAGCCTGCTGGAAGCGGAAGGCATCCGCGTGCAGCTCTTCCAGGAATCGATCGGGCGAAACGCCTTCCCAGTCGCCATAGATGGGTTGGGGCGTGTGCAGGTCTTTGTGCCAAAGGACAAAACTGCCGAGGCGCGCGAATGGTTGAAAGCCTACCAGGAGGGGGTGGAAGAGGATTCAGAACAGGAGAACCCATGAGTACATCCACCGTTATCCTAATCACCAACAACGGCATGGGAAAAGCCGATGAAAAGCTCCAGCAAACCTTGCTCGGCAAATAGCTTGAGCTGCTCAACCAGTACAGAGACTTACCCAACGCCATCTGCTTCTACACCGAGGGCGTCAAGTTGGTCGTGGAAGGCTCGCCCGTGCTGGAGCAGTTGCACGCACTGGAAGGGAAGGGGGTGCGCCTGATTATCTGTTCCACCTGCTTGAATTACTTTGGCTTGCAGGATAAAGTCAAGGTTGGGATCGTGGGAGGCATGGCCGATATCCTCGAAGCGCAGTTGAGGGCAGACAAGGTCATCACACTCTAAGAGAGTGTTTGAAATTCAGATTCACCAGAGATCAACAGAGAGGAACAGCGATCTTTAAGCGTTTTTGCTTTTGAAAATAGCCTTTTCGATGTTTATCAGGCCAAATAACGTATATCTCCGTTCATCTCAGGTAAATTCTGGTTTTTCAAAATGCTATCTAACAATACATCTCCTTCCCAAGGATTTTTTATGCGATCACGGAGGAACAACCTATGGACTTCGATCTCAACGAAGAACAGCGCATGTGGCAGAAATCTGTCCACGATTTCGTCGCCGAGCAGGTGCGCCCCAAAGCCCGCGAGGTGAACGAAACAGGCGAATTCAACTGGACGGCAGTCCGCAAGATGGGGCCACTCGGTATGCTCGGCATGGCTGTGCCGGAGGAGTACGGCGGCTCGGGCGTGGACGCGCTCAGCCTGGCGATTGCTATCGAGGGGCTGGGCTGGGGCTGCGGTTCGACCGCCCTGGCTATCGCCGCGCACAACGGGCTGGGCTGTGCGCCGATCGTTCGGTTTGGCAGCGAGGAGCAGAAGCGCAAGTTCCTGCCGGGTGTGGTCAGTGGCAAGAACCGGCTGGCAGCCCTGGCGCTGACGGAACCCGGCGCCGGCTCCGATTTGCAGGGTGGCGTCCGCACGCGTGCCGAAAAGCAGGGGAAGGAATGGGTCATTAACGGCCCGAAGGCTTGGATCACCAACGCTTGCATCGCCGATTACATCATCACTCTCGCCCGCACCGATCCGCGCGGCGGTTCCCACTCCCTGAGCATGATCATCGTCCCGGCGGAGACACCCGGCCTGACCATCCACCCACCCGAGAAGAAGATGGGGCTGCACGGCTCGCAGACCAACGCACTGACCTACGAGAATGTGAGAGTGCCATTGGACTTCCTTCTTGGCGAGGAGGGACGCGGCCTGCACCAGACGCTCACTACGCTCGACGGTGGCCGCATCAGCATCGGCGCGCTGGCAGTCGGTTTGGCGCAGGCAGCCTTCGAGTTGGCGCGCGATTATGCGCGTGAGCGCCAGGCTTTTGGCAAGCCCATCGCCGAGCAGCAGGCCATCCAATGGATGCTGGCCGATATGGCCACCGAGATCGAGGCGGCGCGCCTGATGGTCCAACGCGCCGCATGGCTCAAACAGGAAGGAAAGCCTTTTGGGCAGCAGGCAGCCATGGGCAAGCTGAAGGCCACCGAAATGGCCGAGCGCGTCTGCCGCGACGCCATCCAGATCCACGGTAGCTACGGCTATAGCCGGGAATACGAAGTAGAGCGCATCTACCGCGATGCACGCTTGATGACGATTGGAGAAGGCACCAGCGAGATTCAGCGTCTGGTGATTGCCCGCCACGTGCTGGCGCAGGAATAGCAAATCCCCCTTGGCGAATAATTGAATGGGGCTGGCATGTAGCTCTGCTACTCGTCAGCCCCAATTTTTACGTTCCTCTGGCTACTTCTTCCGACCAATGAACCACTTGTAGAAGTAGTAGGCGCCCACGCACAGAACGGCGGTGATCAGCCAAGACGGCCAGGCATACATCACGGCGCCTCCGACCGACCTGCTCAGAGTATAGAAGAAGCCGAATAGTCCAGCGAACAGGATCGCAAAGACGCCAACCAGCCAGAACTTCATCAACTTGAGTTTCTTTTCCATGCGTTCTCCTCCGAGAAATGGATTGAATTACTTCTAAAATTTTAACACAGAAATTTATATTAGGGTGCGATTTCAAGCGTTCTTTAAGAAAATAAACTTCTAAATGCCTTTTTCAATGGTCACCCAGACGTTGTAATCCTCCATCTCGATCTCCACTCGCCCAGTCGTAAACGAAAAGAGCGCGGCGATCTGCGAGCCAGCCAGGAAGTGACTTTGCATCAGCGTCACCTTTTCGAACAAGGCGATCAACTTGACTGAAAAGTGTTGGATATCCGGTTCGAGAATAACGATGCGGCCGCCGGAAGCCAGAACGCGCCAAAGCTCGCGTGCTGTCCCTGCCTGGTCGTATAGATGATGAAAAGCATCCACCATCAGGATGCGGTCGAATCTCCGCTCCGGGAATGGTAATTGCTCACCGCGCACACAAGTCGTCTCTAGCGATTTGGCTGCGGCCTGACGCAACATCCCAGGCGAAAGGTCCGCCACGAGCACCTGGCTGGCAAGTCCGCGCAATGTCTGGCTGACGCGTCCCGTCCCACCGCCAAGATCGAGCAGCCGTCCGGTCGTCGGTAAGGCAACGATCCGGTTCAAGCGCGGCGAGGGGGAATATCGGATAACGTTATCGTAGAATGGCGCGAGAAAGCCGAAATGGTCGAGGGGCATTGGCTTCAAGGCCCGACCATGATGAGATTTTCGATCTGTGCGTAGGTTGTCGGCCCAATGCCAGGCACGTTCTGGATATCCTGGATGAACTGGAACGGCCCATGTTCGGCGCGATAGTTTACTATGTTCTCCGCTGCGGTTGGACCAATGCCGGGCAATGCGTCCAGCTCTTCTACGCTGGCAGTGTTGATGTTGACCCGCCCACCGCTGACATGGGTCTCCGGGCTGCGTACCGGTACATTGAGTTGCTGCCCATCCTCGAGCTTGGCAGCCAGGTTGAGACCCTCCTGGTCTGCATTTGGCAGGAAACCGCCAGCCTGTTGAATGATATCGTTTATGCGGCTGCCCTCTGGAAGGGTGTAGACGCCCGGTTTATCCACCGCTCCCGTAATATAAACTGTCACTGTCACCAAGCGGGGAGTTGGCGAGGGCAGTAGCGTCACCAACATGCCGCGCGGCTGCGCGGCTGCCAGCCAGACCAAACCCGCAGCGAGCAAGCCGATCATCACGCCTAAGACGACATACAAAAAAGTTTTCATTTCTATTTCACTCTCGAAGCATCACGAGCACATCGACCTGCCTGAATATCCTGGCCGCGCGCATCAGACACCGGAAGTATAACGGCATTTCGTTTAGCTGGATAGCGCGAAAGCCAAAGCGTTCATAGAAAGGTCCAAGCCTAGCCCGGCAAAGGAGATATAACGGCGGTGGATTCTCAGCCAGCAGGCGTGAAAGGATCGCCCGCGCGATCCCCTGTAGGCGAAAACCCGGACGCACCGCGATTGAAGCTAACTCACGCGACCCATCCGCGTGCGGCTTGACCTGGCCGCATCCGGCCAGTTCTCCTTCTGGTGTCACAGCGATGATGAATCGCCGCCAATCCAGGCCGGTTGGGTTGATCCCCACCGCGTAGATCAAAGCGCGGATCGCTGGGAATTCCTCCTTGCGGGCTGGGCGAAGAATGGGCTTATCCAAGCAAACCCCCTGCCACCAGGATTGTGAACGAAGCGACGAACCAATGGATGAGCAGCGGGTAGATGAAGGATTTCGTCCGCCAGGCAACCCAGCCGAAGGCAAAACCCCCAAAGATCGTGGAAAGCGTCTCGACCTCGGGCTTGCCAATGTGCGCCAGGGCGAACGGCACCGCCTGCAGCCAGAGCGCCTCCGCTCCGAACTTACGGGCAAAGCCAAAGAGGATCCAACCACGGAAGAAATACTCCCAGCCCAATAGGTCGAGGAATGTGTTCCACGGCAAACCGCTTACCTGGCTCTTATAGTAATCCTGCATACCTCCCCCGCGTGCCAAGAGCCACAACAACGGCGCGATCAGCAGGCATCCCAGCAGCGTGAGCACCAGGCCGGCGCGCCAATCGCCCAGGGTGAAGCCATACTTACGTGGATCCTCGCGGAAAACGACTAATGTAATCACCAGTGGAATAATCAGGTACAGGAGCGTGCGATCCACCACCTTCCATTGAACAATGCCCCAGGCTTCGGGCGTGATGCGATAGTAGGCATCCACCATCAGCAGCAATGTGCTGACAATTGTGATGACGACAATCCTCCAATCGTATTTCAAGCCTGTTTTGAGCAAATTCCGCATACGCCTCTATGTCGCGGCTGTCTAAAAAGCATCCTGTCACCCTGAGTAACTCCACAGCGCTGGGCGCTGTTCGTAGTGGAAGAAACAAGGGTGCAGCGGGTAAAATGGTGGTCTATCCAGACAGTCAAGACCGGCCTGGCACTGGTGTCTGAGGACCCGTC
>Ga0233425_10009462_pt1 | contig 12332 bp, 12 predicted proteins | sample Watercolumn_Towu_2_FD_181712 | JGI IMG/M metagenome (GOLD analysis project Ga0233425, IMG submission 181712) | Freshwater microbial communities from Lake Towuti, South Sulawesi, Indonesia - Watercolumn_Towuti2014_140_MG | ecosystem: Environmental > Aquatic > Freshwater > Lake | place...
CCGGACCATCCGCAAGGAAGTCGTCGCCTACGGCCACGGTCTCGGCGACAAGCCCGAGATCGTCGCGCTCAACAAGATCGACGCATTGAGCCCCGCCGAACTCAAGTCGCGCAAGGACAAGCTCGCGCGCGCCTGCAGGAAGACCGTTCATCTGATGTCCGGCGCGACCGGCAAAGGCGTCATGGACCTGCTCGCCAAGCTCGCGCGGACCATCGAGCGGACCCGCGATGACTAGCCCCCTCGCCGCCGCCAAGCGCGTGGTCGTCAAGATCGGCTCGGCGCTTCTGGTCGATGCGGAAACCGGCCGGCTCAAGCGCGCCTGGCTCGAAGCGCTCGCCGACGACGTCGCGAGCCTACGCAAGCGCGAGCAGCAGGTCGTCATCGTCTCCTCGGGCGCGATCGCGCTGGGCCGACGCCATCTCGGTCTTGCCTCGGGCACGCTCAAGCTCGAGGAAAGCCAGGCTGCCGCGGCGGCCGGGCAGATCCGGCTCGCCCACGCCTACCAGGAGACGCTGGCGCGCCACGACATCGGCGTCGCGCAGGTGCTGCTCACCGCCGAGGATACCGAAGATCGCCGACGCTATCTGAACGCGCGCAATACCATCGACACGCTGCTCAAGCTCGGCGCCGTGCCGGTGATCAACGAAAACGACACCGTCGCGACCGCCGAGATTCGCTTCGGCGACAACGACCGTCTGGCCGCGCGGGTGGCCGCCATGATCGGCGCCGATGCGCTCGTGCTGCTCTCCGACATCGACGGGCTCTATACGGCCGATCCCGGGCTCGACCCTGCCGCGACGCTCATTCGCGAGGTGCACGAGATCACGCCGGACATCGAGGCGATCGCCGGCGGCCCGCGCTCGGCCGATTCCCGGGGCGGCATGGTGACCAAGATCCAGGCGGCGCGCATCGCCGTGACCGCGGGCTGCGGCATGCTCATCGCCTCGGGCAAGGTCCTGCACCCGCTCAAGGCCGTCTCGGGCGGCGGCATGTCGACCTGGTTTCGTCCCGTCGCCAGTCCCAAGACGGCGCGCAAGCAATGGATCGCGGGCTCGATCAAGCCGGCCGGCACCGTCGTCATCGACGCGGGCGCGCTCAAGGCGCTCAAGCGCGGCACCTCGCTCCTGCCGGCGGGCGTCGCGGCGGTCGAAGGACGCTTCGAGCGCGGCGACTGCGTCCTGATCAAGGATCAGGACGGCGCGGTGGTCGGGCGGGGCCTTATCGCCTACGCCGTCGAGGACGCGCAACGCATCAAGGGCCACAAGTCGGCCGAGATCGAGGCTATACTCGGCTATCGCGGACGGGACGAAATGGTCCATCGCGACGATTTGGTGCTTGAGGACTAAGCCGGGGACGACGGGGGCAACATGACCGCGGCGAGACCCAAGAGCGACGATTGCGCGACGCTGATCGACGGCATGGGCCGCGCGGCGCGCGAGGCGTCGCATCGGCTCGCGCTTGCGCCTTCGTCGGCCAAGGACAAGGCGCTCCGCGCCGCGGCCGACGCCGTCCGGCGGCGCGCCGACGAAATCCTCGCGGCGAACTTTCGGGACGTCGCGCAGGCCGAAGCCTCGGGCCTGACCAAGGCACTGGTCGATCGGCTCAGGCTCGACGAAGCGCGCCTGCAGGGCATCGCCAAGGGTCTCCTCGAGGTCGCGACGCTGCCCGATCCGGTCGGCAAGACGACCGATGAATGGACGCGGCCCAACGGACTTCGGATCGCGCGCGTGAGAACGCCGCTCGGCGTCGTCGGCATCGTCTATGAAAGTCGCCCGAACGTGACGGCCGATGCCGGCGGCCTTTGCCTCAAGGCCGGGAACGCTTCGATCCTGCGGGGCGGCTCGGAGAGCTTTCACTCCTCGCGCGCGATCCATGCCTGCCTGGTCGAAGGCCTCCACGAGGCCGCGCTGCCCGCGGCCGCAATCCAGATGGTACCGACGACCGACCGCGCCGCGGTCGGCGCGATGCTCGGCGCGAGCCGCTGGATCGACGTGATCGTGCCGCGCGGCGGCAAGAGCCTGATCGAGCGCGTCCAGGCGGAGGCCCGCATGCCGGTCTTCGCCCATCTCGAGGGCCTCTGCCACGTCTATATCCATGCGGCGGCCGATCCCGAGAAGGCGCGCAAGATCGCCTTCAATTCCAAGATGCGCCGCACCAGCGTCTGCGGCGCCATGGAAACGCTCCTGGTCGACCGCAAGGTCGCGCGCGACATTCTTCCCGTGATCGTCGCCGAGTTGCAGCGCGCGGGCTGCGAGCTGCGGGGCGACGGCGAGACGCGCGCGCTCGATCCGACCATCCGCATCGCGACCGAGGCCGATTGGACGACGGAATACCTCGACGCCGTCCTCTCGATCCGGGTCGTCGGCGGGCTCGACGAGGCGATGGCGCATATCGCGCGCTACGGCTCGGCCCATACCGACAGCATCGTCACCGAGGACGAGGCCGCGGCCGAGCGCTTCCTCGGCGAGGTCGACTCGGCCATCGTGCTGCACAACGCCTCGACCCAATTCGCCGACGGCGGCGAGTTCGGCATGGGCGCCGAGATCGGCATCGCGACGGGGCGCATTCATGCGCGCGGCCCGGTCGGCGCCGAACAGCTCACCAGCTTCAAATATGTCGTCCGCGGGGACGGTCAGGTCCGGCCTTGACGCTCCGCATCGGGCTTTACGGCGGCTCCTTCAACCCGGCCCATGCGACCCATCTCGCGGTCAGCCGCCTCGCGCTCGCGCGCTTTCGGCTCGATCGCATTTGGTGGCTTGTCGCGCCGCAAAATCCCTTGAAGTCCGAAGCCGACATGGCGTCTTTCGCCGACCGGCTCGCGGGCGCGAGGCGTCTGGTCGGCAAGAATCCCCGCATCGTGGTCAGCGACGCCGAAGCGCGTTTCGGCACGCGCTATAGCGTCGACACGGTTCGGGAAATCCTTAGGCGCCATCCGCGCCACCGGTTCGTCCTGATCGCCGGCGCCGACATTCTGGTTCAGTTGCCCCGATGGAAGCGCTGGCGCCGCCTGTTGCGCCTTATCCCGCTGGCCATTGTCCATCGACCGGGCTTCGGCGCGGCCGCCTTGCACGGCGTGGCTGCGGCGCGCCTGAGACGCCGACGGCGACCCGCGGGCACCCTGGCTGACGCCTCGCCTCCCGCATGGCATTATTGCTGGGCCAACCGGTCGACCGAATCGGCCTCCGCCATTCGGGCGCGGACCGCCAACGCAGAGAGGAGCGCGTCATAGCCAAGTCCCCGCGAAAGCCTTCGAAACGCAAGGCGCCGCCCGCGCGCAAGCCGCGCCCTCAGGCCGCCCCGAAAGCCAAACCCAAGCGTCGCAAGATCGGCGCAATCGAGCGCCCGCTGCCGCCGCAATCGGCCGTCGATGCCAAGATCGCGGCGACGCTCGCGGCGCTTCGCAAGACGCTCGACGACGACAAGGCCGAAGACATCGTTTCGCTCGATCTGCGCGGACTGACATCGATCGCCGATCACATGTTGGTGGCGAGCGGGCGCTCGCAGCGCCATGTCGGCGCCATCGCCGAGCATCTCGCGCAAAGGGCCAAGGACGCGACCGGGCGCGCGCCCCGGGTCGAAGGCCTGCCGCAATGCGACTGGGTCCTGATCGACACGGGCGACATCATCGTCCATGTCTTTCGTCCCGAAGTCCGGGCGCATTACAGTCTCGAGAAGATGTGGTCGCGCGATTTGGCCGAGCCCCGCCGGGGCTAGGCCATGAAAATCGCGATCCTCGCCGTCGGCCGGATGAAGGGCGAAGCGGCCGCGGCGCTTTACGAAACCTACGCCGCGCGCCTCCCTTGGAAGACCACGCTCGTCGAGGTCGAAGAGAAGTCCAAGGCGCCGGCGACCAAGCGCCAGGACGCGGAATGCCGCAAGCTCTTGGCGGCGCTGCCGGCGGACGCGCTCTTGATCGCGCTCGATCCGCGCGGCCGCGTGCTCTCGAGCGAGGATTTCGCCCGCGCGATCGACCGCTGGCGCGCGGAGGGCGTGAAGACCTTGGCCTTCGCGATCGGCGGCGCCGACGGCTTCACCGACGACTTCCGCAGCCGCGCGCAGGTCGCGCTGTCTTTCGGGCCGATGACCTGGCCGCATCTTCTGGCGCGCGTCATGCTGATCGAGCAGCTCTATCGCGCCTCGGCCATCCTCGCCGGGCACCCCTATCATCGGGGCGGCTGAGCGGACGATCTACGCCGTCTCCTCGAACAATTCGCGGCCGATGAGCATGCGGCGGATTTCCGAGGTGCCGGCGCCGATTTCGTAGAGCTTGGCGTCGCGCAGGAGCCGCCCCGTCGGGTACTCCATCGTGTAGCCGTTGCCGCCCAGGCACTGGATCGCCTCGAGCGCCATCCAGGTCGCCTTTTCGGCGGCATAGAGGATCGCGCCTGCGGCGTCCTTGCGCGTCGTCTTGCCGGCATCGCAGGCCTTGGCCACCGCATAGACGTAGGCGCGCGCGGCGTTCATGGTCGTGTACATGTCGGCGATCTTGCCCTGCATCAGCTGGAAGGTGCCGATCGGCTGGCCGAACTGCTTGCGCTCGTGGATATAGGGCACGACCACGTCCATGCAGGCCTGCATGATGCCAAGCGGCCCGGCCGCCAGCACCGCGCGCTCGTAATCGAGCCCCGACATGAGCACGTTGACGCCGCGCCCGCTCTGGCCGAGCACGTTTTCCTCCGGCACTTCGACATCCTGAAAGACCAGCTCGCAGGTGTTCGAGCCGCGCATGCCGAGCTTGTCGAGCTTGGGCGAGCGCGTGAAGCCCTTCATGCCCTTTTCGAGCAGGAACGCCGTCATGCCGCGCGGCCCGGCCGTGGGATCGGTCTTGGCATAGACCACGAGCACGTCGGCGTCGGGACCGTTGGTGATCCACATCTTGGTCCCGTTGAGGACGTAGCGATCGCCCCGCTTCTCGGCGCGACTTTTCATCGACACGACATCGGACCCGGCGCTCGGCTCGCTCATGGCGAGCGCGCCGACGTGATGTCCCGAAATGAGTTTCGGCAGGAATTTGCGCTTTTGAGCCTCGTTGCCGTTCCGGCGGATCTGGTTGACGCAAAGATTGGAATGCGCGCCGTAGGAGAGGCCGACCGAAGCCGAGCCGCGCGAAAGCTCCTCGACCGCGACCGCGTGCTCGAGATAGCCGAGCCCAGCGCCGCCATACTCCTCCTCGACCGTGATGCCGAGCAGGCCGAGATCGCCCATCTTCCGCCAGAGATCGGCCGGGAACTCGTTGGCCTTGTCGATCGCGGCTGCGCGCGGCGCGACTTCGGCGGCGCTGAAGGCGATCACGGATTGGCGGATCGCGTCGGCGGTTTCGCCCAACTGAAAATCGAGCGACGGCAATCGGTTGGGGATCATTCTCCGGCCTCCATCGGCGAAGGACTGTAGCCAAGCCTTGCCGGCGGGCCAAGCCGGGCCGGGTGTTGCGGCTTTGTTGCGCGAGGCGGGGCGGCGTATTACCGTTCGCCCGAGCTCTCTTGGATGCCGGAAAGGTCCCTTGCGCGGTACGCCCCTTTACGTGTTGCTCGCCGCGATCAGCATGGTCGCTTTGGCGTTGGGATCATTGATCTTCGGCTGGGAACGGGGCGTTCCTCAAACCGGCGAGGATGCGCGGAACGCGCGCCCCACCGCGGCGGCCCCGGCCGGCGACCGGCCGACCGCCGATGCGCCGACGCCGGCTCAGCCGCCGCCCGCCTTCCCGACTTTCGATGTCGTGCGCGTCGCCCCGGACGGCAAGGCCGTGATGGCGGGTCGCGCCGATCCGGGTGCCGTCGTCACGATCAAGGACGGCGACGCCGTGATCGGCACGGCGACGGCGGACGGGCGCGGCGAATGGGTGCTCTTGCCCGGAAAGCCGCTCGAGCCCGGCACGCGGCATCTATCGCTCCAGGCGCGGCGGACCGACGGCAAGACGGTCGACTCGGAAGGCTATGTCATCGTGGTCATTCCGCCCCGCGACGATCAACGCCCGCCCGAGGATCGCGACACGCCCGTCGTGGTGCTCTTGCCAAAAGGCGCCGAAGGCGGCAGCCGCCTTCTGCAAGGCCCCAAGATCCAAGGCGACACCAGCGCGGCCAAGGGCCTGACGCTCGACACCGTCGATTACGACGACAAAGGCAACCTGATCCTCTCCGGCCGCGCTGCGCCGAACGCGCCTTTGCGCGCCTATCTCGACAACAAGGAGATCGGCGGCACGCTCGCCGACGGCCAAGGCGCCTGGCGCCTGCAGCCGAGCGATCCGGTCGCGCCCGGGAGGGCGACGCTGCGCATCGACCATCTCGCGCCCGACGGCAAGGTGCTGGCGCGGATCGAAATGCCGTTCAGCCGCGCCGAACCGAGCGCGATCAAGCTCGCCGCCGGCCAGGTCATCGTGCAGCCCGGCAATTCGCTCTGGCGCATCGCCCGCGCGGTCTATGGCGAGGGCGTTCAGTTCACCGTCATCTATCAGGCCAACCGCGAACAGATCCGCGACGCGGACCTGATCTATCCGGGCCAGATCTTCGCCGTTCCGAAGCGCTGAAGCGTCAGCCGCGCAAGATATCGAGATAGAGCGCGCGGTCGATGTTGCCGCCGGACAGCACGACCGCGACCTTCTTGCCCTTCTGACGGTCCCGTTCCTGCATCAAGGCAGCCAAGGCCGCGGCACCCGCGCCCTCGGCGAGGTTATGGGTGTCTTCGTAAAGCGCGCGCATGGCCGCGCCGATTTCGGCGTCCGTCACCTCGACCATGCGCTCGACGCCCTTCAGCATGATGTCGAGCGCTCGCTCGTCGGGAATGCGGACGGCCATGCCGTCGGCGAGCGTCTTGGCCGCGTTCGTCGGCACCGCCCGCTTGGCGCGATAGGAATGCGCGTAGGTCGGCGCGCCGGCCGCGACCACGCCGACCACCTTGGTCTTGAGACCCATCAGATCGCGGACCAACACCAGCCCACTGATGCCCGAGCCGAGCCCGATCGGGCAATAGACCGTATCGAGATCGGGCGCCGCCTCGTAGAGCTCGCGCGCATAGGTCGCGACGCCGAGCACGAGATCGGGATGAAATGACGGCACCATATGAAGGCCGCGTTCGCGGGCGAGGTCCTGGGCACGCTCGCGCGCGGCGTCGAAATCCTCGCCATGCTCGACAAGTTCGGCGCCGAGCGCGCGCATGGCCGCGTTCTTCTCGACCGAATTGCCGACGGGCACGCAAATCGTCGCGCGCAGGCCGATCTTGCGGGCCGCGAAGGCGAGGCTTTGGCCGTGATTGCCGCGCGTCGCGCTGACGATCCCGGCGACGTCGGGCCGGGCGCGCTTGAGCCGATCGGCAAAGACGACGCCACCCCGCACCTTGAAGGCCCCGATGGGCGTGTGGTTTTCGTGCTTGACCCACACGTCGGCGCCGACCCGCCGGCCCAGGAGCGGCCAGGCATATTGCGGCGTCGGCGGCAGATGGCGATAGACGAGGCGCGCGGCCTCGATCAACGCGTCGCGATCGAACATGTCAGCCTTGGGCTTCGCGCTGGATGGCGTCGGCAACCGCGACCGCGGTCATGTTGACCAGGCCGCGCACCGTGACCGACGTGGTCACGACATGCGCGGCCTTGGCCATACCCAGCATGATCGGGCCGACCGACAGCGCGCCCTCGATGGACTTCACCATGTTGAAGGCGATGTTCGCGGCGTCGACATTGGGCATGACCAGGATGTTGGCCGCGCCTTTCAGGGTCGAATCGGGGAAGGAGCGCTGGCGAATGGTTTCGCTGAGCGCGGCATCCGCATGCATCTCGCCGTCGGCCATCAGGCTGGGCGCGCGCTCGCGCAGGAAGTCGAGCGCACGGCGCATCTTGACCGCCGAGGGATTGTCGCTCGTGCCGAAGTTGGAATGCGAAACCAGCGCGACGCGCGGCTCGATGCCGAAACGGCGCACCATGTCGGCCGCCATCAACGCGATCTCGGCGACCTGCTCGGCGGTCGGATCGTAGTTCACGTGCGAGTCCACCAGGAACAGCGTACCGTGGCCGAGGATCATGAGCTGCAAGGCCGCGGCCTCGCGAATTCCCTTCCTGAGACCGACGACGTCGAGCACGCCGCGCAGATGCCGGGGGAACGGCCCGTCGGTCCCGCAAATCATGGCGTCCGAATGGCCGAGATGGACCGACAGCGCCGCGATCACGGTCGTCCGCGTGCGCACGATGGTGCGCGCGCGCTCCGGCGAAATGCCGCGTCGGCCCATGATCTGATGATAGGTCGACCAGTACTGGCGAAAGCGTGGGTCTTCCTGCGGATCGACCAGCTCGGCGTTGTTGCCGATATTGATCCGCAAGCCGAGCTTCTTGATGCGGTGCTCGACCACGGCGCGGCGGCCGATCAAGATCGGCCGCGCGAGGTTGTCGTCGATCACGATCTGGGCCGCGCGCAGGACGCGCTCGTCCTCGCCCTCGGCATAGACGATGCGCTTGGCGCGCCCGCGCACCAGATCGAAGACCGGTCGCATGCTTTGACCGGAGCGGTAGACGAATTGCGAAAGCTGGGTCTTGTAGGCCTCGAAATCCGCGATCGGACGCGTCGCCACGCCCGACTCCATGGCTGCCTTGGCGACCGCCGGCGCGACCCAGATCATCAGACGCGGATCGAAGGGCTTGGGGATCAAATAGTCGGGGCCGAAGCTCAAGGAGAGTTCGCCGCCATAGGCCCGGTCGACGATTTCCGAGCTTTCCGCCATCGCCAAGTCGGCGATGGCACGCACGGCCGCGAGCTTCATCGCCTCGTTGATGGTCGTCGCGCCGACATCGAGCGCACCCCGGAAGATGAAGGGGAAGCACAGCACATTGTTGACCTGGTTCGGGTAGTCCGAACGCCCGGTCGCGATCACCGCATCGTCGCGCACGGCCTTGATATCCTCGGGCAGGATTTCGGGTACCGGATTGGCGAGCGCGAGGATAAGCGGCTTCGGCGCCATCTTGGCGACCATGGCGCCGTCGAGGACCTTGGGCGCCGAAAGGCCGAGGAACAGGTCGGCGCCGCCGATGACCTCGCCGATCTTGCGTGCGGACGTCTTGCGGGCGTAACGCGCCTTGTAGGGATCCATCAATTCGGTCCGGCCCTCGTAGACCACGCCGACGATGTCGCAGACGGTGACGTTCTCGCGCCTGGCGCCGAGCGAGACCAAGATGTCGAGACAGGCGAGCGCCGCCGCGCCCGCGCCCGAGGCCACGATCTTGACCTCGTTGATCTTCTTGCCGACGACGCGAAGCCCGTTGACGATCGCCGCGCCGACGCAAATCGCGGTGCCGTGCTGATCGTCGTGAAAGACTGGGATTTTCATGCGCTCGCGCAGTCGTGCCTCGACCTCGAAGCATTCCGGCGCCTTGATGTCCTCGAGATTGATGCCGCCGAAGGTCGGCTCGAGCGCCGCGACGACCTCGATCAGCTTGGCCGGGTCGTTTTCGGCCACCTCGATGTCGAAGACGTCGATGCCGGCGAACTTCTTGAACAGGACGGCCTTGCCCTCCATCACCGGCTTGGCCGCGAGGGGGCCGATGGCGCCGAGGCCGAGCACCGCCGTGCCGTTGGTGATCACGGCGACCAGATTGGCGCGCACGGTGAGACGCGCGGCCTGGGCCGGATCGCGGACGATTTCCATGCAGGCGGCGGCGACGCCCGGCGAATAGGCGAGCGTCAAATCGCGTTGATTGGCGAGCTGCTTGGTCGGCGTGACCGAGATTTTTCCGGGCGTCGGCTGCCGGTGATAGGCGAGCGCCATTTCGCTCAGATCGTCGGCCATGGTCCTCTCCTTGCCCCTTCCCGTCCTATCCTGGGCCAGAATGCAAGAAAGCCCGCGGCGTTACCACGGGCTTTTGCCGAATTGGTGCGGTCGAGAAGACTCGAACTTCCACAGGGTTTCCCCCACAGCGACCTCAACGCTGCGCGTCTACCAGTTCCGCCACGACCGCGAAAAGGCCCGGGGGAGATAGCAAATGCGCCCCCCCTCTTCAAGGGCCGTGAGGCCGCGCGCCGGGCCTAGATCTGGACGCCCTTGATGGTGTCGGTGACCGAGACCGCGACCGTGTCGCCGACCAGCACGACTTCGCCCCGGGCGATCAAGCGCCCATTGGCGTAGATCCAGGCGTGGTCGTCAACCTTGGCTTCGAGCTCGATGACCGCGCCGCGACCCATCTTGAGGAGCTGATGGATCGGCATGGTCGACTTGCCGAGCACCACGGAAATCTCGATGTCGACCTTGTCGATCGCCTTGATTTCCTGGGGGGCGTCGGACACGGGAAGCCTCCTGCGACTCGGAAACGTGATTGTACGTCATTTCGGGACTTGGGTGTATCCCCTGCCCGTGCCAGCATCGGGCCATGGACGGCATCGAATGGCGGATCGACGACGCGCCGGTCGGCTACGAGGCGGCGCTCGCCGACATGGACGAGCGCAGCGCGGCGATCAGGTCCGGCGCAGCCGAGGAGCGGGTCTGGCTGCTCCAGCATCCGCCGCTCTATACGGCGGGGACCAGCGGCGATGCGGCCGAGCTCCTCGATGCCAAGGGCCTGCCCGTTCACAAGACGGGGCGCGGCGGGCGCTACACCTATCACGGCCCGGGTCAGCGGATCGGCTACGTCCAGCTCGACCTCAGGCGGCGGGGCTCCGACGTCAAGGCCTATGTCTGCGGTCTCGAGCATTGGCTGATCGCGACGCTCGCCGACTTCAATGTCCGTGCCTTCCGGCGCGAAGGTCGGGTCGGCGTTTGGCTCGAGCGGAACGGCAGCGAGGCCAAGATCGCCGCGATCGGCGTGCGCGTCCGCCATTGGGTCACGAGCCACGGCTTCGCGCTCAACGTTGACCCCGACCTTTCGGCCTATGACGGCATCGTGCCCTGCGGCCTTCGCGATTTCGGCGTGACGTCGCTGCTCGACCTCGGCATCACGGCAAGCCTGGCCGATGTCGACCTTGCGCTCAGGCGCAATTTCGACGCCGTCGCCGAATTTGCCTGCCGACCGTGACGCCGGTTCAGACCGTCGGCAGCACCTGAAACCCGGGCGCCGGTTCGGGCGCGGGCGCGACCGTCAGGCGGCTGACGCGGGCAAGCGCCGGGCCGCGCCGCATCACCTCGATCATCGCCTCGACGACGGCATCCTCGCCCGCGATCTCGGCTTCGACGGCGCCGTCGCGCCGATTGCGCACCCAGCCCGCGAGACCGCGGCGGCGCGCTTCGTCTTCGGTCCAGGCCCGATAGCCGACGCCCTGGACGCGGCCCTCGACCCGGACCCGTACCGACTTCATGCGAAGTCGAGAATGACCTGATCGACCGCGAGGCTGTCGCCCGCCTTGGCGTGGATGGCCTTGATCTTGCCGTCGCGCGCCGAGCGCAGCACGTTTTCCATTTTCATCGCGTCGATGGTCGCGAGCACCTGGCCGGCCTGGACCTCGTCGCCTTCCTTGACGGCGATCGAGACCACGAGACCCGGCATGGGCGAGAGCAGATGGCGGGAAGTATCGGGCGGGCGCTTGACCGGCATGAGCGCGGCGAGCTCCGCCTGACGCGGGCTCCGGACCGTCGCGACCGCCTCGATGCCGCCATGGCCGAGACGCCAGCCTTCGACCGCCGGCGCGACGCGGACCGTGATCGCCTCGCCGTCGATCCCGGCACGCAGCACCGGCTCGCCGGCGCGCCAATGGCTTTCGACCGACATCCGCCGGCCGTCGAAAGCGACGACGCAGCCGGCGTCGGTCGGCGAGACCTGGATGTCGTAGGTCTTGCCCAACAGGCCGACGATGCGCCGACCGGATGCCGCCGCCGCGCCGCGCTCGCGCGCGACCTTGCGCGCGTGAAGCAGCGCCGCGACCGCGACCAGATTGCGTGCGCCCGCCGCGTCGATCCGATCGGCCTTGAAGCCGTCCTCGTATTCCTCGGCGATGAAGGCGGTCGAGAGCTTGCCCGAGCGGAACTTGGCGTTGTCCATGACCGAGGTCAGGAACGCGACGTTGTGCGCGATGCCCTTGACGGCCGTCGCGTCGAGGGCGTGACGCATGCGATCGATCGCCTCGTCGCGGCTCGCGCCGTGGGTGCAGAGCTTGGCGATCATCGGGTCGTAGAACATCGAGATCTCGGCGCCCTCGTAGACGCCGGTGTCGATCCTCACGCCCGGCATGCCGTCGGGCCAGCGGAGCTTGGCAATGCGTCCGATCGAGGGCAGGAAGCCGCGCGTCGGGTCCTCGGCATAAATCCGGCTCTCGACCGCCCAGCCGTCGAGCTTCACGTCCTTCTGGGCGAAGCCGAGCTTCTGGCCGGCGGCGACGCGGATCATCCACTCGACGATGTCGATGCCGGTGATCAGCTCGGTCACCGGA
>Ga0233425_10009463_pt1 | contig 12329 bp, 12 predicted proteins | sample Watercolumn_Towu_2_FD_181712 | JGI IMG/M metagenome (GOLD analysis project Ga0233425, IMG submission 181712) | Freshwater microbial communities from Lake Towuti, South Sulawesi, Indonesia - Watercolumn_Towuti2014_140_MG | ecosystem: Environmental > Aquatic > Freshwater > Lake | place...
TTCGAAAGTGCTAAATAAACATTACAAGATTTTTAATCGCTTTGTTATCCCCCAACGAAAAATCCTCATCAGAAAATCTGGTGAGGATTTTTTGTGAAATAGGGTTCCCGATGCCCGGTAGATGCTATTTTCAGGTATTTCTACCCGGTATTTGAGGAAGTGTAATTTGTAATTTTGTAAGGTATTAATCAATTCCTGCTCATGAAAAAATACTTACTGCAACTGGGGTTTGTTCTCATTACGCCCGTTTTTTTTGCACAGTCGACAGAAACCTTTGAAACGGAGGCTGCTGCTTCTACTTCGTTCACCGATAATGGCCAGGTATTCAATATCAGCTCGCAGGCAGGAGGGCCGTTTGATATTCAAACAGGTTTTCCCGGAACCGGCTGGAACGGCACTGCTGCCGACAACCGCTATATCGATAATGATGCCTATGCTGCTTCGGGCCTTACGATAGGCTTCACCATCTCTTCGGCAGGTGCTGTGCCTTTTAAGCTGAACAGCATGTACATGTTTTTTTCAAATGCGGTGTCGCTCAACCAAAGTGTACCGGGCTCTTTAACGCTGGTCGGAAAGCTGGGAGGTGTGACCCAATACACAGCGACTGCCAGCAGCGGCTTTGTGACGAGCACTGCTACCAACAATGGTTTTACCTTTATCAATATGTCCACCTTTGGCGGCTCCAATAATTCAAGCACGCTGATCGATCAGATCGTGGTTACCACAGGCGGGCAGTATGAATACGTTGCCCTGGATGCGTTTAACTGGAGCGCTTCCTCCGTTTTTTCCGCCACAACTTCGCAGACGAATATCGCCTGCTATGGCGGTACCGGCTTTGCCAGCGTGAGCGCGTCGGGTGGAACACCGGGCTATACTTACTCGTGGACACCTGCGGGGGGTACAGGCGCTACATCGACAGCGCTCACGGCGGGAAATTATACCTGCACCATCAAGGATGCAACGATGGCTACGCTCACGAAAACCTTTACCATCACTCAGCCCGCGCCACTTGTTGTGGGCGCGACGGCTTCTCCTCCTTCGGCGGTTATTTGCAAAGGCGCTCCTGTCAGCCTCAGCGGAACAGGCGCCTCCACCTATACCTGGACAGGAGGCGTTGTGAACGGTGTCGCCTTTAATCCAACTACTACGGCAACCTATACGGTAACCGGCGCCAATGCCAGTGCCTGCACCAATACCGCTGTAATCACCGTTACGGTCAATGCTTTGCCTGTTGTTGCAGCGACAAGCAGCAACAGTGTGATCTGTGCAGGGAGCGGCGCTACCTTAACCGCTACAGGCGCCGGAAGCTATACCTGGAGCACAGGCGGGACCACAGCCGGCATTGTCGTGAGTCCTACAGTTACCAGCAGCTATACCGTGACAGGAATGAATGCGAACGGTTGCACGGCTGTGGCAGTGGTTACACAGACTGTGTCGCTGTGCACAGGCATAGAGCATTTGTCTTCATCAGCTGCTCTCCTCGTCCAAGCATATCCTAATCCCCATCAAGGCATCTTCTCTGTAGAAATACCGTCAGTGTCGGAGGTGAGCATCCACAATGCTTTAGGGGAAGTGCTATTTTCCGGGGTGCTGGAAGCGGGGAGGCATGAGCTGGACCTGCAGGAACAGGCGGCGGGGATCTATATGCTTAAAATCGTTTCCGGTGGCAGGCAGGAGGTCTTAAAGCTGATCAAACATTAATGTCGTTCAGCAGTGCAGAAGAAAATCAAAACCTGAAATCTGCATAACATAAAAAAGCTATCCGTCAAACGAGGGATAGCTTTTTTTGTTTCTTATCGGATCTTAGTGGTGATGCCCGCCTGGCCCGTGTACGTGGCCGTGAGCGATCTCCTCAGGAGTTGCTTCCCTAACGTCAAGCACTTCGCCTACAAAATGAAGGTGGTGATCAGCCAGAGGATGGTTGAAATCCATGATCACATAATCGTCGCCAATTTCCTGTACGAAGCCCATCAGCTGGTTGCCGTCGGCATCGTTCATCATCAGCTCCTCACCTTCTTTCACGCGCTCTCCATCAAATTTCCCGTCAACCTCAAAAGCGCTTTTAGGAATTTTGGCGATCATTTCCTGGTCGGAAAGACCATAGGCGCTTTCCGGAGCGATCTTGAAATCGAATTTGTCACCTACTTTTTTATGCAGCAGGTTTTTTTCGAAATCCGGTAATAATTGCCCGACCCCAAACATAAATACGAAGGGGCGGTCACTACTTGTCTGTTCAACTAATTCAGGCGCTTCATCGTTTATGTGAGAAGATAAATGATAATTTACCGTTACTACTTTGTTATTGTCAATGGTCATTGTTTAATTTTTTTGCCCGCAGATTTCGCAGATTCCACAGATTATACATTGGTTAATTATGGCAATTTTTCAATTGCTATCCTGCGGAATTTGCGAGATCCGCTGGAAATTTTAAAAGTCGAATTTGATGCCTTGTGCCAGTGTCAGCTTGGTGCCGTAGTTGATGGTATTGGTCTGACGGCGCATGTAGGCTTTCCAGCTGTCGGAGCCGCTTTCGCGTCCGCCGCCGGTTTCTTTCTCACCACCGAAAGCACCGCCGATCTCAGCGCCGCTGGTCCCGATGTTCACATTGGCAATACCGCAGTCGCTGCCTGCTGCAGACAAGAACTGCTCCGACTCACGCATGTTAAGCGTCATGATGGAAGAAGACAATCCCTGAGGGACGCCATTCTGCAATTCAATAGCTTCTTCGATGGTCTTGTATTTCATGATGTAGAGAACCGGCGCGAAGGTTTCGTGCTGTACAATCTCAAAATCATTTTTAGCCTCGGCGATGCATGGCTTTACATAGCAGCCGCTCTCATAGCCTTTGCCTTCCAGGACGCCGCCCGGCACCAGCACTTTTCCGCCTTCGGAGATCACGCGCTCGATAGAGGCCAGGTAATCTTTCACGGCTGCCTTGTCGATGAGCGGGCCTACGTGGTTGTTCTCATCCAGAGGATCACCGATGCGCAGCTGCTTGTAGGCGCTGATGAGCTTTTGTTTTACATCTTCGTAAATATCTTCGTGGATAATTAAACGGCGGGTAGAGGTGCAGCGCTGTCCGGCTGTGCCTACGGCGCCAAACACGATGCCCGGCAGGCAGGCTTTCAGGTCGGCGTGCTGCGAAATGATGATGGCATTGTTTCCGCCCAATTCAAGGATAGAGCGGCCGAAGCGCTGTGCTACCTTGGCGCCTACGATCCTACCCACGCGGGTAGAGCCAGTCGCGGATACCAATGGTACACGTGGGTCTTCGCACATTTTTTCGCCGATCGCGCCCGGGCTTACGAGCAGGCAGGAGATACCTTCCGGTAAATTATTCTCGGCGGCCACCTCGTTCCAGATGTTGTGGCAGGCCACCGCGCAGAGAGGCACTTTGCTCGACGGCTTCCAGATGCAGACATCGCCGCAGATCCAGGCCAGGGCCGTGTTCCAGTTCCATACAGCTACCGGGAAATTGAAGGCTGAAATGATGCCTACGATCCCTAATGGATGCCATTGCTCATACATGCGGTGGCTTTCCCTTTCGGAGTGCATGGTGAGGCCGTACAGCTGGCGCGATACGCCTACAGCAAAGTCGCAGATGTCGATCATTTCCTGAACTTCACCCAGGCCTTCCTGCAGCGATTTTCCCATTTCATAGGATACCAGCTGACCGAGGTCCTGCTTTTTGGCACGTAATTTTTCTCCGAACTGGCGCACGATTTCTCCGCGTTTCGGAGCCGGCACCAAACGCCAGCTTTTAAAAGCTTCGCCGGCTACCTGCACTACTTTTTCATAATCGGCGGCATTCGCCGCTTTTACCTTGGCGATCAGCTTTCCGTCAACCGGGCTGTAGGATTCGATCACGTCGCCGTTGGCGAAATAATTTTTACCGGTAGAGCAGCCTATGTTCAGGTCTTTAATGCCGAGCGCTTTTAATACTTTTTCCATATGGTTTATTCTGATGATTTTTTTAAAAATAATGAAGCTTAAAGATAGGAAATATATTAAGCCGGATTCATAAAAAATAGCACAAAAACAGGCTTGCTTTATGCTTGATTTTCAAGGGTTAAGGTTTAAATTTATTTCTCTGACTTTTTGCCCGGAAAGATATTCAGGGCTTTCACGCTGTTCTTGAGCCTGTCGAAGAAGCGGTTGGTGGTTTGCACGATCGGCGTGGCGTACATGTGAAACTCCTTGTTGGGAAATTCCCTGGCCAGCAGGCTTTCGATCTCGCTGAACAATAGCGATTTGGTGGCAAATTGCAGCTTGTAAACGGAGGTTTGCTCCTGGGTCCCTTCCGGGGTGAGGTAGGAGGCTTGTTCGGGAGTTCCGACGATCACGTTGGTGGCAAATTTATGCGTCAGGATAATGCTGATAATGGCATCGAGCTGCTCTTTGTTGGAAGTTATAAGGTTTAACAGGACCATAGTGCAAAATAGTTCTCAGGTATAAACAATTTTAATGTCTGGAATGTTTGCAAATGACGGGCTTATTACTGAAAGATGCATGCGCCCGCGAAGGAGATTATTAAATTTTCACTTTGTTTAACAGCTTTGGAAAGTCCCGTAAACAGGGATGTTTAGAAGGCTTCAACGATCGATGAGCCTTGAAGGACTGGCAGATTCAGGATTTTTGCCTATCTTGCCAATACCGGTCCAGCTATTTTGTATAAAACCTATGTATTTTGTTTATGAACACACTTCTCAACCAACTCATTATTCGCTTTGTCCTTAAGGAAAAGAAGGACTCCTATTCAAGATTTGAACTAGCCAAAGGCTTCAGAGAGCTCAAGCATATCGTGATCAGGCTTCTGAAAGACTGCTTCCTGATGGGCCTTGGCATCTTCTCCGCCGCCTTCGGTCTCGAAAGCTTCCTGCTGCCAAGCAGTTTCATTGATGGTGGCGCTACCGGCATCTCGCTCCTTCTGGCAGAGCTCACCTCAGTTCCCTTGTCTCTGTTGATTCTCCTGGTCAACGCTCCGTTTATCATCCTGGGCTTTAAGATCATCGGCAGGCAGTTTGCCATCAAAACGGCTATTGCCATCACAGGGCTGGCCATCTGCATGTCCTCCTTTCATTTTCCGGAGGTCACCCATGATAAGCTCCTGGTGGCGATCTTCGGTGGGTTTTTCCTGGGCTCCGGGATCGGGCTTGCGGTGAGAGGTGGCTCTGTGATCGATGGCACGGAGGTGCTGGCGATCTTTCTCAGCCGAAAATTCGGAACCACGATGGGCGATATCATCATCGGGATCAACGTGCTGATCTTCTCCGCAGCGGCGTATTTCCTTTCCATCGAAACGGCGCTCTATTCCATGATCACCTACCTGGCAGCCTCTAAAACGCTGGACTTCATCATCCAGGGAATCGAGGAGTATACGGGCGTTACCATTATTTCATCGCACAGCGAAGAGATCCGCAAAATGATCATCGAAACGATGGGACGCGGCGTCACCGTTTATGTGGGCAAGCGCGGCTTTGGAAAGCGGGGAGAGGGAAGCAACATCGATATTGTGTATACGGTGGTTACCCGTTTGGAGCTGAACAAGCTGAAGGCGGAGATCGATAGCATCGATGAGAATGCCTTTGTGGTGATGAACAGCATCAAGGATACCAAAGGCGGCATGATCAAGAAGCGTCCGCTGCAACATTAACAACGGCTATCTTCCTTTTTAATCCCGAGGGCTAAGCGGTGCGATAGGTTAAAGCTCATTCCTGCAAACGACTTATGTTCTACAGGTGTAAGCGTTCAGCCCATTGCAAAGGCTCAGGCAACTCCATATCCGAAAACTCGATGTGAATGACGCGCCTTCTGCGTCCGCTGCTGCTGCGGTGTGAGGCGTGCATCAGCAGAGGCTTCATCAACATCAGTCCGCCTTTTTTTACGCGGCAGCAATGTTCGCTTTCCTGTGTTGTAGTTATCGTTTCCGGACGGCAAATGCCTTTGCGGTGAGAGCCCTTCAGGACATTCAGTGCGCCGTTGTATTCATCCGTATCGTCAAGGTGAATGCGCAAGGTGACACTATTTTCGAGTACCGCCAGCGGAGGCTGTACGGCAAACTGGTTCTGCTTCACCGTCCATGCGCTGTAGCCTTCAAAATCGGTTTTCGTATTCACAGAAATAGTAAGGTCCTGGTGATAGGCCACAAACCAGTTGGAGTCGGTGGGCTTATCAAAGTAAATGGATTTCACCGGAAAATAGCCGGGACCGAGATCGCTATCAATGAGCGTGCGTAGCTTGCCATTGAAAATTGCCGGAATCGCTTCCGGAATTTCTTTGAGAAGCTGCCGGATCGCAAAGAGATTTGCTGAACGCCTGAATGTATCCTGCGTTCCGGATGCTGCGTCAATCAGGGCAATCAGTGAATCGCACTCACTGTGCGAATAGACATTTTCTATAATCGCAAACCCATTCTCGCGGAAAGATGCGTTCATAACACTGTTGGGTAAAACCTAATCAATGGTGGCAATCACCTTCAGCTCAATGGCGATAGGCGTGGGCAGGCAATTGATCTCGATGGTGGTGCGGCAGGGAGGATTTTCCTTGAAGTATTCCGCCCAGAGCTTGTTGTATGTCGGGAAATCATCCTTCATGTTGGTGAGAAACACTTGCACATCCACAATCTTATCCCAGGAGCTGCCGGCATCTTCGAGAATGTATTTGATGTTCCTGAACACCGAATGGCATTGGGCTTCGATGTCGTAAGAAGTAATATTTCCCTTCTCATCCAGCTCCACACCCGGGATTTTCTTGGTGCCACGCTCACGCGGGCCTACGCCGCTTAAAAAAAGTAAATTGCCGACACGGCGTGCGTGTGGGTATAAGCCAACAGGTTCGGGGGCTTTGGAAGATTCAATCGATGATTCGTTGCTCATGGTTTTTATGTTAATCGTAATGGTATGTATCTCTTATGGGATGTCGATCCGGATGTTCTTGTCGTTCAGGCCTACATGATCTTTCTGTGCCAGCTTTTTTCCGTCTTTGTAGGCGGTGATCCACTTGGACTTAGATTTGGAGCCCGTTTTTTCAGAAATGATAAAACCTCCGTCCGCATCGGTATAGATCTGTCCGATGATCACTTCCGAGCAGTTCTCTCCGTTGCTTTTGCATTGCACAAAACTGATCAGCACGCCAGCCACGCCTTTGCCTGTGCTCAAGCTCACTACTGTTCCGCTGATGCTGCTTTTCTTTATGTCGCAGGCCAGAAGCATGCAGCAGAGGCAAAGCAGGAAAAGGCTGTGTTTTATCATCAGAATAAATGTACTAAATTATTTGAATGAATTCCAGCCCTGGGCGGTGATCGGGTGGGAGGTTCCGGCTTTGGCGATCAGGTTCAGCCCGCTGCTTTTAGGAGTGATGTGGCCGATGATCGTAAAGTCGGGGATGTTTTTGATTTTGTCATAATCGCTCATCGGCACGGTAAACAGCAGCTCATAATCTTCGCCGCCACTCAGGGCGCAGACCGTTGGGTCGAGGCCGAACTCCCTAGCCCTGTCGAAGGTTTGCGGATCGAGCGGGATCTTATCCTCGTACAGCTCGCAGCCCACACCCGATTGTGTGCAGAGGTGCATAAGCTCGGAGGCCAGCCCATCGCTCACGTCGATCATGGAGCTTGGCCTGATGCCCAGGTTTTTGAAGAGGCCGATAATGTCTAAACGGGCTTCCGGTTTCAGCTGGCGCTCGAGGATGTAGTCATTGCCTTCGAGATCAGGTTGCAATTGCGGATTGTCTTTGAAGACGAATTTTTCACGCTCCAGGATCTGCAGGCCCATGTAGGCGCCGCCAAGGTCGCCGGTTACGCAGATCAGGTCCTTTTCCTTCGCCCCGTTCCGGTATACAATGTCTTCGGACTTCGCTTCGCCGATAGCCGTCACGCTGATGATGAGCCCGCTGGTGCTCGAAGTGGTGTCGCCGCCAACCAGGTCGACCTTGTACTTTTTGCAGGCATACAACATCCCTGCATACAACTCTTCCAGCGCCTCTACCGAAAAGCGGTTGGAGGCGGCAATGCTTACCGTCACCTGCTTCGGTGTGCCGTTCATGGCGCAGATGTCCGACAGGTTTACGGTGATGGCCTTATAGCCCAGATGCTTTAAAGGGGCATAGGTCAGGTCGAAGTGAACACCTTCCACCAACATATCGGTGGATACCAGGGTGCTTTTACTGTTATCGTATCTGATCACGGCGGCATCATCGCCAATGCCCTTCAGAGAGGAGTCAGGGTTGTAAATCTCTACATGTTCCGTCAAATGATTGATCAATCCAAATTCCCCGAGGGCCGTTAATTCTGTTCTTCCGCTGTTTTCTAACATGTATTTTCTTATTTATGTTTTTTTTAGTATTTGGATTACGAATTTAGTACGAATATACGAATGCATATAACAGCTTTAGAACGAATTAACAATCCGCTTACATCTTACGCCATAGCTTGTAAAGTTGATTAAAAGAGCTAATTTCATTTCTGATACTTTCAGATAGTTAGATACCTGATCGATATATTTCTTAGAATAGAAATCATTTCTTTTCAATTCAATAATAACAATGTCATCAATCAAAAAATCCAGATAATTGTTTCCGATCACTTCTTCTTTGTAAATGACCTTATATGAAACCTGCTCCTTAAATGCAATGCCGGCATCTTTTAATTCTTTCGCGTATGCTTTCTGATAAACCTTTTCGAGGTGACCGTGGCCCAACTCATTAAAAACCGTATATGCCAAACCCACTAGCTTGTAGCTTAGTTCAGGATAGATTAAGTCTTGTTTTTGAATAGGTTTATCCAAAATGTTATTTTATCCCGGTTTGTATATTCGTATTAATTCGTAGTCACAATCCCGGATTTGTATATTCGTATTGATTCGTAATAATTACTTCAATTTAACGCAAACGTTCTTCGGCTCGGTGAAGAAGTCCAGTGCTTCGAAGCCGCCTTCCCTGCCTACGCCCGAGGATTTCACACCGCCGAAAGGCGTTCTCAGGTCGCGGAGCAGCCAGCAGTTTACCCACACGATGCCTGTATGGAGGTTCATGGCTACGCGGTTGGCTTTGGTAATGTCCTGGGTCCACACGGTAGAGGCAAGGCCATATTGGGTGGAGTTGGCGTACATCATTACTTCTTCTTCCGTGTCGAAAGGCATGATGGTTACCACAGGCCCGAAGATCTCCTCCTGGTTGGTGCGGCAGTCGTAGGCCAGGCCTTCGATGATGGTGGGCTGAACGTAGTAGCCGTTCTCGAATTCGCCGCTAACGGTCTGCCTGCTGCCTCCGCAGAGAATCGTTCCGCCTTCCTCTTTGGCCAGTTCGATATAGGAAAGGATCTTTTCCATGTGCGGTTTCGACACCACGGCTCCGATCTTTGTTTTATCGTCCAGCGGAGCGCCTATCACCAGCTTCTGCGTTTTAGCGACAAAATCCGCCTTGAATTTTTCATAGATCAGCCTTTCCACGAAGATCCTGGAGCCGCAGAGGCAGATCTGGCCCTGGTTGGCGAAAGAGGATAGCATGGTGGTAGACAGCATTTTCTCATAGTCGCAATCCGCGAAAATGATATTCGGATTTTTACCGCCCAGCTCGAGAGATAGCTTCTTGAACATCGGCGCTGCCACAGAGGCGATGCCGGCGCCCGTCTTGGTGCCGCCGGTAAAGGAGATCAGTGGAACATCCTTGTGTCCTACGATAGCGTTCCCTACCTTATGGCCATATCCGTGCACAATATTTAAAACCCCTTTCGGCAAGCCGGCTTTGATACAGATCTCCGAAAGCAGGTAGGCCGTCATAGGTGTGATCTCGGAGGGCTTGGCCACCACCGTGCAGCCGGCGGCCAGGGCCGGCGCTATTTTCCAGCTAAAAAGGTATAAGGGCAGGTTCCAGGGAGAGATGCAGCCTGCCACGCCTACCGGTTGGCGCAGCGTGTAGTTGATGGCCGTGTCTTCCATGCTGTGGGCATGCGCCGCGTAGTGCAGGATGCCTGTGCCGTAGAAATGGAAGTTGGCGGCAGCCCGCGGAATGTCCACGGTCTTTGCCAGGTGCAGAGGCTTCCCGTTGTCGAGGCTTTCCGCTACCGCCAGCTCATGCAGCTGCTCTTCGATGATGGCGGCGATCTTCACCAGGTAAGCGGAGCGTTTGTCTTTCGGGAGCACGCTCCAGGCCGGGAAGGCCGCTTTGGCAGCGGCAATAGCCGTTTCGGCATCGCGCTCGTCGCTATCCGGAATATGGGAATAGACCACGCCGCGTGACGGATCGTAATTGTCGATATACTGTCCGGATTGCGGCTCGACCAGCTCTCCGTTGATGTAGTTTTTTAGTTTTAACATGGCTCTGAATCAGCTAACGAATGTACGAAAAACAGGTGAGAAATTCTAATGCTTTCGGTGCCCCGGTTAAACCACATACCTGCCTGTGGCAGGCAGGGTTACCTAGAAGCATGGAGAATAGAATAGGGAGGAATCCTTGTTCCGCGCGCCGTTTTATCTGTGCGACCTCTGAGCCCTATTGTTCTGATCCGTGCTCATCCGCTCAACCCGCTTCATCAGCGTTCCATTCCCTTTTATTTAACCATTCAGATAGGCTTCCAGTAAAGCCTTTTTGTCGGTCTTATAATTGCTGTTCAGAGGAAATTCCTGCTTCACAATAAATTCGGAAGGAACCATGTAAGATGGTAGAAATTTCAACAGGAAATTTTTCAGTTCCTCGTTCATGTCCTGAAAGCCGCTTTCATCAACGATCACAAAGGAGATGATCTTTTTGGTGACATGCCCGCTGGTCAGGGGAACCACGGTGGCGTTTTTGACATGCGGATGCGTGAGCAATACGTTGCTGATCTCCTCCAGCTCGATGCGGTAGCCGTTCAGCTTTACCTGGTTGTCGTTGCGCCCCAGATAAAAGAAGAGGTTGTTTCTGGTATAGCCCACATCTCCGGTTTTGTAGATGCGTTTTCCGTTTTCAAGGATAAAGGCTTTCTGTGTTTTTTCCTCATCCCCGAAATAGCCGATCGACAGGTTTTGTCCCACTAGGCCGATCTCGCCGATGCCGCTTTCCTCATCCTTGTTTAGGATCAGCATTTCGGCATTCGGCCTGCAATAGCCGATCGGCAGGGCCTTGGGGTATTCCGCCAGCACGGCGTCTGTAACCTCGATGTAGGTGGTTACCACAGTGGCTTCCGTGGGGCCGAAGGCATTGACCACCTTTGCTGCCGGAAAGCGCTGCCTGATCTTTTTGACGGTGGCTACCGGCAATTCCTCACCCATAAAGATGAACTGGTTGATGGCGGGATAATGCTCAGCTTTGAACTCCGGCACCGACAAATAAATCAGCACAAAGGAGGGCGTGCATACGAGGGTTGTGGCATGGTATTGTTTCAGGCGCTCCAGGAAGCCCAGCCCGCTTTTCAGGATGGTGTAGTCGTTCAGGATCATGGTGCTGCCTTTTCCGAAAGCGGCGATGAAGTCGCAGAGAGAAACGTCGAAGCTGAACGGCGCCTGGTTCATGAACACGGAATCCACGCTGATCAAAGGCCAGGTGAGGTACCATTCCGCAAAGCTGTTGAGGGCGCTGCGGGTGATCTGCACGCCTTTTGGGGTTCCTGTGCTTCCGGAGGTGAAGAGGATATAGCGCACAGGGTCCGGACCGGCAGATAAGCATGTAAACTCACTAACGGTTTGCTCCTGTAGGATCTCAAGGTCTTTGTCGATGCGGATCCCGAAAGGCACCTCGCAGGCTCTGGCTGAGCAGTTGATGAGGACCCTGCTTCCCGTTTGCTCCCTGATCTTTTCTATCCTGCCAGCCGGCATGATGGCATCGATGGGAATGTAGGGAATGTCGAGGTGGATCAGCGTCAGCATCGCTACCGGGAACAGGGCTTCTTTTTCGCCGTAGATGCACACAGGATGCCCCTGGGGAATGTTCAGGGCTTTTAGCTTTTCTAGGAGCTGCAGATGCAATCGGTATGTTTCCTGTTCTGTCAGGGTTCTGTCGGAGCCGATAATGAAAGGCTTTTTCGAAAATGCTTCTGTCCCCGTAAAGGTATTTGTCTGAAAGTCGTATCTCATGATCTGATATTATTGGTACCTGCCGCTGAATAGATAGAGCGCCACGCAGATCAGGTTAAACATGATAAAAATAGAAATATAGCGAACGGTTTTCGGGTTCATGGCTCCGAACAGGATATCCTTGTCCTGCTTGCGGCACTGGATGGCGTAGGTATTGTGCACCACGCTGTAGAGGCCGTATACCACGCCGCTCAGGATAAAATTGGATTCGAAGCCGTTCCAGATGCCCATGAGGAAAAGTGTAAAAAAGATGGCCAGGTTTTGCTTGGTGATGGGGCTTTT
>Ga0233425_10009464_pt1 | contig 12326 bp, 12 predicted proteins | sample Watercolumn_Towu_2_FD_181712 | JGI IMG/M metagenome (GOLD analysis project Ga0233425, IMG submission 181712) | Freshwater microbial communities from Lake Towuti, South Sulawesi, Indonesia - Watercolumn_Towuti2014_140_MG | ecosystem: Environmental > Aquatic > Freshwater > Lake | place...
TCTCGAACTGGCGATTGACGAACTCGTAGCGACCGGCCAGGTCCTTGAGCGAAATCATGGAAGTGGAGTTGTCCATGATGGCCATCAGGCGCTCGCGGCTCTCACGAATGACCCGCTCCGCCGCCATCCTTTCCGTGGCATCCATAAGACTGATGACCGCACCGCGTAGTCCCGGCCGAGTGGTTTCGTACGGTGCGATATGAAGCAGGTAATGTCGCTGATCGGAAAACACCGACTCCTCCACGGGCTGATTCGAGTCGATAGCCTCTCGCACTCGTTCCGAAAAATCCTGCATGCCGGGCGGTAGTCGCAAGACCGGCAAGGCTTGGCCGATCGATTTGTCAGTCAGCATGAAAATGGCTGCAGCCGGGCTATTGAAGCGGGACAGTTCCAGCGCTTCGCTACAAACGAGAATGGGAAAACCGACGCTGTTCTGAATTTTCTCCAGGTCGTTGAGAGCTTCAGCGAGTTCACCCGTGCGAACCTGAAGTTCCTCGTTGACCGTTGTCAGTTCCTCGTTGGTGGATTGCAGTTCCTCGTTGGCGGATTCCAGTTCCTCGTTCGAGGATTGCAATTCCTCGTTGGCCGCCTGTACCTCTTCGTTGAGGGCCTGCATTTCCTCATTCGAGGTTTCCAGTTCCTCGATGACGGTCTGCAGTCGTTCTCGGGTCGAAATAAGTTCTTCCTCAAGCGCCTTGATATCGACGGAGTCCTGCGAAAGGTCGATCCGCGCCTCTCCGTTTGCGTTCTTCTCGACCGGCGCTGTTTCGAAGGCAACCACAAAGAAAGAGCTGGTGACGCCCTGTTCCAGAGGATGGACCGACAGTAGAACGTGCTGCTTGCCCTCTGTGGTCTTGATACTGTGAGGCCGTCCGGATACCGAGATGGCCTTATGTTCAACTTGGTGCACCATCAGATTGAGGTCGGCGCGAAATTCTCGCCGGATCAACTGTTGTAGGTTGGTCGTTGGTTTGCCGGCACTGATGGTGAGGACGTGCGACACATCTCCCTGTATATGCAGGATCTCAAAGGCCGCGTTGATCAGGATGGTGGGCGGGACAAACAGGCTGATCGAAGCGTCGAGCAACCGCTGCTGGGCATTCGGTTGCTGCGGTGTCTGGCGCTCGCGGCTGTCAGGAAGCCGAAATGTCGGCGTCGGCATCAGGCGAGATTCACCCGCTCGCCGCCGATAGATACGGGCCGATTTATCGCCAGGCTCAAACAAACCTTCTTGTTGGAAGACGCCTTCAGATTTACCTAGAAACAGATAACCGCCCTGCCTCAGGCCATAGTGAAACGTCGCCAACACCTTGATCTGCAACTCGCTCTGAAAATAGATGAGTACATTGCGACAACTGATCAGATCGAGTCGCAGAAACGGCGGATCTTGGACCAGATCCTGACGTGCAACCACCACCATGTCGCGTAACGTGCGCGAGACCTCGTAGCGATTACCGGAATTGGTGAAATACCGAACAACCAGAGCCGGGTCCATGCCCGACAGGGCCGATTCCGGGTAAGCACCGCGACGGGCAACCGCCAGTGCGCTGAGATCAAGATCGGTAGCGAAAATCTGCACGCGAAACTGGCTTAAATTCGAGCCAAGCAGGTCCGCAACGAGGATCGCAATACTGTAAGCCTCTTCTCCCGTGGCGCATCCTGGCACCCAGATACGAATCTCGTCGCCGAAATGCTTGGTGGCCAGCAGGGCCTGCAAGGTAGCGCGGAGCGTATCGAATGCCTCCGGGTCGCGGAAAAAAGACGTCACCGATATCAGAATGTCTTTGCATAAATGCTCCAGCTCGCCGAGATCGGCTTCCACCAGGGCCAGGTAGTCGTCCAGATTCGACACATGCAGCGCGGCCATGCGTCGTTCAATGCGACGCCATACCGTACCTACCTTGTAGTTGCTGAAATCGATGCGTGTCTGTTGCTTGACTCGGATCAGCAACTTCTTCAGCGTGGTCGCGGCGGCAGGCGGGCTGACCGACACGGTGGCTGTACCCTTTGAACGGGCGATCTGGGCGATTTCCCGGGCAATCCCATCGGCCGGGAGAATCCAATCGACGCAGCCGGTATCAATGGCCGCCTGCGGCATACCGTTGTACTTGGCGCTTTGTGGCTCCTGGGCGAAGGTGAAACCACCTACCGCCTTGATTTCGCGCAAGCCGACCGCGCCGTCGCTCCCCGTACCGGAGAGCACAACGCCGATCGCGTCCTCGCCTTTCTCCGCAGCCAGTGACGAAAAAAATGCATTGACCGAAGGTCGAGGGCTGGCGTTTCTGGGTTCCTCCTGCAAGACGAATCGCCCGTCGCGCAGTACCAAGTTGCTGCTGGGAGGCGTCACATAAATGACGTCACACTCCGGAACCATACCGTCGGTGATTTCCTTCACCGCCATGGCCGTCTCGCGCCCCAGTAGTTGCGCCATCATGCTGCGATGCGTGGGCGAAAGGTGCTGGATCACCGCATAGGCCAATCCCAAATTGACCGGCAGAGCCGCTATCAGGTTGGACAAGGCTTCGAGACCACCCGCTGAAGCTCCAATGCCCACCAAGTAGGCAGGTTGGGGGACAACGGGCTCGCCACCACCTGCGACATCAACCTTTCCCCGTATGGGCTGCGTCCTGGATGCGCGGGATTTCACATTCTCTTTCGGGGCAGCGGTTTTGATGGATTTCTTGGCAGGCATGATCGGGGTTTGAAATTCAATGATGCAGACGGGACTTAGGCCAAGCTATGGTCACCAGGAGATCAGCGATTCCGGCTGAAATCACTCACCAGCCTCACTGAGCAATTTGTACACGGTTGACCGCCCGATGCCCATTTGCTTGGCAATATCGGAAACCCCCGTGCCGCTTTTATATAAGGCCAGCAGTTTCTTCCTGTCTATGGTTCGCTTCCTGCCAAACTTGACCCCGTTAGCCTTTGCCTCCATGCGGCCTTCATTGGTGCGTTCAAGAATGCGCTGACGTTCCGCCTGCGCTACGGCGGATAGGATGGTCACGACCATCTTGCCGGTTGCCCCCTCGGTGGCAATGCCATCGTCCAAAAAACGAATGGAAACACCCATGGCATCGAACTCCTTGATCAGCGCGATCATGTCGGCGGTGTCCCTGCCTAGCCGATCCAGTTTCTTCACCAGAATCACATCGCCCTCCTCGACCTTAACCCGCAGCATATCCAGACCATCCCGGTTGGCCTGGTTGCCGGATGCCTTGTCGGTAAAAATTCGACTTGTTCCAACCCCTGCTTCCTGGAGCGCCTTGATTTGGATGTCGAGGGATTGCTGGTTGGTGGAGACGCGGGCGTAACCGAAGAGTCTCATGGGTTAAAACTGCCTACAAAATCGATTTATAGAATATTCGTCTATTATATCTGCCAAAACCGATTTAATGGACATGATATTTCGCCGATTTCTAACTGTCCGCGAACTTATAATATAGTGGACGACATGGACACAGTTTTTCATCCCAGGGTTGCCGTCGGCGCGCGATCAGCGGGATGGCCGTAGACTTTCTGACCGCCGAGCAAAAGGCCCGGTATGGCCAATTCCCGGACGAACCCAACGAAGCCCAGCTGGCGCGCTACTTTCACCTCGACGAGGTGGACCTGGCCTTTATCTCGAACCGGCGCGGCGACCAGAACCGGCTGGGTTTCGCCCTGCAACTGACCTCCGTCCGGTTCCTGGGAGGCTTCCCCGCGGACCTCGCCCGGGTGCCGCCCAACGTCCAGGCCTTTGTGGCGAGGCAACTCTCGATTGGGGATATCGCTGTGCTGGTGGATTACGCGCGGAGGGAGACCACCCAGCGCGAACACGCAGCGGCCATCCGCAAGCACTATGGCTACCGCGAGTTTAGCGACCCGCCTTGGGCATTTCGCCTGGCCCGGCGGCTCTATGCTCGGGCCTGGGTCGGCCATGAAAGGCCCAGCCTGATGTTCGACTTCGCCACCGCCTGGCTGATCCAGCACAAAGTGCTTCTGCCTGGCGCATCGGTCCTGTCCCGTCTGGTCGCTCGGATTCGGGAGCGTGCCGCCCACCGGCTCTGGCGGCGGCTGTCCACTCTGCCCACGAACGAGCAAAAGGCGGAACTGGAAACCCTGCTTAAGGTTCCCGAGGGCGCGCGGGCCTCTTGGTTCGACCAGTACCGGAAAGGCCCGGTGATCATCAGCGGCCCCGCTTTCAACGCGGCGGTGGAACGCTATCTCGGGCTGCGGGCGTTCGGCATCCACGGCCTTGATCTATCCCGCCTGCCGCCGGCGCGGTTGAAGCACCTGGCGCGCCATGCCGGCGTGGTCTCCATGCCCAAGATCGCCAGGATGGCGGACGACCAGCGCATCGCCATCCTGGTGGCCTTCGTCAAGGCGTATGAAGTCATCGCCCTGGATGACGCGCTGGACATCCTGGACCTGCTCATCACCGACATCGCGGGGAACGCCAAGCGGCTCGGCCAGAAAAACCGTTTGCGGACCCTGAAGGATTTGGACAAGTCGGCGCTCGCCCTGGCGAGTGCCTGTGCGCTGGTCTTGGACGAAGGCATCCACGGCGACCGGCTGCGCGAGGTGATTCTCCGCCTGCATTCGAAGGAAGCCCTGGCAGAACATATCGCCGTCGTCCATGGCTTGGCCCGCCCCGGCGACGACCGGTTCCATGACGAGATGGTCGAGCAGTACGGCAGGGTCCGGCGGTTCTTGCCAAGGTTACTCAACGACATCGCCTTCAAGGCGGCGCCCAGCGGCAAAACTACGCTGGAAGCCCTCAATTACCTGGCCGCTCTTGGCCCGTCGCGCAAGCAGACGCTGGATGACCCGCCGCTCGATATTATCACCACCCCCTGGAAGCGGTTGGTCTTTGACGAGGAGAATCGGGTCGGTCGGCGGGGCTACACGCTGTGTTTTCTCGACAAACTGCAAGATGCGTTGCGCAGGCGGGATATTTATGTTGAAAACAGCGACCGCTGGGGCGATCCCAGGGCGAAGCTGTTGCGGGGCGCGGATTGGCAGGCGAACCGGGTGCAGGTCTGTCGCTCGCTGGGGCACCCGCTGCAACCCCAGGACGCGATCGCGAACCTGACCGGCCAACTCCACGAGACCTACCAACGGGTCGCGGCCCGCTTCGAGGGAAACGGCGCGGTCCGGCTGGACCTCACCGGCCCGCATCCCGCCCTGACGATCTCCCCGCTGGACAAGCTCGACGAGCCGCCCAGCCTCACCCGACTCGGTGACCTGGTCGCCGGGCTGCTGCCGAAAATCGACCTGACCGAGTTGCTGCTGGAAATCCATGCCCGTACAGGATTCGCCGATGAGTTCACGCATGTGAGCGAATCCACGGCGCGGGCGGATGGCTTGGCCGTCAGCCTGTGCGCGGTGCTGATGGCCGAAGCCTGCAATATCGGGCTGGAACCCCTGGCCAAGCCCCATCTGCCGGCGCTAACCCGGCATCGCCTGAGTTGGGTCAAGCAAAACTACCTCCGGGCGGAGACGCTGGTCCGGGCCAACGCTCGGCTGGTGGACCACCAGGCCACGCTCGCCCTGGCCAAGACCTGGGGTGGCGGCGAAGTCGCGTCCGCCGACGGCATGCGCTTCGTGGCGCCCGTCCGGACGCTCAACGCCGGGCCAAACCGGAAATACTTCGGCTCCGGCCGTGGCATTACTTGGTACAACTTCGTGTCGGACCAATATTCCGGGTTCCACGGCATCGTCATCCCCGGCACGCTGCGGGACTCCATGTTCGTCCTGGACGGTTTGCTGGAACAGCAGACGGGCTTGAACCCGACCGAGATCATGACCGACACCGCCGGGGCAAGCGACCTGGTGTTCGGCTTGTTCTGGCTGCTCGGTTACCAGTTTTCGCCCCGCCTGGCCGACGCGGGTGAGGCGGTTTTCTGGCGGGCAGACCCGGACGCGGATTATGGCGTGCTCAATGACTTGGCCCGTGGCCGGGTGGACACCCGCTGGATAGAGCAGCATTGGGATGACATGATGAGGGTCGCCGGATCGCTGAAACTCGGAATGGTGCGAGCGTCCGAACTCATCCGCACGCTGCTGAAAAGCGAACGGCCCTCCGGCCTGGCCAAGGCCATCATCGAGGCTGGGCGCATCAACAAAACCGTTTACCTGCTCAACTACATCGACGACGAGGACTACCGCCGCCGGATATTGACGCAGCTAAACCGCGGCGAGGGGCGGCATGCCGTGGCCCGAGCCATTTGCCACGGCCAACGGGGAGAGATCCGCAAGCGGTACCGCGAAGGCCAGGAGGACCAGCTGGGCGCGCTGGGGTTGGTGACCAATGCCGTCGTGCTGTGGAACACCGTCTACATGCAGGCCGCGCTGGACCACTTGCGGCGGCAGTCGGTGGACATCAGGGCGGAGGATGAAAGCCGGCTGTCGCCCTTGGCGCATGGGCATGTCAATGTGCTGGGGGACTACTCGTTCACCCTGGCGGAGCAAGTCGTGAAGGGGCAACTCAGGCCACTGAACGAGCCGACGGAAAATATTGACGGGCCTTAGCGTACGTTTCTGTACCGTTGGACTTCAACCCCCGTTGTCAACACATGATTTGTGAATATCAAAAACGAGACACGTCATTTGTCAGTAGGTCGCAGCTAGACCGAGCACAAGCCTCATGGATGAGTAGTCACGCTTTGAGCCGCTCCTGTAGCCTTGCAGGGCCAGCCAGCCCTTGTGGATGGCGTAGGGGGCGGCATCTCCATTTTATGTCGCGCAAAGGGTAAGTTTTGCAACACATCCCGCGCTTCCTGAAATCAAGGGCTTGCATGTTGCGAAAGTCTGTTGCATAAACAGGGCATGAAAGACGGCTGCGCCGTGCTCCACGGCCCCGCAACGAGGGAAAGGCGTTTGCATGACCACTGACTTTCGGCCTCGGCTCGACATTCTCCCGTTGCCTCAGCGTTGCCTGTGGGACGAGCTTGACACCGTTCCCGCTGAATTTGTGTTGTATGGCGGAACGGCCATTGCCCTCCATCTTGGACATCGCGAGTCCATTGACTTCGATTTCTTCAGCAACAAGCCGCTTGATCCGGCCTTGCTGGTTCCCGCCGTCCCCTTTCTTCAGGGGGCGATTGTCACGCAACGCCAGCCCGACACGTTCAGTTGCACGGTTGACCGTGGCGGCGTGGTCAAACTCTCGTTTTTCGGGTTGCCGGGGATTCCGCGCTTGCAGCCGCCGCTGATCGCGCCGGACAACGGCGTGCAGGTCGCGTCATTGCTTGACCTTGCCGGCATGAAGGCTTCCGTGGTGCAAATGCGTGCCGAGGCCAAGGATTACATGGATATTGACGCTCTGCTGACCGACGGCCGAATTGACCTGCCTACGGCGCTCGCCGCCGCCCGAGCGATCTACGGAACGTCGTTCAATCCGCAAAGCACGTTGAAAGCGCTCTGCTACTTCGACGACGGCAACCTTTCCCGTCTTCCCCAAGCGCTCAAGGAGCGTTTGACGAAAGCCGCGTGCGCCGTTGACCTTGAACGATTGCCGATCATCGCCGCGCCTTTCCGCGCCATCCCGCTCGATCAAGGTCTATCGCGATGAAGACCATTCCCCTCACATCCGAAACGGAAGCTCTGGCGCGTCGCTTGGTCTGGTTCGAGGAACCGGCGGAAGCCTTATCGGATACGTTCCGGCTTGTCGCCTATGCGTTGGCTCGCGCGACCCATGAAGACATGAATCTGTTGCGGACATTTCTGACCGACGACGATCTCCGCGAAGCCCTTGACCATGCGCCGGCAGGGATTATTGATCCGCGCTCATGGGCTTACTGGAACGCCAAAATGGGGCGGTATCCCGTGCCGCCCTTGCCGACGCGCAGACTTGGCTAAAGCATGAAATACGGCTACGCGCGAACCAGCACCGACGACCAGACGACCGCCTTGCAGCTTGCCGCCCTCAAAAAGGCCGGATGCAAGACTATCCACGAAGATAAGGGGATTAGCGGAGCCGTCCGCAAACGCCCCGCCCTCACCCGTTGCCTTGCCGCGCTCAAGGAAGACGACACGCTGATTGTGTGGAAGCTCGACCGCCTCGGCCGCAGCTTGCGCGACCTGATAGACCTGCTCGACGACCTCCGCGCCCGTGGCGTGAGGTTTCAGAGCCTCACCGAGGCGATAGACACGGAAACGCCCACAGGCCGCGCCATGTGGCAGCTTGTCGGCGTGCTGGCCGAGCTTGAGCGGTCATTGATCACCGAGCGCACCCGCGCGGGCGTGAAGGAGGCGCAACGACGCGGCGTGAAGTTTGGCCGAAGGCCGAAGCTATCCCTTGCCCAGATCAAACACGCACGGCAGCAGATCGAGCGCGGCGAACGCGTTCAGCACGTGGCCGACCTGCTCAAGGTGGACAGGACGACCCTTTACCGCGCGTTGAAAGAGTAACGACTACAACGTCAATGTTGTGTTGATACCAGAGCGGTAGGCGTACATAGAAAGAATTGCTTACAACGATAACTGTGGTTCCGGCGTTACGGGATGACGTGGCCGAACGGTTACGATTACCTCAACCTCCGTATCAAGGCGGTTGAGGATCGTCATAAGCCGATCAATGGTGAAGCGATCAAGTTTTACCTTGCGGATGCGTGAAAAGTCGGCCGCCGCGATGCCTGTCATTTCTTCGGCTTTACGAACCGTCAAAGCGCGGTCATCAAGCACGCCGATGATTTCGGCGGCAAGCATAGCTTTAAGCTGTTCAGCGTCTGCGTTCGGATAGCCAAAGTCAGCGAAGACGTTGCCGCTTCCACGGACAATTTCAATGGTTTCGTCGGTCATCGCAGCATCTCCTTCAATCGTTTCAAACGCTCATGCACAAGGTCAATTTCATGTTTCGGGGTCTTGATGCCTTGCGTTGATTTCTTCTGAAAGGCATGAAGAACCCAAATATCGTCACCTATCTGGACGGCATACACGACGCGGAAAGCGTCGCCCCTGTGCCGTAGGACGATTTCCATAACTCCGCTATCAAAGCCCTTCAGCGGCTTCACTTGGTCAGCTTTACGACCTTCGGCGGCAACGGTTAAGGCGCGATGCGTTTCCACTTGTACAGGCTTCGGAAAGTCATCAAACGCTTTCAGAGCCGCTTTAATCCAACTGATCTTTCTGGTTTTCAAGGACATCGTCTAACCTCCGTGTCAATGTAGGCAAATTTGACAACATTGCAAGAGAAAAATCAACCCCGTCCCAAGCTTTTCTTCTTGCCAGAGCAGACGACCATTTACCGCGCGTTGAAGGCTTAGCCATCCACAAGAGAAAAGCCCCTGCAAAGGGGCTTTTCTGACCGTTTGGCTTTAACTGGGCTTCTTTTTTCCGCGCCCTGTATCGCCTCGGCCGGGGTTTGGGATGCTTTCCTTCTGGGTAGAAGCCGGACGCTTCTTTGCGTCTCCCTCCTTGACGAAGAGACCCGTTTTCGAGTCCCTGTATCCCGTGTGACTTTTCTTGCTTGCCATGTCAAAAACCTCACATCTTGTTGAAGCGACCTTTGTATATCACAAGATGTTGTGTGTCTCAATGTTTTGCCTACCAAACCAAACCGCAGGACGCGGCGGCGGCAGGATCGCCGCCGTTGAGGGCCGGAAAGCCCTACGGACGGGAGCTTCCCTTTTCCCCGATTCGGCTTTATCGTCTTTTTGTTTTATAGTCATCCTGTCATTTTGTTGAGGTGTCAACAATGCAAGTTATAGCCATGTTGGGGCAGAAGGGCGGCGGCGGGAAAACGACCATCGGCACGGGGCTTGCCGTGGAAGCCGCCGAGCGCGGCAGGGCGACGCTTGTGATTGACCTCGACCCGCAAGCCAACGCCGCGAACTGGAAAGACCGCCGCGCCGCCGACAATCCCGCCGTTGTCGCCGCGCCGCCGTCCCGCCTTAAGCCAACCCTTGAGGCCGCGCGGGCCAATGGCGCGGACTTCGTTTTCATTGATACGCCCGCGAAGAACTCCGAGGCGGGAACCGAGGCCGCGCGATGCGCCGACCTCGTCCTTATTCCGGTTTGGCCGCAGATTTACCACCTCGAAACCCTGCCCGCCATGCGCGACATTCTGCGCATTGGCGGCGATCCGCTCGCCTTTGTCGTGCTGAACGGCCTGCACCCGCAGGCCACGCGCGGGGCCGACGAAGCCAAGACGATGATTGCGGACATCTACGGCTTTTCGGTTTCCCCCGTGCATCTATGCGACAGGGGGATTTATGCGGACGCGCCCGCCACGGGCAGCAGTCCGCAGGAGACGGAGAGCGACGGCAAGGCCGCCGCCGAACTCGAACGGCTCTTTTCTTTCGTCCTTGAACAGTTGAAAGGCGCAAACCATGGCAAAGAACAGCTTAAAAAATCTGCAGGCGGCCGCTAGTCAGGCCGCAGGTAAGCCCATCACGCCGCCGAAGCCCGTTGTCGTGGCGAACGACGCGACCGCGATGGAGCCACCAGCAAGGAAGGTGAAGCCGTCCCGCGAAGGAAAGATTGTCTATTCCTTCCACTTGCCCGAGGATTTCAAGCGCAGCTTTCGGCTTATCCAAGCGCAGCGCGGGAACGGATGCAGCCTTGAAGGCCTGGCCGCCGAGGCCTTCAACGACCTGTTCCACAAGTACAATGTGCCAACTGTGGACGTGCAGAAATAACAACCTGTTTAAGTGTCAACACCATGACAAAGCCGAAACAGAGCGAAGCCGACGACCTCAAACCGCTAAGCCGCACAAAGGCGCGGCTGGTTGACGCGTCCGTCTTGATTTACGGGGAAGGCGCGACGAAGAAGGACGCGGCCTTTATCGCCCGCGAACTCATACAGGCGACCTTGCCGCATAAAAGCCCCGGAAATGTCCCCGTCTGGACGCGCACGAACGGCAATATCAGCCTGATTGTGCAGCAAGGCTACGACCGCACGGGAAAACCCTACGGCTACCTATAGAGGACTGAAATCGAAAATGGTCAGGACTGCAATCAGCGCCATTTCAGGACCGAATTGGTTGCAATTATCCGAAACGCCGGGACCGAATTAGCTGCAACTGAGCCTGCAATCATCCGTCCGGGACTGAAATCATCCGGCTCAGGACCACATTATTTGCAACTGGCCAGCCAATCAGATGGGTAGCCCCGCCAGGCGCATCCGGTCTCGCAATTCGCCGGCGCGGATGGGGTCGAGCTGGTTGGCGAACAGGGCTTTGATTTCGGCCGGCTTGGCGTCGAAATTTTGAACCAACTCCTTGACGCCGTAGCCCTGCCGCGTCAGCGTGGATTCCAGGTCTTCCAAGTGACGGGCCAGCAGGGCTTCCACCAACTCTGCTCCGACCGGTGTCTCGCCCGATTGATAGGCTGCTTCGAAGGCCTGTGTCAGGTGCCATTCGATCTGCAGCGGTGTTCGTAGCCGGCTGGCCAGGAGGTCCACGGCATCGGAACTGATGATCCCGTCGGGGTTGTATCCGGCGGCCGAGCAGCTCGACAACAGCCAGTGAATGAATTCGCGCTGGCTGCCGGTGATGCCGTCAAGGGAGAAGGTGTCAGTCCGCATGCCGATCTCCTCCAGTTTCGGTCGCCGCAGATCGTTGCTCAGCTTGGGCCAACCGGCCAGAACCACCGACAGGCTGCCGCCATCGCCCTCAATGACCTCCATCAACCGTTTGAGGCCGGTGAGCGCCTCGTCTTTGAGGGCATGGGCGTCGTCGATGAATAAGGCGACCGGCCGTTTGTTCTTCTTTACCAGTTCCTGCAGTTCCCGTTCGCGGTCCTCGGTCCGGGTGGGAACGCGAACCTTCTTGCCGGGTGACAAATCGTAGAACAGCGCCGCGATGAGGGTGCCCAGCTTGATGCTGTGCTTGTCTACGGCCAAAGACCGGGACACGGTGATCTTGTTTTCATCCTTCAGTTGCTGCTGAAGCCGTCGCAAGGTTACGGTCTTGCCGCTGCCAATGACACCGCACAATGCCACGATCCGTCCCTCCAGGATGGCGCCCCGAACGTTCTTGAGCATGTTTTGGTGGTGTTCGGTTTCATAATAGCCGGCACGACTCAAAGGCTTGGTCAGCCTATAGAATTCCATCACTTCAGCGCGCATGCTGGTCTCCTTTCTTGTGGCGGAAATACTCGCGGACCCGCGCCAGGACGACGTGGCGAACCAGCGTTTCCGCCAGTAGCTGATCAACAAAGGCGCGGTCTTCAGGGGCGAGTTTGGCCAGGGGCCGGGCGATTTCGTCGGCAATGGCTAACGAGGCTACGCCTCAGACCGACAAGGCATGTGTGGGAGGGCTCCGCGGTGCCGGTGTGGTAAGGTAACCACGCCGGCGTTGGATCGCCGTGCGATCGGACCTTTGAAGGTCAAATGAAAGCCA
>Ga0233425_10009465_pt1 | contig 12322 bp, 12 predicted proteins | sample Watercolumn_Towu_2_FD_181712 | JGI IMG/M metagenome (GOLD analysis project Ga0233425, IMG submission 181712) | Freshwater microbial communities from Lake Towuti, South Sulawesi, Indonesia - Watercolumn_Towuti2014_140_MG | ecosystem: Environmental > Aquatic > Freshwater > Lake | place...
GCTTCATCGTGCCAGAGCATTATCCCTTACATGGAACAGAAGCACGTGTTGATGAAAATGGAAATAGGATAGTAAAATCGAATAATAATTGTTGGTTTACAAATCTGGACATTGATAAGCGTCACGAAGAATTAATTCTGTATAAAACATACAATAAAACTGAATATCCAACTTATGATAATTACGATGCTATAGAGGTCGGTGTGACTAATGATATTCCAATCGATTACAAAGGTGTAATGGGCGTTCCAGTTACCTTCATGAACAAATACAATCCTGAACAATTTGAAATAATATGGACAACAGATAGAGGTGGGGATGGGATGTTAGAAAAATACAAAAAAAAGCACGTTAGATTTGATGCACCTGTTGTCAAAGGAGAAGGACTTTACAAGCGTATTTTTATAAAACACAAAAAAATACGAAAATAGATTTAAAGTTTTATAGTATTAATCCTTGAAAAATTTGTGAAAATAGAACTCAAAAAAATTACCGTCAAAGAGTTAACCACTGGTTATGTAGATAACGCAGAAGAAGGTGTTTTAGGCTTTAATGGAAAATTGGATATTAGACCACCATATCAACGAGAATTTATTTACAAAGACAAACAGCGTGACGCTGTTATAGATACCGTTACAAAGGATTTTCTGCTCAATGTAATGTATTGGTAAGTCCGTAATGATGGTAATTTTGAAGTTATAGATGGACAGCAAAGAACGATTTCTCTTTGTCAGTATGTTACTAACGAATTTTCAATTAAAGGATTGATGTTTCATAATCTCCAAAAGGATAAACTTCGCAAAAATTAGCTTGGTCGCAACTTCTCTTTGATTGCCAGATACAGTGGATCGTCGCTAGGCTTCTCCAAGAGATTCTGGATGAACTTGTTCGGATCCTTTTTCCATTCCAAGACGACCTGGAGATGCTTCAGAAATGTCGGAAATGCATTCTTCTTTTCGGTTTCTATAGACCAGTCAAACTTTCCGGTGTTTATTCCACCTCTCAGGGCCACGAAAACAATGCATGTGCTAATCTGGTCCTCCGGTATCCCTTCCAGTATAGAATGCATCTTTCTATACACAGAAAGTTGTCTTTTATGGTCCGACGCATAGTTTGAGTTCTTGTCAGTCTTGTAGTCCACAATCAAGTACCCTTTATCATACTGGAAAATTGCATCAATGAATCCTGTGAACATTAATTTCTGATCATCAAACTCTATCATTGCTTTGAGTGGTAGGTTTCGTCCCTTTTCTACTCCAGCGATCTTCAGGCCTGGATAATCTTTTTTCAGTTGCTCAATAGCCATTAATCCATTTTCTACTGCTCTTCGTACGTCATTCTCAAAATCTTCCAGTTTTGCACGTCCAATTGAAATGTCTGCAAGTGCAGAGTGAACTGCTGAACCAAAATCAGTTGCTGCGTAGTACGTCGGTATTCTAATTATATTCTGGATGAGGAATTCGTATGGTTCAGTCTTGATACTGGAATAGGACAAATGATCAATGTTTTTGAAATAATTCAAGATGAATTCCTCTAACCACTTGTCTTCTCCTTTGAGCAGTTTTTCAGAGTCTTGGAATCGACCCGCCACAAATAACGAGAAGGCCTCAGATAATCTGCTGTTGAGCCGGGTGGCAACCAATTCATCCTGTCTATCATCAATCTCTATTTCTGAAAGATGTTCAATGTGGTAGTTTTTGGAATTCTTGTCATCTGCTATGATGACTAGGTTTTCTTTTGCACGTGTGAATGCGACAAAATCAATCCTCAAAGATTCTTCTTCTATCTCTTCTTTAATGTCGATTCCACTTGATGACAGAACCGCCTCCACAATCATATCGATGAAACTGGTCCTCTTCGAAGAAGACGGAATATACACGACAACATCAAATGCTCTACCCTTTGCCTTGTGGACGGTCGTGAGTGTAATCTTTGATTCGTTACTTCTTTCGACGTATGACTCCTCACCTATTGCTATGAAGTCAAACAGTCCTTCTATGGTTGGCGTACCGAGGGCCAGATACTGATCTATCTGTTGTTTCGCAGATATTGCAGTAGAGAACCATTCTGCTCCTTTTGATATGCACAATGGAAACACAACCTTGGCAAAGATGTCATCAAGGTTCTCTCTTTTCATTGAGATACCCCACGTACTTATTTTCTCTAGTTTTCCGAATTCTTTCTTCTTGAAGGCAGCCGAAAACTCGAATGCCTCCTTTAACGAATATGGAGAAAATATGGTGAATGTGGCTGCAATCTTGTCTTCTATCCTATCTGAGACCAGACCTTTGACAAAACTCAGAACCTCCTCTTTTGCCTGCTCTGACGTTGCTTGTGATGATGTAGAAGAATACTTGATGTTGTTGGTGTCTAGGTACTGGGAGATCTCAATTATCTGCCTGTTTGTTCTTGCAATTATGCCAATTGTCTTTTCCGGATTCTTCTCTATAACATCCAATATTTTGGATAGATGCGCCGAGGTAGACACTATCTTTGGTATCTGACCATTACCTTGAGATTTGAAAAGTTCTAGCTCGCGCTCAAACATATCTCTGTATTTTGTTTTTCCAAGAAAATGACCCTTGGAGTAGTCGAGTATCTCCTGAGAACTTCTCCTATTCAAAGAGAGAAGTTTTGGCTCGCACATTTTCATAAACATGTGGAAATTCTTTACCGATCCTCCTTGGAATCCAAAGATTGCTTGTTTTGCATCCCCTACTAGGAATAGTTTCTCACCTACCATCTGTGCTATCTTTGCCTCAAGCTCGTTCATGTCTTGCATCTCATCAACTAGTACGTGCTGGAATTTTTTACCTCGGAATCTTTCTATAAAGATCAAAAGCATATCAGAGTAATCGACAGCGTTTTGCTTTGAATCCTCATAATTTTTGTACGCATCTACAAAATATTTCAAAAATGCTTTCATTTCATCAAGCGAATATGATGTCTTTTTTCCGTCATACAATCCGGCTAACAGTGATTGTGCCTTTTCTATGTCTATTTTGTCAGCGATTATGCCAAAACTTTTGATGTATCTGATTGCGTTCTCAGTCTTCGGTACGATATCGGATATTATGTAATCTTTGGAATAATGAAATGCCTTGTTGTTCTCAAAGCTTCCGAGAATAGAATATCTCATTACATTGTTGCCCACGATGTCGCCAGTAACAAATCCAGAGTCTACAAGATAGTTGTAGGCAAAACTGTGGAACGTGTGAATGTTTAATTTCATTATATCCGAATCGGAAAACTTTCCCTTGGCCATATCGAAGATCTTGTCAAACATTTCCTTCTTGGCCTTGTCAGTGAACGTTATGCAGAGAATATCTTCTGGCTTAACGCCGCTCTCTAGAAGATTTATCACCTTAAGTGATAATGTAGTAGTCTTTCCTGTACCGGGATTAGAAATGACTATGGTATTCTTATCAGAGCTAATTATCTCGGACTGTTCTTGAGATGGCTGTAGAACCGTCTTGTACATACAGTATTCGTGAATTCCTAATTATAAAAAAGTGAATATTGCCGCATCAATTAAGAGTCTAGGAAGTCCATACTGACCTTTTATTTATCTACAAATCGTACAAGTAAAAACAAGGTAGCATGAGGCTAGTTCATTTCTCTGACACCCAGATGATGAAAATGATAACATCATTTGCCGAATGTCAAAACCAATCTTAGATCGACTTTAAGCATAAAGTTTGTAATCTCTGACAAACGAATAATCGTGGAAGTAGTAAAAAACATGGTTACAGTATCTTCAGCAAGAAAAGGTTCAAACAAATACATGAATAAAGCAAAGAGCAATAAAAACGATGAATTCTATACGATTCTTTCCGATATAGAAAAAGAATTAAAACATTACAAAAAACACTTCAAGAATAAAACAGTGTTCTGTAATTGTGATGATCCCCGTGTGAGTAACTTCTTTCATTATTTCTCATACAACTTTGAGCAATTAGGCTTGAAGAAACTGATCACTACTTGCTATAAAAATCAAAATCTGGATTTCTTCAGTAAGAATGAATCTGAAAAAGCCATTTACTTAGAATATACAGGTGATAAAAATCAGAACAAAATTCCTGATCCTGCGGAAATTGGAATTATTCAATTAAAGGGGGATGGAGATTTTCGTAGCCAAGAATGCATTGAACTACTAAAGCAAAGTGACATTGTTGTAACAAATCCACCTTTTTCGTTGTTTAGGGAATATGTTGGGCAACTTGTAAAATATAACAAAAAATTCTTAATTATCGGAAACTGGAATGCCATTTCATATAAGGAAATTTTCAAATTAATAAAAGAAGATAAAATATGGATTGGCATTAACAGTAATCGTAATTTTTCAGGCTTCATCGTGCCAGAGCATTATCCCTTACATGGAACAGAAGCACGTGTTGATGAAAATGGAAATAGGATAGTAAAATCTAATCAAAATTGTTGGTTTACAAATCTTGATGTTGCTAAGCGACATGAAGAATTGATTCTCTACAAAAAATACAATAGATCTGAATATCCAAAATATGATAATTATGATGCTATTGAAGTTTCAAAAACTAACGACATTCCAATGGATTATGATGGTATAATGGGAGTTCCAATTACATTTATGAATAAATACAATCCTGATCAGTTTGAAATTTTGGGTGATTATAGATACCACGATGGATGTGATACTGCTAACGATATTAATTATTTAGATGGGGTGCAAACCTTTAAACGGATTTTGATTAGGCATAAAAAAATACGAAAATAGATTTAAAGTTTTATAGTATTAATCCTTAAAAAATTTGTGAAAATAGATCTCAAAACAATTACCGTCAAAGATCTATCCAAAGGTTATGTTGATAATGCAGAAGAAGGTGTTTTAGGTTATGATGGAAAATTGGATATTAGGCCACCATATCAACGAGAATTTATTTACAAAGACAAACAGCGTGACGCTGTTATAGACACCGTTACAAAAGATTTTCCCCTTAACGTAATGTACTGGTCAGTACGTGATGATGGAAATTTTGAGGTGATAGATGGACAACAAAGAACAATTTCTCTTTGTCAGTATGTTGTTGGCGACTTTTCAATTAATGGATTAGCATTTCACAATCTCCAAAAAGATAAACAGGAACAAATATTGAATTACCCCTTGATGATTTATTTTTGTTCTGGAACTGACAGCGAAAGATTAGATTGGTTCAGAACAATTAACATTGCTGGAGAAAGACTCACAGACCAAGAATTGCGAAACGCTGTTTATTCTGGTTCGTGGGTTTCTGACGCTAAACGTTATTTTTCTAAAAGCACTCGACCCAAATTAGGTGATGATTATTTGAGTGGTGTTGCAATCAGACAGGAGTATTTAGAAACAGCCATTGACTGGATTTCAGAAGGAAACGTAGAAGATTATATGTCAAAACACCAACATGACAAAGATGCAAAGAAATTATGGGAATATTTTCAGGCAGTTATAACCTGGGTTGAGACAATATTTACCAACTATCGCAAAGAAATGAAGGGGGTTCCATTTGGCTTCCTCTACAACGAGTTCAAGGATAAAAAATTTGATGCGGAGAAATTAGAAAAAGAAATCACCAAATTGATGGAGGATGAAGACGTAACGAACAAAAAAGGCATTTATTCCTACATCCTGACAAGAAAAGAAAAACATTTGAGCATTCGTTCCTTTACGGATAAACAAAAAAGAGAGGCATTTGAAAGGCAGAGGGGTATTTGCCCTAAATGTCGTAAACGTTTTAAAATTGAAGAAATGGAAGGAGATCATATAATGCCTTGGTATAAAGGAGGAAAGACCATTTCGGAAAACTGTCAAATGCTATGCGAAGAAGATAATAGAGTTAAATCAGGAATATGATTTTTTAGATAAATCTAACTATTCACTATTTCATCAAACCCTTCTAAACTCCAAATCTCTTCACATATTTTCTGATATAGTTTCTGTCTTTCTATAATGTCTTGTTTTTTGAAGTGTTCGTGAGGTTTGAAATCTATTCTTGATTCTGATTTGTATTTCATAAATGATGGATTGTTTTCATAACATTGCAGTGATAATGTCTTTGCTAACAGATTCTGTCCGAAATAATGTGGAATCTTTTTTTCATATGGAAGATCTCCATATGATTGATTGAATCCTTCTGGTATTAGGATCAAAGCACCCAATCTATTCCTAAAGTCTTCAAATTCATGTTCTTGTCTGAACTCATCTTGGTGTTCGACAAATTTGTTTGCCCAAATGTGCTCTATCTCAAACGGTTTTTTTATTTCCTTACTTATGTAATCTTCAAAATTACTTTGTATACCACATTTCATTTCTATGTGATTCGTTATTCTGGCCAAAATGAACTGAATTAATTTTTTATTTTGTTGATGTAGTCTGAAATTCATTATGCCATCTAGATTTTCTTCAAATCCTATTATTTTCTCTTTCAGTATCTCAGACAGTTCTTGAACCTCTTTATTTCTGATCTCTTTGATCAGACTGAACATGGTATATCGGATTGAACTAGATCCGAGAGTTCTGTAGTTAACTGAACGGTAGACAATGAATGTTTCTAGAAATCTTGCTACGAGTGAAATCTTCTTTTCTATTGTCTTTGTGTCATCTGTTATTTTTATTGGTGACATAATTAGTGAATTGTAGAATGAGAGAGGAAACCGTCTCGCTTTGATGTAGAAAACATGTTCTAACCCTTTTTGCAGTTTTGTAGATGCTTCAAAGATCTTAATGTGCAATTTTGAATAAAAATTAAATTGTATTTTTATAAAATCGTAGAAACTTGAAGTTCCATTTAATCCAAGCAAATTTTTGTTATCTCGAACCCAGCTATGAAATCTGGTTGATATTTTTTCAAAATCTTCATTTTCAGCGCCTTTTTTCCCTGGCCTGATGGTCTCTGCATACTTTGCCCTTAACCAAGATTTGAAAAACTCTAGATCTCCCTCTTTGTCTATGTTATGAAGCTCAGACATTCGATTTTTCCACAATTCATTTAGCTCTATTTTTTTCTCTGGAGCTTCTACATTGGAAAGAAGGTACCCCTTCAACATATCAGTTGGAGTAAGATTAAGACCTCTATCATTCATGGTTTCAAATATAGTATATGCATCCTCATCTGAATAGGTCTTAATCTCTACAAACATTACATTATCTATGAGCCAATCAATGAAGTATGGTAGTGCTTTACCTTTGATCTCATCTGAGAATAATTCTTCTATGTCATGGTATCTTTCTACAATGTTTTTGACTGATTCTGATTTGCCCATTATATCATAATCTTGGTTATTGTAAAGTGCATCAATGCAGTCCTTCCTATCTGGAATTTGAATATTATATGATTTCTCGGAATATTTTTCAGAGAAAATTAATTCATTAATTTGTACGGTGTCTGTTTGTCGTTTCTGTAGATTGTTCAGGTATATCAAAAGTAGTGTTATTGAAGTGAGTCGCTGTTGGCCATCTATGATGGATTTTTTATTATCTTTTAGACTTATTATGATTGAACCGAGATAATATTTTGAATAGTTTTGAACGTTTTTTCTTTCATCTGATTCATCATAATCTGCTAGGAATTTGGATTCTAAATCTGCAATTAATTGTTCGATTTGTTTTCGCTCCCAAGCGTATTCTCTCTGAAATACATCAATTTCGTATTTATTTTTATCTAGAATTTCTCTAACTGTTTTTGCATCAGCTTTTACTGCATCAACGGTAACTTTGGTCACTTCATATTGAATATATTTTCACAACTTAAACGTTTATAGAAGATATGGTCAAATAATTTTTTTAGACATTGATAATTTACTTTGTTTAACTGTTTCCTGTTTTTTTGTTAATTTCTTGAATCAAATTGTGTCTTTCATCATTGGTTAAACTGAGCAAATCTTTTTCTAAATCATCGTTGATTCTATGCCCAAGAATATTTTTAATTTACTGTGTTTCTGTTTAACCATTGAATTGGAGAGATGAGCCACTGTCGTTTCAAGAAGAACTAACACTAAAAAAAATGAATTACACTGGACCAAAGCCCAGGAATAGAGGTGAATTTTGGGATATTTATGATAAGTTCCTGCTTAATGAAGGCCAGGACTACCACTTAGAAATCGACCTTTATCATATGACCTCAATCAATAATCTGGAGTCGATTCTCACTCATGGACTATTATCGGAATATGAAATCGATAAACTACAACTCATACCGGATCATATTTCAAATTCTGAAATAGTTGAAAAAAGAATGTTAAAACGAGTTGATGGCAATTACACATTATATCACTATGCACTGTTGTACTTCCAACCTAGAAATGCAATGTTATATCAAATAATACATGATAGTTCTGTTAAACAAAAAATTATCATACTTCGATTTAGTTATGATGTATCAAATGGAGGGTTTTTTACAACTAAACATGCATTACAAGCAAGTGAATTTCATAGACTGGATGCTATCAAAAATAAACCGCTTCTAACAAGAACTATGAATCTGATACAAAAAAACTCATGGAATGGTGATGATGAAGCAAAATCTGAAATGATGGCAGAAGCTTTAATTTTTCAAAAACTAGGATCAGAATGTTTGCGTGAAATATACTACTTTGATCAAAATCTATTGGGGAAAATACGTACTATTCTTGCTCAAAGGACATCTGTAAAAATATCGCATGACATGGGAATGTTTTTTCAATGAAAAATAACATCAAGCTAACTGAAAAAATTACACTAATTTCAGGAAATATGTTTCTCTCACCACTTCAAACCGTGACGATTACTGTGAATTGCGTAGGTGTCATGGGTAAAGGAATTGCATTGATAGCAAAAAATCTTTTTCCTGATGTGTACACACATTATCGAAATATTTGTAAAAATGGTCAAATGAAGATGGGCAAGCCAGTTTTGTACGATGAGAAAATCTCACAACTATATGTTGCCAACGAAGAATACAAATCGGTTTTATTATTTCCCACAAAGGACCATTGGAAACAAAAAAGTGATATTTTAGGTATAGAACAAGGATTGTTTTGGTTAGTCGAAAATTATGAAAAACTAGGCATAAAATCCCTCGCAATTCCTGCCCTTGGCTGCGGAAACGGAGGGCTGGATTGGAAGTATGTAGGTCCTATCCTTTATCGGCATCTTAGTAAAATGAATATTCCAATCCATCTGTATCTTCCAGAGCGGATGGTGCCTGAGAAATATTTGACATTGGAATATCTCTCAGAAAAACTATCTAAGATTACTGATTACGGTCAATGACTAGTAAATCCTTTAAACAAAAAAGAAAAGAAAAACGAAATACAAAAAGAGAACTAAAAAATCACACAAACACTACATACACTGAAGATTCCATAAAGGAAGCTCTTAGGCAGATTCGACTAGCTCAAAATGAGATCATTCGACAAAACAAGGAAAAACAGGATCAAGAACAAAAACGACTAGCAGAAATAAAGAAAGCACAAGAGCCAATTTCTAATGTTAAACTAAAGTCGACAACCTTTGTCAAACATTATTCCTCTAGACCAAGTGATCCAACTAAACCTGTATTGCAAGAAAAACCAATCTATTTTGGATCTGATGGACATGTACACAGTTACCGAGAACGCTCAGAAACAGAGGTTTACTGTGATACATGTGGCGACATTCAATTAAAACAGGACATTCTGTATTTTGAAATCACACCGTCAATTCACAAGGTAAAAGGTGTCGTCCAGAAGAATACAAACCCCCAAAGATATTTTGCACCATTATTGGCTGTTGCTTGGGTTGGCAATAAATCCAAAAAGAATTTTCTATATGAACATTTTAAGGAAATAATTCAGACCCAATCAAAAAATCTCTCAATTGAAGAATTCGAACAAAAGCTAAGGCCGCTTATTTTAGATGAGTGCGTTGCAAGTGAGCGGCTAATTGAAAAACTGAAAAATGAGGGATTTGACGGAGAATTTCTCGGCAGAGGGCTCTCTGATCCTCAGGTGGCAGCCAAAACCGAGGAAAAAAATGGAATACTTGTCACTGAAGATAGCGAGTTTTATGAATCCAGACGGAAAATTGAGCCTAGGCCGTGTTTTGTTAGAAAGGATGACTCGATCGATAACATGGTGTTGTTGATCAAACGGCACATGAGTGATTTTATGAAAAGCTTCTAGTCTACTTGTAGCCGAACTAATTTTACTGTTCAGCATCTTCTATCCTTAGTCGAACTTCTTGTTCATATTCCGCTTTCCATTTATCAAGATCGGCTCTTGTTTCAGATTGGAGAGAACTCCACAATTGATCCTTTTGCTGTTCAAACATTCTTGATGCTTCAATTCGTACTTTGTTATTCAATCTGGACTGCATTATGGCATAAACAAGAACTATTCCAACAATAATGCCAATAACTATTCCTGCAATAATTTCTACTACCATACTACCAAGTAAGTCATTACCGAATAATTAAGAATTACTTAGATAAGGAATTCAGCAGCATGACTGCCTTCAGGAGTTATCTTTATCCATCTATTTCTACCAATTTTTTCAATTTCTACAAATTTCCATTGCTCTGATAGTGGTTGAATTATGTTTGCCTCAAGACTAGCAAATCTAGCTTGATCCAAGTTCTCCTCTCTAGCGTTAACTGTAATCAATTGGTTTTCTTCAGCAAGTACTGCCATCTCTTTTTTAGTTATCTTTCCATCATGCTCCTTTACTATTTTTAGTGCTTCAATCAACTCGTGTTTTGGCTTGTGTATCTCATATTTTGGTAATTCTGACAAACCTTTGAGTCCAGTTGATTGTTGTTTTCCTTGTGTTGCAGGATAGTTTTCAGGTTCCGCATAGTACGGCGTGGCATTATTTTCTTTGAAAATCATACATGCCATCATACATGCGATTGCTTGAATTTTTGACCCAGAAGACACATTTACGTAAAGATCATTTTTTGCTTCTTTTACAAAAATTTGTTTTACTGCCTTTAGGATTTGAAAAACATCTGTCCTATCCGATTCAGCAAATTCTACTTTGATCTTTCCTTTTTTGAATTCATTTACAATTTTTTCAATGTATGGTCTAGCTTTGTCTTTTGCTGGATTTGCTTCACGAATCAGCCAAATCTTATCTGCCTTCATCTGTATGGCAGGAAGGACAATTCTATCGATCTCAAAGCCAACCGGAGCTATATGCACGCGTAATTTTGAGAGGTTGTTCATATTAGTATGGTCAGTAAGCATACTATTGTGATGTTATATAATAATTTCTATTGAGTAGTTATTTCATGAAACAAGTAACACAAACAAAAAATGAAATCTCAAAAATAACTACATTTTTTCCAAGAATTATTCGAGAGTTCGAAGATCATGATGAGCCAATGATCTATGGAGGCAGATGGAATTGAAGTCAGTACTTACAAAAATCTCTAAGGATTTACTATTAGAGAAATTAGAAATTGATTTGCAAAATCACCAAAGAAAGTACAATTATCATAAAAAAGTTTCTGATGGTTATCTGGAACTGGTAAAGAAAACACAGCAGCAGTTATGCGAGGTTGACTCTAATGTTAACTGAATCACAAATACAAAAACTCCTTGAAGATATCAAAACTGAATATCTAGTTGGATATAGAGAAGATAATTTAACTCAAGAGGCAGAAAAATGGGGACAAATACAAATTTTGGAATGGATTTTAACAAAATGAAATTTGATTCACAAATTCAAGAATCAAGTATTGTTCCTATTGAATCACAAACCCCAGATGTGAAAATAGAATTTCAGGATATTGAATATTCTATGGCAAATACTGCCAAGTCAGTAAGTTATTCTGAACATAGGCAAATTGATCTGCAAACTGCATTACACGAAACAAAAAATCTAGACTGGACATTTCTTGACAATGGAATTTCAATCATTAATAACAAAACAGATGATTGTATATTTTTCCGTAGAGTTGCACTTGATAGATGGTATGTTGATACTCCAATACGTTTGTCTAGGTTCTCTGGGCTCTTCTGGGCATCATATGTTGATGAGAATGTCGTAGAGGTCATTTTGAGGCTATTTTTTGAGGAATGTGATTGGTTCGGTGTTACTCATTGGCATGAAGCACCAGACCTTTTTGAGCAAGTGGATGTGGAATCGGAAAAATGAGTAAAAATCCAAAATGCCCATTTTGTGATAGTGAAAGAACGTGCCAGATTTTCTATGGATATCCGGCAGATGTGGAGGAATATTTGGAGGCTGAATACAAAGGTGAATTGATTGGTGGAGGATGTTGTATTACTAATGATGATCCAGCTTGGCATTGCCATGACTGCTCTAATGAATGGGGAAAAAGAGATGAAA
>Ga0233425_10009466_pt1 | contig 12320 bp, 11 predicted proteins | sample Watercolumn_Towu_2_FD_181712 | JGI IMG/M metagenome (GOLD analysis project Ga0233425, IMG submission 181712) | Freshwater microbial communities from Lake Towuti, South Sulawesi, Indonesia - Watercolumn_Towuti2014_140_MG | ecosystem: Environmental > Aquatic > Freshwater > Lake | place...
TCAACAGCACCTTCGAAGACTGGAAAGGCTCCCTGGGCCAGGTAGACGATGTGTGCATCATAGGGATCCGCGTCTGATGTGTTTCAATAATAGGTATACTCGTAAAGCGTTTCTTCCTCCCGGCCGTTCTTCACCGTCTTCTCCCTGGTCTTCAGGCCTTTTTCGTTATACTCAAACCTGAAATACACATCGAGTATTCCTGTGCGGTGCTGCTCCAGCAGCTGCCCCTTCTCATTGTACTTCATCTCATCGTGGGTATTCATCCCCATGATGAATGCCGTTTCGCTTTGCTTTAAGCCCTCCTCGTTGTAAAGGGCCTCGCCATAGCCCATCAGCTTATCCTTATCGTCATAGGACTCGAAGCGCACACGCAGGCCCCTGTTATCGTAAAATTCCTTATCCACGCCGGTGGCTGAGCGCTCGGTACGGGTGTTCAGGAAAGCATTGTATTCTATTTCCGTTACCGAAGCTTTGCCCTCGCTGTCTGTGAAGGTTCTCCTAATCAATTTCCCCTCCTCATTGTAGCTATACTCCGTCGTGTAAACAGTCCCGTCCTTGTACGTTGTTCTTTCCTGCACAAGTCTGCCTTTGTCGTCGAGCTTGTGGCTGTAGGTCTTCTTTCCGGAATAGTCGCTTTCCTCGCTCAGCTTATAGCCTTTTTTATCATAACGCGTAAGCGACCAGCCGCCTTCATAGGTTTGCCTGACCGATTTTACCCTGCAGGCTGCGATCAGCTCTTCCTGCTTTGGCACCGGCCTGACCGGCACTGTATAGGGCGACTGCTGGATGGGAAGCTGCATGCTGTCGCCGGCTGGCATATTACCCGCTGCCTGACCAGACTGCAAGGCATCCTTCAACACCTGCCTGTCCCTGTCGGCAGACGACTGGCAGGAAAGCATAAACGATCCTGCCACGGCAAAGCACAGGTAAGCGAAACGTTTAAAGCTCAGGAGATACAGACGAGGGTTGGCCGTTTTTGGAAGGAGCATTATTTCTCAGGGATTTGATCGGTTGGGGTTTCGGGCAGCCAGGTAATTCAGGTGAATCTGAAGGGCATTATCCATATCCTTGACTTTGGCCGTATACAATTGATCGGATAACTTCAGGTGCCTGCGGTCATCGCTGTTTATCTCGATGTAAACAAAGCCGGAAGGTACATCGCGCAGGTCGCCGAGGGAGCCTTTAAACGTAAGCACCGGCGCCTGATGCTGATCCAGGAAGGTAAGGAACAGCTCTTTGATATGCGTCTCCCCGTTCTTGCGCCGGATCCATTGCCTGGAAAGCGTGAAGGGATAGCGGATCAGCACCGGGTCGTTCAGCTCCGGATCATTGACCTCGATGCTCAGGTTTTGCTCATCACCATAGAGATTGATCTTAAAGCGCCGCGTAAAATAAACGATGAGCCACCAGGCCGTCAGCAGTACGAAGGCGATCAGGAAATAAGGATTGGAGCCTTTCAGGGCTTTCGGAACCTGGTCGCCGAGGTATACGTTGACGCACACACATACCAGCGGGACCAGTGAAAAGGCAATAAGAACGGCCAGGCGCCTGGAATAGACAGGCCTCAGGCCGTAGCAGCTAAATTGGGTCGTATACATGGTAATTCATAAGTCTTCTGATTCCGAAGCGGTTTATTCCCGCTTCTATGCATCAAGGTTCAGGGATTCTGGTTCGTTAATCTTTCCAACTTCAATTTTGCGCCATTCACTTTCATTTCGCATTGCATATAACGGGAGTTTTGCAATGAATTAAAGTCAAATATAATTCCCTGCGAGGGATTGAGCAACCTGTTTTTTTCCAATGCCAGGGTTGGAATAATCATTTTAAAGGGTGAATGCCCTTTGACGATGCGCAAGCGCAGCTGTTGTTTTTTCGCATCTACAATCACGGTATAGCCCTCCTCCTTGTTTATGTAACTTCCCTGCATTTTAGCAATATCATCCTCCCCAAGCGTCCTCTTTGAAAAACCAGGCAGGATGAATGGTTTATCGAACATAATTTCTCCTACAAATACCATAATGTCATTCAAAGGATACACCGTTCCGTTCTGAAGAAATGTAACGCCGATCTGTTCTGCAGGGAAATAGCTACAGGCAGCCGTAAAGCCTTCAATCCTGCCTGTGTGGCCAAATCCCCTGTGCTCATAGAAATTGCTTTTCATGAGCCCGTAGCCAAACATGCCGTTTTTGGGGAGCATGGTCTCAAGAGATTCCCTGCTTATCAATTTATACGCAAACAGATTCTCCATAAATTCGTTCAATGTTCCTGCATTAGAAAGCAAAAATCCGGAGCCATCGCTCAGGGGGCTTTCTGTTATTTCATAATCCTCTTTCCATACTTCTTTCTCCAGATGAAACGAGTTGGCTTCATTTTTCTGATGATCGAGAAGATGATAGGTGCCATATAGGCGATGCCCGGGCAACTCTTTCAGATAAACTTCCAATGCCTCATTATAACTTTTGCCGGTCACCTTCTCCACGATCAATCCCAGTAAGGTGTAATTCAGGTTATTGTATCTGAATTTTGAGGTATCCGCATTCTGCTCTCTCTTATTAACTATAGCAATGAATTCCGCCTCTGTTTTTGCACGCCGGAGCTTTTCCAGATCGTCTACTTTATGGTAAACAGGAAGCAGGCTTTTATGGGCCAGCAATTGCTCTATGCTTATGTTTTTTGCATGCTTCAGGTCAGGGAAAAACCGGCCGATATCCTGTTTTAACTCCAGCTTGTTCTCTTCAGCCAGCTTGATAATGAGGAAGGCTGTCAGTATTTTTGAGATGGAGCCGATCCTGTAGACCGTTTTATCACCGGAAAGTAGTTTCTGATGGTTTTTGTCATTAGAGATGCCATAGGTTTTAGAATAAAATTCTCTCCCGTTTTTGTAGATGCTAATGCTCCCCATCGACATGTTGTTTTTCTCCAAGGCACTGAACAAGGAGTCGAGCTTTTGAATTTTCAACTGATCGGACAGTTGTGGAAAACAAATCCCCGCAGATAATAGTATATAAAGCAACAGTGCAGCTCTCATTAGTTTGTCTTTTTTAAATGCTTGTACTTATTCCAGAACGGTTTATCCCAGCTCAGGTACATAAATATCCAAAAAATAAGTGATAAGGCAAATACAACATACACCCTGGTACAGCCATTCTCGACCAGCACATTAAACCACATATGGATCGTGACCACCGTTATCAGCGATCTGGTCCTGTCTGTAATTTTGCTCATGATATAGGTCAGCAGGATCAACACGCACATCATGATCAGCACAGACAGAACTGCCTGCACAGGGGCTTTGTGGGCTGTTCGGTTTGTGAAATGCCAGAGTTCCCAAAGCGCCCCGATAAGGATGCTTCGCTGCAGCGTAGGGATCTTTATGAGCATGTTTTTAAGGAAATAAGCCCAGCCGGAATCTTCCCCTACAATGGAGATAAAGCCCAACACTCCCATAAACACTATGGGAAACAGATGAGGATTCATACCCACACGGTTCGGCAGGCCGGGAATAGCGAGCATGATGAATGGCACAAACCAACATAGCAGGCTTTGCAATACGGAGTTGCCGAAGATGGTAATGTGATCCATCCTGAGCCTGTTCCTGTATAGCAAAACCACTACGATAAATGTGGCGATCGCGGGGCCCCACATAAAGGTCCAGGTCTTCACGATCGGATGTAAGTCCCATGCCAGAAAGCTTTCGGGATGCATATCCCGCCACCAGAAAAAGGGCCATGAAATAGCACAGGCCAGCAGGTAATAAATGACGACCGCTTTCCGGTTGATCTGTTCCGTCTGGTTCATCTCTGTACGTTATCTTCTTTTCATGTAAAAAGAGGCCAGGACTCCGCTTTCCCGGCCTCTCTGTGCGTGGGCTATCCTGCACCGGATGCCCCGCAACCCAAATGCTGTTACTCTTTGATGAATCTCAGGTTAGCCCTTGTGTTTCCGGCCGAGATGATCATCACATACACCCCGCTATCGTAGTCCCGGAGATTCAGCTGCACCTTTTCGGTATTCAGGCCCGAGGCTTCAGACACGATTCTGCCGGTGACATCGACGATGCTATAGGCCTGGATCATTTCGGTGCTTTGAACAAATACTTCCTCGCGGGCAGGATTCGGGTAGAGGGAAATACCTGTTGCCTCGTGGCCCAGCGATTCGATTCCTGTACATGGAGCAACGGAAAGCGTGAAGCTTGCCGCTTTGGAGCAGCCGTTGAGATCGGTGCCATTTACCGTATACAAGGTGGTAGAGGCTGGAGAAACAGAAACGGTGGCATTATTGGACGATGTGTTCCAGGCATAGCTGTTAGCGCCGCTTGCCGTGAGAGTGGCTGTATTGCCTTTGCAGATCAGCGTCGGGCCGCTCACCGCTACCACCGGCAGGGGGTTGACCGTTATGCTCCTCACAGCGCTATTGCTGCATGTATTGGCCGCCGTACCGCTCAGGGTATAGGTGGTGCTGACGGTCGGAGATACCGAAATGCCGGCGGCATTGCTGCCGTTGCTCCAGGTATAGGTGGCTGCTCCGTTGGCATTGAGGCTCACACTGCTTCCAATGCATACAGCCGACGGGCCGCTGATGGATATCGCCGGCAAAGCGCTCACAGTGATGCTTTTGGTAGCACCACCCATACAGCCGTTGATGTCGGTACCGTATACCGAATAGGTGATATCGGCAAAAGGAGTGACCACCTGGTAAGAGGCATGTGCGCCGGTGCTCCAGGTATAGGAAAGAGCGCCGCTTACCTGGATGGTAGCGCTGGCCCCTGCACAAACGGTGGAAGGCCCTGCCACGGAAAGTGTAGGATTAGGCACCACCGTGATATTCTTATAAGCGGTGCCTGTGCAACCGCTGGCGTCCGTGCCGGTTACTGTATAAATTGTAAAGGCGGTAGGCGATACAGACACACTGCTGGTAGTTGCTCCGGTGCTCCAGGTATAGGTAAGGGCACCTGTCGCATCGATGGTTACAGTATTTCCCGGGCATACCATAGAGGGTCCGTTCACCATGATCGGAAGCGAGGTGATCACGCCGACATTGGCATAAGCGGTGCCTTCGCAGCCGTTGGCATCGAGCCCGGTAACGGAATAGGTGGTGCCGGATGTCGGGGATACCGCAGTACTATGAGTGGTAGCTCCTGTGCTCCAGGTGTAAGACATTGCCCCGGTAGCTGTCAGGGTTGTGGTGGCGCCGACACAGACAGAAGTCCCGCCGCTGATCGTCACAGAAGGCAGGGCATTCACGATGATGCTTTGAGCTGCCATATTCTCACAGCCATTCACGTCTGTTCCCGTAAGTGTATAGGTTGTATTAACCGTTGGAGAAATAACCACGGTACTGCTATTAGCGCCTGTGCTCCAGGTATAGGTATTAGCCCCTGATACGACAAGGGCAGCGCTGCTACCTGAACATAACTTTGCGGGGCCGCTAATGCTGAGGGATGGCAGTGAGTTGACAGTAACCGTTTTCGTTGCGGTATTTTTACATCCATTGGCATCTGTACCGGTGACGGTGTATGTGGTGTTGGATGAAGGCGAAATATTAAGGCTATTGGTCATATTCGAAGAGGTGCTCCAGGTATAGGTGCTGGCGCCGGAAGCCATCAGCGTGGCGCTGTGTGCCCAGCAGATAGAGGAAGGCCCTGTGATAGCCACCGAAGGCAGGGCATTGACCGTTATGCTTTTTGTGGCGCTGTTCGTGCAGCCATTGGCATCAGTGCCGCTAAGGGTATAGCTTGTATTGGAAGACGGCGATACCACGATGGTACTGCTGTTGGACGCTGTGCTCCAGGTATAGGTAGTAGCACCGCCAGCGCTAAGCGTTGCCGTGCTGCCCGAACATAACGATGCGGGGCCGGTGATGCTGACAGTGGGAAGCGCGTTGACTGTAACAGCAAGGCTTTGCGAAGGACTGTTACCACAGGCATTAATCGCCAGCACCGTCATTGTACCGCCGCTGATGCCCGGGCTTACCTGGATGGTATTGCCTGTGCTGCTACCCGACCAGCTTCCCGGCAAGGACCAGGAATAGCTTGTGGCTCCGCTGACTGCGGGAACACTGTAGGTCTGGAGACCCGATCCTGCACACAAGGCAGCTGCTCCTGAGATAGCAGAAGGCTGGGCCGGAACGGGGCTGACCTGCACACTGAGCGTCTGCGAAGGCGAAGCGCCGCAGCTATTGAGCGCGTATACCGAAATGGTGCCCGACGCAGAAGGTGTGACGCTGATAGTATTGTTGGTGCTGCTTCCCGTCCAGCCGCCAGGAAGCGACCAGCTGTAGCTGCTGGCACCGCTGACAGGGCTCACGCTGTATACGGCAGCAGCTCCCGCACATTGCAGCGTGTTGCCACTAATGGCGGATAAACCGGTTGGGCCACCGCTACAGGAAGCATATTTTCCCATAAACACTTCGCGGTTGGCTGCATTACTGATACCTGCACTTAGTGTATATACGCCTGTGCCCGGATCGGCATCAAAAGAGCAGGGTGTTGACGAGCCGACAGAAGACCCGCCGATAACTCCCGTTACCAGAACCGAGCCATCCATGTTTCTGTAGCCTATCGCAACTCCCTCATTGCTGTTCGCACCATTATAGCAGGATCCCGAAAGATCGTTTCTCCAGATGGTGGCGCCATTGGCATTATCGAGCTTGGCAAAACACAGCCAGCTATTGGAGCCCGCATGGCTTTCCCGGAAGGTAATCAATACATCGCCGTTATTATCAAGCCCGATATTTTGTGAAGCGGCATAATTGATGTTCATCACGGTAGGAATCTGCTTAGCCCAGCTAATGGTATAAGCCGGAGTATACTTTACCACAAAGCCCTGAACATAGTTGCCATTGCTGGGAACAGAGTAGGTTGCCGCACTCCAGTCGAAGTCATTGGCATTATCGTAGTTGCCTGTATAAAAAATATTTCCGGCCGCATCCGTTTCCACGGCTGTCATCCTCGCAGCGCCAAAAGAGCCTGTTTTCTGAACGGCACCGGAAGCATTGGCAATCTCTGAATATGAATTATAACTATAGGAACCTGCTATAACGACGAGACCTGAAGCGCTTACTGTAATGTCGTTGACGTAATCGTCCGCACTCGTGGCTTTGACATTGGCCCAGATCAATGACCCTGCAGGCGTATATTTTCCGTAAAACAGGTCCTTGCTGTTGGACATCGCATTTTGAATATTGGTGCCCGGGCCGGGGTCGAGGTCTACCGATAAGCCCTGGAAATACCCACCAATCACGAGGTTTCCGGCATTATCGGTCCTGGCAGCGCCAAGGACACATTGAGGCATGGAAAAGGCGCTTTGGAACGTGCCGCTGGTGTCAAAGGTTGCCAAAAAAGCATTGAAGTATCCGAGGCTGTTACCTGCCACCGTATACGTTGCCGGTCCCGGATCCACGTCCAATGGCGTCGGTGAAATGAAGGCGCCAGTCACATAAAGGATATTGTTAACCACATGTACGCCGACACCATTTTCCAGGTTACTGGTCCCGATGGACTTAGCCCAAATGTAATTCCCGTTCCCGTCATATTTGGCGATGAATATGTCATCGTTTCCGCCTGCCACAATAGTATGGGTGGCAGGGCCCGGGTCCATATCCAACATACCGCTATAAGAGCCCGTAAGATAGTAGTTCCCGGCATTGTCTATAGCCATATCCGTAGGCCTCGACGTGCCGCCGGTGGTTGAATATTTCAGGTTTTTGGCCCAGATCATGGCCGAGGTCTGCGCCTTGATGCCACACGCTATTAAAACAGCTATGCAGCATAACAGTAGTTTTTTCATGTTTTATAATTCAGTTGGTTATAACTTAAGGCCCAGGTCCTTTACTTCCGAAATCTTCCCGTCTTCCCAGGAGATCTCGAATTTGCGGGTCGTCACTCCTGACTTCACCTCCATCAGGTATTTTTCGCTTTTGCCTTTCAATTCAGAGCTTACGACTTTAGGCTCAAACAGGTTATACATATTCATATCGTGGCGGTCCAGCCCTTCCTTCTCGTATCTGGCCAGCGCTTCTCCCACCGCTTTGGAGTTCCCGTTGAACATGGCCATAAAGCCGTTCATGTTCTCGGATACCGCCACCTTTGCAGTCTGAGCCGTTGTGGCAGCCGGCTTTCCGGCGGGTGTGCTTTGCGCCTGCGCCGTGCAGGCGCCGATTATTAGAAGAGATAAGGTAATCAGTTGCTTTTTCATGCTGTCATGTGTTTAAATGGTTTTGTATCCTGAATTAAATATGGATGATAATGCCATAAAGGATAGTCATACTCCGTTGTTTTTTAAGGTAAAGGCCTGTTGCAGGATTTCACAGGGCGAAATAGCGACTTTAAATCCGCTTTTCCGGAAAGAATGTACAGCCGGCAAGGTTTAGCTATCCGACGTACTTTTTGTTGAATAAGTGTTTGGGGCTTAAATACGGCCAAGCGCGGCAATCAGCTCGTCCTTCCTCCTCACGGATACCAGGGCCTCCGAGCCGTCTTTCATCACCAGCCGGCCCCCGTCTTTTTTCTCATAGCGGTCGACAAAGGAGAGATTGACCAGGTGGGAATGGTGAGAGCGGAAAAAGCCTGAAGAATGCAGCATCTCCTCATAATCGATGAGGGAGCCCGACACCAGCACAGGTTTCTGGTTAAGAATAAAGAAGCGCGTGTAGTTGCGGTCGGCCTCGAGCCTGACGATATCGTTGACATGAACCACGTGGATCGTCTCCATCGTGTTGAGCACGATCTTACGGGACTGCCCCGACACCTGCTGCAGGTTGTGCATCAGGGTGCTGAGCTTCAGATCGGTCTGCTCATGGCCGATCAGCACCCTTGCCTTTCTGATAGCTTCCGCCAGAAGATCGGGATCGGCGGGCTTGAGGATATAATCGACGGCCGAAAAGCGGAAAGCCTGCAGGGCGTACTCCTGGTAAGTCGTAATAAAGATCACTTTAAAGTTAAGAGGCTGAAAATGACGGACCACGTCGAAACCGGTGCCATCCTTCAGATCGATGTCCAGCAGGACCACATCCGGCTGGTATTTCCGGATGGCCTCGATGCCGGCTTTGGCGCCTGAGGCTTCGGCAACAATCTCCACATCCTCACAAAAGGTGCTTACCATCCCCGAGAGCGCTTCGCGGACGTGCGCTTCATCATCTACGATCAGTACTTTCAACAATGTATTCATAACCAGCTGCAAAAATACATATTAAAGTTCAGTGCCAACCGGTCATCCGGTCAATTAACATTAAATTGATGTGCCCGGCAGAGGAATAATGAAGCGCACCTTCACGCCTACCCGCTCTGTTCCGGGATAAGCTTCAGACACGCTGAACGTGATCTCCGAGTCGCTTTTCCGGTTTAGCAGCTCAATCCGCTCCCTGGTAATGGTCATTGCCAGCGAAGTATGATCCTTTTCCTGTTTCTTCGAGGCCTGCATGCCATAGCCATTGTCCACAATCTCCAGCACCAGCGACTGCCCCTGCATGCTGAACTGCACATGGATCAGCCCGCCGCTTTCGATGCTGTTCATTCCATGCTCAAGGGCATTCTCGATAAAAGGCTGCGACAGCATCGGCGGGATATACACTTCATCCTGGTTAATGGACTCATCCACCAGTACTTCGTAATCAAACTTTTCACCAAACCTCAGCTTCTGCAATTGAAGGTAATTTCCAAGCAGGCCCACTTCCTTTCGCAGGGGGATCATTTCCATCCGTGAGTTTTCCAGCACCGAGCGGGTAATGGAAGCGAAAGAGCCGAGGTAACGCACGGCTTCCTTTGCATTGTTCTTCAGCATGAAATTCTGGATGGCCTGCAGCGAGTTAAAAATAAAATGCGGGTTCATCTGCGAGCGCAGCAGCTTTTGCTCCAGCTGCATCTCGCGCTCCCTGTTCCTGAAGCGGAACTGCCTGATTACCAAAAAAGCGATAATGACGAGCAGCACCAGCGAACCACTGACTACCCAGATGATCACCTGCTGCTTCCGGCGGGTAGCCTCTGCTTCCGCATCTTTTTTCAGCTGCTCCCGGCTCAGCTCCATCTGCTTTTTCTCAAACTCATAGTTCATTTCCGACTTCACAATTCTGGCGGCGTTCTCCTCGTTGAACATGCTGTCGCGCGCAGTAATGTATTGGCGATAATGCTCATCGGCTTTTTGAAAATCGCGCGAATCCCGGTAAATCTCACTAAGGATCTTTTCGGTTTCCGCAATAAAATGCAGGCTATGCATCGCCCGGGCCATCTTGTTGGCTTCCTCTACATAAACCAGGCTCTTTTGCATATTCCCTTTTTTGGAATAGATGTAAGCCACATTCACGATGCAGGGGATCAACCCTTCGATGTCGCCCTGTTTTTCCCATAAGCCAATGGCCTTCTGCAAGTGAAAAAGCGCAGAGTCCGGCAAGCCTGCACTGATAACACTGGCACCCAGGTTGGTATGCGCAGTGGCCACCGTATTCATGTTATTTGATTTCTGGCCGCAGTCCAGGGCCAGATAAAGGTACTTCCTTGCCTTTTCGTCCTGGTGCATCTCCTCATAGATGGCGCCCAGATCACTGTAATTCGACGACAGCTTCAGACTATCGCCCACCGCTATGAATATGGAGATGGCCTTCTCATAATACATAATGGCTTTTTCATTTTTCTTCTGGTCGGAAAGGATGAGGCCGATATTGGAATAGCTGGTAGCGATGTGTCCCTTATTGCCAAGCTCTGTGGCATAGCGCAAGGCCTTCAAAGAGGACTCCATCGATTCGGGCAGCCTGCCCAGGGCACGTTGTGTAAGCGCCATGGCCGAATACGTTTTATACAGGTACCTTTTATTGTTGTTCGCAAAAGCATCTTTCAGAAGCCTGTCGTAGATCTGGAGCGCCCGCTCATTGTCACCCTGAAATGTATAGATCTGCGCCCTCGCATAGTAATATGCCATGATTCCTCTTTTGTAGTTAAGCCGCTTCGATAGATCAAGGCATTGGCCCAGGTAATACAGAGCCGAATCATACTGCCCGGCATAAATAAAATCCCAGCCCAGGTCGTTCAGGCCCTGAACCCTGACCGTATCAGCAGGCACAGGCGCCGCCTTATCAAGCACCTTTATCTCAGGGGCATCCTGGGAATGAAGCGGACAGACCAACAAAAGGAAGAGGCAAAATGACAAGACATGTTTCATGCTGCAAAAATACCAATTATTAAAAATTGTTTTCCCATTCAGCCTTCCGAAAAAAACAAAGAGGCTAAGATAATCTTACCTTAACCTCTTTTACATGTACGACGATGAGATAGAACAAGCTGCAGCGGCCTGCCCCGTCATGTGCCGGGTCTATTTAAGACCAAGGTCTTTGATCTCGGAAATCTTTCCGTCTTCCCAGTGGATCTCAAATTTACGGGTGGTCACACCGGACTTCACTTCGATCAGGTAGTTTTCCTGCTTGTCTTTGATTTCGCCGCTCACCACTTTAGGCTGGATCAGGTTATACATGTCCATGTCATGACGGTCGAGGCCTTCTTTCTCATATTTAGTGAGAGCTTCCTGTACCATTTTATAGTCGCCGTTGAACATCGCCAGGAAACTTTTCATGTTTTCGGATACCGTAACTTTGGCTGCCTGGGCTTTTGTGGCGGCAGGCTTCGCAGTTCCGCTTGTTTGAGCTTGTGCCGCGCAGGCACCGATCATGAGAAGAGATAAGGTAATCAGTTGTTTTTTCATTGAGTTCTGTTTTTTTGTTTGTGAATCAGGTTTAAAAATTTACCGCTGCGAAATAACAGATTAAACCTGATGTTCAGAAAGACAATGTACAAGCGCCGGCCTCTGTTTATCATTCGCGCAGATGCGCTGCAGCCCTGGCGGCGGAAAAACAGCGGGCCGGTCCTGAGCCTAAGAATCGCAGGGGCTTCCGGCCCCTCCTGCCAGGCTCCCGGCAGCGGAATGATGAAACGCACCTTCCGCCTACCCGCTCTGTGCCCGGGTATGCATCGAAAACTCAAACGTCATCTGAAACAGCAAGGTGCAAGGCTTTGCCTGTATAATAAAAAGCGGAGTCAAATTCTCCTCTGCCGGTCGCAGCCTTACATAAGGCATTGAAACGCCTCACCTCTGTACTGTCATTGGTGCCATCTTCAGAAAGCGTCTGCGACGGGGAAGCATAAGTGGCGAACAGGCAAATGAGAAGCGTGAGTTTGTAGTACATAGCCGCAAAGATAATTATAAATTACAGGGCTTAATTTAGCATTACAGATTTCCGGAAATAAAAAACCAGGTTGCCCGGGGCATCGTTTTGCTTTTTATCTACCTTTACTTCATAACCTTTAAACCCAATAACTATGAAAAAGATCCTCTACG